>JAEEGL015813763.1_pt1 | contig 28321 bp, 28 predicted proteins | sample 9134231 | NCBI WGS metagenome assembly JAEEGL01 (sample SAMN16246548, study PRJNA631951) | gut metagenome | biome: gut microbiome; feature: rumen; material: fiber-attached | host: Bos | place: Iran: Karaj | collected 2018-10
TAAATCCGTACTTATATTACTTCTTCCTATTGCACCAGTATAATATTTTTTCGAATCATCAGGGTTTTGTATATCTTTATGTATAGAATCAAGGACAAAAATATCACCTCTACCTTCCATACCTAAATCAAATAAAAATCCACCAGATGTTATAAATGGTTGGTTATAACGAACAACAGAAGATGTTCTGAAATTACGTTCATCCTTAACCAATTTATCATCATAATCTAAAAGAATATAAGATGTATTTAAATTTAAATTCCAATATCCACCGTAAGAATTAGGTTCAGATACTCTGTTATAATCAATTATAGGAAGAACCGTCGGGGTGTAAATATTATCACTTTTCAAAGACTGATAAAAATAAGTGTTCACAGTCAAATAACTTCTGTTTAAAGAACCTTCTAATTCAAGATTTGATGAAAGCCATGGATCAGTGTTAAAGTCATAAGTCCTTAAATATGAATAATCAGAAACCCTTTCAATATCAATTTTTCCATGCCAAATATCGTCTATCTCAAAATAATTTTTGGTATTAATAAACCATCTTTGATCTTCCTGAGAATCCCTTTTTTTATAATTACCACTAGTAATGCTTGTAAAATAATCTTGTTGTGTTCTGTATTCACCAAACCAAATTGTTCCACTTTTACTTGTGAACATAGGGCTTAATGTCATATCATTATAATCATTTATTTTAACGAAAACTGGTATTTGAAAAACATTTCCAAGTTTTGATGATGTTCCAAATTTCGGAACCAAAATACCCGTCTTATTCTTTACATCAGGTGTGTAATTTTGAAAAATAGGTAAATAAAATATTGGAAAATTCCATAAATAAAGCAAGGCATTGGTATAAAATAAACTTCCTGTTTCACGATTATGAGTGACAGAGCCAGCCCCTATTTTCCATGTAGGAGGATTGGAACATTCATTTAAACCTTCTTTACATGCAGTATATTCTATGTCTTCCAAAATAATTTCTTTTGGATTTTCCATATTTGCAGATTCGGCCTTTGCATAAGAATTTTTTCCAAATTTTACATTTATTTCACCTAAGGAAGCCTTTTCTGTTTCTGTATTAATAACAAGTTTTTGGGTATCCATAACAGAGTTTTCATTTGTAATATCAATACGACCATCAGCTGTAATGTCTTTTGTGACGGTGTCGTATTCTATTTCTTTCGTTAAAAGTTTATTATCCTTGTAATCAATTTTTACGTCACCAATGGTTGTGAATTTTTTAGTATTCTTGTCGTATATAACCTCACTTGTTTCAAAAAAAGTATCCTTACTTTGAATCGCTGAAAAAACAGGATTCCCAGAAAATACAAAAAGAAAAACTGTAAAATATTTAAAGCTATTTTTCATTTTTACGTTTAAATCCTTTTGTAATTAAAACTTTATCAGAATACAAAAACCTTAACATTACAATCAATGCGGTAATAGTAAATAAATATACTAATGGATACCAATTTGGATGTATACGAAGGAAATTGAAAAATGATATATATAAGAATTGGAAAACAATCATAACAAATACTGCAAAAAACATATTCTTACTGTTGCTTCGCTTATTAAGTGGTGATTTAAAAATAGCAATCAAAGCAATTAAAACAAATAGCAAATTATAAAATGGCTGTATTAACCTTTTATGAATTTCAACTAAATACTTTGAATAATTGGAATCGTTTGCATATCCAAGTTCTTTTGAATTAATAAGTTCAATAATTCCAAGTTCTCCCATACGTTTTGAACGAACTGAATTTTTTGCAATAACGCCAAGATCTGCTGAATATTTTTCAAACGTTCCAAATGTATATTTTTCCTTTACCTTTTCTTGAACACTTCCATTAACCAATGCCAAAGTAATGTTATTATTTGTTGTAGAAACAATACCTTGTTCAGCAAGTATAGTTCTTATACGTTTTTTTTGTCTTTGATCATTAATGAATATATCGGAAAGTATATTATCCTTTGAGCTTCGAACATAAATCGTTAATCCTTCTGTAATTTGATTAAATTCCCCCTCTTGAATAAGAAGTGCTGAAATATCGTTTTGCGAATCAAAAATAAACGTTCTGTATTTCGTTGCATAAATAGGTGATATATAAATTGTGATGAAAAGACATAATAATGTGATAATAGTCGATAAAAACAATGCTGGCTTTGATAAATCACGAGCCGACATTCCTATTGCCTCCATAATAATCAATTCCTTATCCGAGGTAAGTTTGTTGTAAATAAAAAGAACAACTGCAAATAAAGCGATAGGGAAAACAATAACCATTAAGTCCGGTAAAAGAAGACTTGTCATTTTCAAAAATGAAAAGAAACTAAGGTTATTATTAACCAAATATGAAAGCAACCTTATTACCTGTGAAAACCAGGCAATGCCTAAAAGTATAGACGATACCATAAGCAAACCAAACAAAATTTGCTTTATGATATATTTATCTATTATTTTTATATCTTTTATTTTTAGGCTCATAATGGCTGATTTTACTATAATATTTTTATTTTTAAAGTCTTTTTTTAGGAATATTATGACCTAGTTTTAAAAATATTAAAAATTTTTATTATAATTTTAATTCTTTTATTAAAATTTCAGCCTCATCCAGCCACTTTTTTATTGAAATATCAATACCTTGTTTCCAAAATGTGCTGTTCGTTGGATTAAGTCCAAATGGCTTCATCAATTCCACAGCATTTTTTGTTGAACCGCTTTCCAGCATCTGTATATACAGTTTTTCGAATTTTTTCGGGTTTTTTGATTTTACTGCAAACAAACTTTGGGTAAAAAGTTCACCAAATGAGTATGCATAAACATAAAATGGACGCATAAAATGACCAACATAGGACCAAAGATTTTCCATGTTATCATAAGTGAAAACTTCACCATCACGACCATACATATCCTTTGAAACTTTCATCCAAGCATCATTGAAATTTTTTGTTGTAAGTTTTCCATGCTTTCTTTTTTCATGAATTATTTGTTCAAAAAATGAAAAACTGATTTGTCTGTTTACAGAGTTTATCCAATCATTTGCCTTTGATAGCAAAAGTGCAAGTTTTTCCTTTTTATCAGTTATTTGATTTAACATATATTCAAAGGTTAGCATTTCACCAAAAATACTTGCTGTTTCGGCATATGCCATAGGAGCTTGGGTCTGAAGTGTTCCTTGTTTTTTTCCGGCAAGCTGACCATGAACAGAATGACCAAGTTCATGTGCCAAAGTCATAACATCACGTGTTGTGCCAAGGTAATTTAAAAATGTCCATGTGTAAACCTTACCTCCTTCGGCAACAACAGTGTAATTATATGCACCACTTGTTTTTCCTTTATATACAGGAGCATCAATACGATGATTTTTAAATGAATCACGAATCAAATCTGCAAGAGTAGAAGAAAAATTTTGATAGGCATTTATAACTGTATCAACACATTTATTCCATGGATAGTAAACCTTGCTTTCAAATGGAAGTGGGGCATTTCTATCTGACCAATGAAGAATCTTTTTATGTAATAATTTTCTTAAAATATTGTAATAACGTTTACCCTGCTCTGCACCATATTTTGCAACAGCAGTATGAAGTGCATCAACGGTTTTTGCATCCAAATTGTTGGAAATATTTCTTGCTTCCATAGGAGATTTGAAACCACGTTCTTTATCCATAAGGTTTTTTTCACCCATTACCATATTTAAAGCTCTTGCACGAAGATTTGCGTAGTTGGAAGTTTCTAAAACTCTGTTTAATTCATCCAAAGCTTTTTTTCTTTTTTTGGCATTATGTGATGTATTGCTTAGGTTTATTATTTCAGAGATGTTATATTTTTTTCTGCCAAAACTAAATTGCAATTTTGTTTCAATTTCATCCATCATATCGTCCCACTCGCCTGATAAAAATGGAGATATTTTTGTAAGAATTGTTTCAACAGGCTCGCTTAATTGATACTTTGCATTCTTGCGAATCTTATCAAGATATGGTTTATGATGTGTTAATAATTTCGAATTTTTAAGTTGTCCTTCATATACCTTTTTATCCAAAGTTCCAAGCTCAATATCAAAAAATGTAAGATTTGCTAAAGCAACGGAAAGTCTTTCTGATGCAATTGAAGTTTGCTTTTTAATTTCTTGATTTTCGGCATCACGACTACTCATAAGGTAAAAAAATGCAAACATTGTTGATGTAATTTCATCTATTGTAATAATATCTTTTAGGGCATTTTCCAATTTTGTATTAAGATGATTTTTATATTTTTTTGGAAAATCAAAACAAAGTTTTTCAACTTTTTTAATATCTGTTTCGATTTTTTTATCTTTGATTGATTTATAAAGTGGTGTTAAATCCCAGCGGATATTTAATAAATTTTCATCTTTTTTCATAATTTTTTCCTTATTTTTCTTTATTTGAGTATAAAACAAAAACTTTAAAATTTCTATATGAAAATTAATGTTTTATTTTTTACTTTATTTTATTATTTCTAACTTGTAAAATAAAGCATAATTACCAAAAAAATAGGAATATTTATGACTAATTATCTTGAAAATATAAAAAACAACTCGTTTGAAGTAAGACTTGCAAAAACAAAAGAAGAAATTATTGCTTCTCAAAAATTAAGATACAAAATATTTTTTGAAGAGGATGGAGCAAAACCATCAGAGCAAGTTTTAAAAGAACAACGTGATTTTGATGAGTTTGATGAATACTGCGATCATCTTATTGCTATTAACCGAAATGCTGGTGATAATCCAGAAGATTACATTATTGGAACATACAGATTGTTAAGAAAAGATGGTGCAAAAAAACTTGGAAAATGGTATTCACAATCCGAATTTGATGTTGAAAAATTTATGAATTATGATGGTGAGGTTTTGGAACTTGGACGTGCATGTGTACATAAGGATTTCAGAACAAAAATTGTTATGTCTATGCTTTGGAATGGATTGGCTGCGTATATGTTTGATTATGATATAAAATTAATGTTTGGTTGTGGAAGTTTTTTGGGTGTAAATGTTAATGAACATAAAGAAGCTCTTTCCTATCTTTATTATAATCATGTCGCAGGTGGCGATTTAGAAATAAGTGCAAGAACAAAAAATGCCGTTCCTTATCCAATTATTCCTAAAGAAGAAATTGATGAAAAACGTGCATTTCTATCTTTGCCGACTATGATAAAAGGATACCTTCGTGTTGGATGTAAGGTAAGTAAAAGTATTTTCGTTGATTATGATTTTAATACTTTTGATGTATGTATAATATTTGAAACAAAAAATTTAAGACAAGATTATCTTAATCATTACGAAAAAAAGATAAAAAATTGCTAAAAAAAATACCCCGTGAAATTACGGGGTTTTATTTTATAACTTTTATTTTTTTTCAGGACATTTATAACCATCCGCCTCTATACTGCTCCAATTAGGAGAAAGCATTGAATTTGTTGTAACTTTATCCTTATCTTTGTCATCATCTTCTATATTAAATTCATGACATACAAGAGCTACAACATCCTTATCAAGAGAATAAATTGTATGAGTTATTCTGTCATTTCTCATATAATCCTTACGGTTATTATATTTGAATTCCTTTTCTGAACCATCAGTATCGACATATTCCATAGATCTTGGGTTCTTTAATTGATATTTATCAAAAACAAGTGTTCCATTATTATAATTACTTGTCTTGAAATCACCAATATTGAAATCACCATGAAGTTTGTCGTTTAAAAGTGAAAATTCATATTTTATTTCACCATCACAGTTAAGTATAGCAATCTTTCCTGTTATATTCTTTCTTCCTTGAAGTATACAGCCAGCCATAGGTGAATTTACAGCACAATATAAATCCTTTAATTCCTTTACACCATTAATTGTGTATTTTTTGAATACATATTTTGAACCAATTCTTGCAACGGCAACATCTTCATTTTCACAGAAATTTATATAACTGTCGTCACCTATTTTAGTAGATTTCAAGAAACCATTTGGATAGAATGATTTAACATTATAAATACCCCAACCAGCAGCAGTAGGTTGCTTTGTTGTATAACTTCTTAAAACCTTATTTTTTTCATCATATGTGATAACTTCTTTTACATCACCATCAACTATATCGTATTCCTTATCATCTTTGCGAATCTTGCCAGTAAATATATAGCCAGATTTATCACAATATTTCATATAAGTTCTGTCCTGTTTATTGCAAACGAACAAGTCATCCTTTTTAATGCTAGCCTTACTTTTTTCATTAGTAGATTTTATTACATCTGTATATTTAATCTTACCAGTTTCATCAATAGTATAATTAAGTGTTGTGCTACAACCCATTAACAAAGAAAACAAAACTAAATATTTTCTCATAATTTCCTCCTGTAAAAATAATATTTTACAATATTTTTTCCTCTTTCATTAGGTAATCTTAACATACTTTGGGAAAATATGCAAATTATTTTTGTAAATTCATTAAGTTAATGCAAAATAAGAATTATAGCCATTCTTTTATTTTATCAAAAAAGTTTTTAGAATCGCCGTTTTTCTTTCTTTCTTCTTCAAACTCACGAAGTAATTCTTCCTGACGAGATGAAAGTTTTGTCGGAACTTCGACTGTAATATCAAGATACATATCACCACGAATTGATGAATTTATACCTGTCATTCCCTTACCTTTTAAGCGAAGTTTTTCACCTGTTTGAATTCCCTTTGGAATGCGAACTTCGGCCTTACCACCTTCTATAATAGGAACCTCTATCGTTGCACCAAGAGCAGCCTCGCCAATAGAAATTGGGACATTTAGAATTAAGTTTTTGCCTTCCCTTGCAAAAACCTTGTTTGGACGAATCATTACATAAACATACAAATCACCAGGCGTACTTCCGCCAAGTCCAGCTTCACCTTCTCCACTTACACGAAGTTTTGTTCCTGTATCAACGCCAGCCGGAATTTTGATTTCCAATGTTTTGTTTTCAACTTCTATTCCTGAACCATTACAGAAATGACATGGGTTTTTAATTATATAGCCAGTTCCACCACATTCGGGACAAACTTGTTGACTCATAAAAAAACCCTGACGGACATTTATAACACCGGAACCATGACATTTTGAACAAGTAGTTTTATACTCGCCACCCTTTCCATCACAATGTGAACATTTGCCATTTCTTCGGAATTGAATAGTTTTTGATACACCTTTAAAGGCTTCCTCTAATGTAATGACAATATCATATCTTAAATCTTGACCACGGTTGCGTGCTGAACTTCTTCGAGAATTTCCACCACCCATAAAATCAGAAAAAATATCTGAGAAAATATCAGAAAAGCCACCACCTTCGCCAAAGTTAAAATCAAAACCGTTGGCGCCGAATCCACCAAATCCACCATGTCCAGCACCACCCATACCCTGTTCAAAAGCAGAATGGCCAAATTGATCATAGGCAGCTTTTTTTTGTGGATCCTTTAAAACTTCGTATGCTTCATTTACTTCTTTAAACTTTTCTTCGGCCTGTTTATCACCAGGATTGCGATCAGGATGATATTTCATAGCCATCTTTCGATAAGCCTTTTTTATTTCATCATCAGATGCGCCTTTTGATACACCAAGTAAATCGTAATAATCAGCTTTTGCCATTTTTTAAAATATCCTGATATTTTTAATACAGAGAGATATATAGTAAACTTGTCTTAAAATTTCAAGATGTTTGAATAACTTTTTCCTATCTTTGACCAAGACCACTTTTCTTTGCAAGTTGTGAACGTTTTTTTGCATAATTTGGTGCAACCATAGGATAATTCTTTGGAAGACCCCATTTTTCCTTATATTCAGCCTCAGTCATATTATATTTTGCCTTAAGATATCTTTTAAGCATTTTTAACTTTTTACCATCTTCAAGACAAATTATGTAATCTGGTTTAACTGAATTATCAGGATCAACAAAAGGTTCAAGTGCATAACTTGAAGTCTTATCAGAAATAGAAACAAGGTTTGAATAAATATCTTCTATAATTTCAGCAATTTTTTTCTCTTCCACCTTATTATTACTAAAATACCCAGCGGCAATTTGTGCAGTCGCATTCAATATTGCTGTTTGAATAGGTTCTGATAAAAATTTTTTTTGTTGTGTCATAATTTTCTCCAAATATATTTTATTTTTCCCTTGTATTATAACAGAATTTAAAGTAAAAGTAAAAGTAAAAATAAAGAGGTGGTTTAATGTTTTTAGAATCTTTATGGAACAAGTTAAGTTTTGATTTACTTCCAACATTGCCAATAAAATTTGGTTTTGGATCATTATTGCTTTTGTTTATGTTTGTAATGTTTCCTTCGTATATTGCATATGCAAGGCAATCCTTACAAAGAAAAAAAATATATGTATTTTCAATAATTGATTTTGCTATATTTGCTTTTTGCTTTTTTATGAGTGTAGAGGATTTTTATTTTAACAGGGGTGATTTAACAATATTTGCAAAAACTATTTTTGTAATACTTTTACTTTGGGCTATTGTTGATATAGAGGATAAAAGATTACATCCATATAAAAATAAACATTTTTTTAAAAAGTATATTTCTCATCCTTTGGAATCTTTTGCGGCTCATTTATTTTATTTAATATTTAAAATACTTCCCGCTGAATGGGCATCATGGATTGGTGGAAGAATCGGCATTTTAATCGGGAAAACACAGAAAAGATATAATCAACTTATAGATGCAAACCTTAAAATCGCATTTCCAAAGAAAAGTGCTTTGGAAAAGAAAAAGATTAGACATGATGTTTGGGAAATGATGGGAAAATATATTGCTGAACCTGCACATTTTAAGCATATTTTCAGAAATTATAAAAAATACCTTACATTTGAAAATGATAAAATTTTGGATACATTAAAGGATAAACCTTATGTCGCATTTATCTCACATTCTGGGACAGAGGGTTTAATTGCAATACCATTTGCAATTCACAAGGCTCCTTGTTCTATTATTTATAAATACCCAAACAATAACCTTACAAACAATCTTGTCATAAGAAGTTTTGGTTATGGAATTGGAACACTTAAATTCGTTCCAAACACAACAAATGGAACAAGAGATGCAATGAAAATTTTGATGAATGGAAGTGCAATACTTGCTTCTCCTGATCAAAAATTTCAAACTGGTATATCAACAAAATTCTTTGGTCGTGATGTGAAAAGTCCTGTGGGTGTTGCAAAACTTGCTTCTCATTTCAATTGCCCTATTCTTCCTATACAGATAGTAAGGAAACATGGACTTTATCATAAAATCATATTTCATAAACCATTTATGCCTTACAATACGAAAAATAAAGAATTGGATGCTGTAAGAACTACTCAAAAAATTAACGACATTATTGAAGGATGGATAAAAGAAAATCCTGCTCAATGGTTTTGGGTTCATGATAGATGGAATATTAAAAAAAAATTAAAGGAAAAACTTAAAAATGAAAAATCAAAAAACAATAAAAAATAGTTTAATATTTACTGGGATTGGTCAACATAAGGGAACATTAAACACTATTGAACTTTTCCCTTCGGATGTTGATACAGGAATTATCTTTGAAATAAAGGGGAAAAAGTATCAACTTAACCTTAACAATGTTTTCGGAGAAACAGGTTATACATGTATCGGTGAAAAGGACGGTGTGAATGTAAAAACTATTGAGCATTTGGTATCTTCTTTACATGGTCTTGGAATTGATAATTTAATTATAAAAACCGAGTCAGAAGAAATTCCAATACAGGATGGTTCTGCACTTCCTTTGCTTAAAGAAATTGAAGAAAAAGCCGGCTTTTTTATGCAAAATGCACCTAAAAAAGCAATAAAAATCCTTAAAAAAATTGAATATAGTGATGATAATGGAACTGTGTCTATTGAACCATCAGATAAGGGGCTTTTAACCCTTGATGTGACAATTGATTACAGTGGTATAAAACCAATTGGCATTGAACATGAGGTTATAGATTTAACTGAAGAAAACTATCGTTCAAAAATTTGTATGGCAAGAACTTTTGCAAGAATGAGTGATGTGGAATATCTTCATTCAAAGGGGCTTTGTCTCGGCGCAACACTTAAAAGTGGTATTGCAGTTGATGAAGAAAAAATTATTAACCCAGAAGGACTTCGCGAACCAAATGAATTTGTTTTTCATAAAATTCTTGATGCAGTTGGTGATTTGTATGTTATGGGTCATTCCATTATCGGACTTTACAGAAACAGTCGCGGTGGACATTTTCATAACAACCAGCTTGTTCGTAAAGTTATGTCTGATGAATCAAACTATGAAATTGTGGAGTTGTAGTTTATGATAATAATGGGAATTGATCCAGGCTTAAGGTTTAATGGTTGGGGTGTAATAGAATTTTCCAACAATCAATTCCGACATATTGCAAATGGGACTTTAAAAATTTCAGAAAAGGGAACTTTGCCAGAAAGGCTTGCCGAAATTTACAGACGATTAACTGAAGTTTTGGGACAATACAAACCGGACGAAGTGGCGGTGGAGGAAGTTTTCGTTAATGTAAATCCTGCATCAACACTGAAACTTGGTCAGGCACGCGGTGTTGCAATTTTAACACCATCACTTTTAAATATACCTGTATTTGAATATTCACCAAACCTTATAAAAAAATCGGTTGTTGGGGTTGGACATGCAACAAAGGAACAAATACAGATGATGGTTGGGGTATTGCTTAATAAACCAAAAATTGATTCCGAACATTCAGGCGATGCCTTGGCAATGGCAATATGCCACGCACACAACAGAAAAAAGTGGTAAAAAAGCCGGCTTTTTATCTTATCTTTTCGCCGTGAAGGTATTTGTAAACTTCATCCATATTAGGAGAGATTTTGGTATCACAAGTATATTCTTTTACTTCTTTATCATTTACGAAATGAACCTCTCTACTTAATTTAAGATTTTCATTGGAAGAAAAGAAGATTTCAAAAACATCCTTTTTATCATTATACATATATTCACGACGCATATTTAAAAAGGCAATTTTCTTACCATAATAAATAACAAACAACTCTAAATTTGGTTTTAAATTTTCTTTTTTACAAGTAATTTTATTTTGTTTTTTACGCATAAAACACCTCTACTGTTATTTTTTTGATTATACTAACTATATTTTTTGTCTATGTCAAGAAAAATAATTGATAAGATTTTAATATTTTCTTGTTATATTTTTTTCACTATATATAATGGATCTATACGGAGGAAAAAATGGCAAAATCAAATATTATAATAGGTGGACTTGTCCCATTTACTACAATAGATTATCCAACTAAAATTTCAGCAGTTTTATTTTTACAAGGTTGCCCTTGGCGTTGTATTTATTGTTCAAATCCACAATTACTTGCATACAGAAAACCAACTGAGCAGGACAAGGCAAACTATGAATATGTCCTTGAACTTCTTAAAAAAAGGACAAAGATTATTGATGCTGTTGTTTTTTCTGGTGGAGAGGCAACTTCACAAGCAGAGGAAATTATTACTGCGATTGAAGAGATAAAAGAGTTTGCTCCTCATTTCAAATTTGGGCTTCATACAAACGGATGTTTCCCAGAAAAATTATCAAAACTTTTGCCATATATTGATTGGGTCGGTTTGGATATAAAGGCTCCGTGCAAAAAGTATGAACAAATTACAAAGGTCAAAGGCAGTGGTGAATTTGCTTTTGAATCATTGGAACTTCTTTTGAAAAATAAAAAAGATTTCGAGGTCAGGACAACTGCTGATCCAACTGTGCTTACAAAAGAAGATATATTGGAAATTGCCGAAACAATTGCAAAGGTTGGTGTGACACATTATGCAGTGCAAAGGTATAGGCCTGTAAATAAAGAGGATCCAAACAATCCCCCTGCTCCTATGATAACACAATTTTTTACAGATAAAGAATTCGAAGAAAAACTTCGTTCAATAGTGCCAAATTTGGAAATGAGATTTTAAAAAAATGGTGGGTGTAAGTGGGCTCGAACCACCGACCTCTACGATGTCAACGTAACGCTCTAGCCAACTGAGCTATACACCCAAAACAAGTTTACTTTATCAAAAGTTTATTATTTTACAAGAATATTTTTAAAAAAAGGAGCTTTGAAACAAGCTCCCTTTCTTTTCTATGTTTTAAAGAATTATGCTTCTTCTTTATGTTCAACACCTTCACCAACAGCAAATCTTACAAATTTTGTAATCTTTGCGTCACCGCCAATAGAAGCAACAACATCTTTAATCTTTTTAGATGGTTCCATGAAGAATGCCTGTTCAGTAAGAACAACTTCTTCATAGTATTTATTAACTCTACCATTAATCATTTTTTCAACGATTTCAGCAGGTTTTCCAGATTGTAATGCTGTTTCACGGAAAATTGATTTTTCACGTTCAAGTGCAGCTGGATCAACATCAGCAATGTTTAAGAATAAAGGTGATGATGCAGCAATGTGCATCGCAATAGTATCACCAATTTCTTGAATCTTTGCCTTGTCTGCTGTTGATTCAATACCAACAAGAACAGCAATTAAACCTTCGTTATCCGTAACTTTATTGTGAACATAAGAGATAACAGCACCATTTGAAACCTTTACACAATCTGCACGGCGAATATTTAAGTTTTCACCAATTGTTGCAATTTCATTTGCAAGTGCATCTTTTGTATTAACGCCATCAATTTGTGCATCCAAGATTTTTGCAATGTCGCCTTCTTCGTTAAATGCTACATCAGCAACTTTTTTAACAAAAGTTTGGAATTTTTCGTTTCTTGCAACAAAATCTGTTTCAGAATTTACTTCTACAACAATACCTTTTGTGCCTTCAACTTTTGCAGCAACAACACCGGCAGATGCTTCTCTATCACCTTTTTTAGCTGCCTTTGAAAGTCCTTTTTTTCTGAGAACATCAATAGCGTTTTCAATATTACCGTCTGCTTCGACTAGGGCCTTTTTACAGTCCATCATACCAGCACCAGTTCTTTCACGTAATTCTTTTACTAAACTAGCAGTAATTTCAGCCATTTGTTATTCCTCCTTTTTTGTTTCTACTTTTGGATTTAATGCTGCTCCAAGATCTGCACCTGATTTTTTAAGTTGTTCTTCAAGTCCATCAAGTATAGCTTTAACAGCCAAATCTGTATAAAGTTTTATTGCCTTTATAGCATCATCGTTTCCTGGGATTGCAAAATCAACATTTGATGGATCAGCATTTGTATCACAAATTGCAACAACTGGAATACCAAGTTTATTTGCTTCTGTAATAGCCAATGCTTCCTTTGTTGCATCAATTATGAAAATGATATCAGGAGCACCATTCATATCAAGAACACCACCAAGAACTGAATTTAATTTTTTATATTCAAGTTCCATCTTTGCGATTTCTTTTTTGGTTAAACCTAATTTATCTGCATTAGCAATATCTGCTTCTAATTTTTTAAGTTTTTTAATTGAGTTAACAACAGTTTTCCAGTTTGTAAGCATACCACCCAACCAACGAGAATTGATATATGACTGTCCACAAACACCTGCTGCTTCACGAACTATATCTTGAGCTTGTCTTTTTGTTCCAACAAACAAAACCTTTCCGCCTTGTGAAACTGTGTTTCTTAAAGCCATAAGTCCTGCATGAAGCATTGGAACAGTTTTTTGAAGATCAATAATATGAATCTTGTCTTTTACACCAAAGATATATGGAGCCATTTTTGGATTCCATCTTCTTGTGTGGTGACCGAAGTGACAACCTGCTTCGATAAGTTCTTTCATTGTAAATTTTGGAAATGCCATAATTTTATCCTTTCATTTTTTATTAGTTATTTCCTCTACCAGTCTACCGGTAAACCGGACTAAACGGCTCTGTTGAAAGTCAATAGATAACCAATACTGGTATGTGTATTTATCCTTGTAAAACAAAGACTTTGGAATAATAAGTCGTTTTTTGGGAAGAGTCAAGCAGATTCTTATGATTAAATAATATCTTAGAAAGTATAATCGGTATACTTGAATTCACGTCTTGCCTGCTTTGTCGACTCAAGAATATCAAATGCATTTTGTTTTGGATTAGTAAGGGTAAGAGTGCCAAATCCAGCTTCTAAATTTACACTGTAATTGTCATTGGTATCAAGAACCCATTTGTTTGGTTCAACATTAGGTTCGCCATATTTTGAAAGAACAAAATACCAAAATGCACGGCGTCTTTCTTCCCTTTGATATTGAAAGTTTTCCGAATCACCATATTTAATATTTAAATTATTTTTATATTCAATTTTCCAAACTCTATTTTCTGTAATTGGACTTGTGAAATAAACATCAATGGTTTCATTAGTATCATGTTTTTTATATGAAACCTTTGACATATATTCCATTTTATCCTTTCTTGCCAATCCCTTAATACAGGCATTCAAATTTTCAGGAATAAGTATATTTTTTTTTCTGCAAACAGAGTCGTAATTGAATTTAAAATACTTTGGGATATTGTATTCCATATTAACAAGTTTGTATTTATGTTCTTTGGTAGCTTCTTTTACCTTTTCATAATCTTGACCAATCATAATGCCGGCAATATCAAAATATTTAACTCTGTCATTAAGTTCAGATGTTATGTTTTCGGTTGTGCCTTCTTCGACATAATCTTCGTATTCTTCTTCCTCACCATTTTCGCCGATGGTATCTTCTGTTTCCTCCATTTCTTCTATTTCTTCTACTTCGTCATCAGAATATGCAAATGGCGTAAACATAAATGAGAAACAAAGCAACAATGGGAAAATACGATATTTCAAACTCTCTCTCCTCTCTTCGTTATAATATAATATAATTTTTTTTTATGCAATAGATTATTTGTTTTCTATTATTTTTAATATCATATCTTTATTTATATTATCTTGAAGTTTTTCAAACAAATAATCTGAAATAAAATGATTTTCATCATACTTCATTGTATAAAGATTTGATTTTTTGTTAACGGCAAAAAAGTAATATATTGGAAAATCCTTGTATTCAATAATTTTCAAATTACTTAATTCTTTTGAGTTTTTATTTTTTTCTAAATAGTAATCAAGCAATGTTTTTGGAACCAATAACATATTATTATTAACAAATACTTCTTCCATCGCCATATTAGTGTTTTTATATTCCTTTATATATTTTTTAGAAGAATAAGGTATTTTAAAACCCTTTATAGAAACAAGTTGAAGATTTATATTTTTCAAATCAGAAATCAAATCTTTTGAAAATTTAAATTTATTCACAGTTTCTTTATTAGCGATAAGGACAAAATAATCTTTGTAAATTGGAACAGAAACATAATCAAGGTATTTTATATTATCCTCTGAAAATGTGGCGCCAAGAATAATTTCTGGATTTGATATAGATGTGTAAATTAATGTATTTTGTATTGCAGAATCGTAATCTTCATATTCAATAAATTTTGGAACAAGGTTCGTGTCTTTTGTTATTTCCTTTATTATATTATGAAAACCACCAGTAGCTATATTATCCTTTAGAACACCACTTAAACCCTTTGCTGCTGGAAGGACAGTATAATTAAAAAATATTTCTGATGCAAAGGCAGAAAAGTTTAATAAGAAAAATACTAAAAAAATAAAAACCCCTCTTTTATTCATATTAGCCATCCTCGTGATAAAGAAGAATCGTAACACATACAAGTATCGCTATTACAGAAATACTTAGTGATGAAATGAAAATAGGTAATCTTCCTGATGCACCCATTGCCCTTACTATTTGGTCAAGAAAGAACATTCCAAATCCAGCAATTACTCCACCAGAAAGTTTTAATGCTAAATTTGCCTGATTTCTTTTTGGAGAAATAGAAAATACCGAAGAAATCAAAAGCATTGCACATAATGTAAGTGGCATAAATAAAAGTATGTAAAAATATGATCTGTGTTTTCTTGCAGAAAAGCCTGCTTCTTCAAAGAAACTTATGAAACCAGGTAATTCCCAAAATGAAAATGTTTCTGGTTCTGAAGAATTTTCTTCTATTTTATTAACAGTCAAACTTGTCGGATAATCATAATAATCAAAATGTTCAACAGTAAGTTTTGGACTTATCATTTTTACATCAACAAGTGCCAAGTTTTTATCGTTTAATGTTGCGGATTTTGCCTCTATTCTTCTTAGAAAATTATTTTTTAAATCAGTGACATATATAACAATATTTTTTCCTGATAGTGATGAATTTTCCTTTTTAATATATCCAGCGTTAATAAATGATTGTGTAAAATCAGATTTTTCCTTTAGCCATAATCCTTGTTGTGAAAATAAAAGTGGGTTTGAATGACTTACTTCGTATTTATAACTAAGTTTTGAAACATGTTGTCTTAATGCTGAATTAATAGGGCTTAAAACCATCATATTTAAAAAACCAATAAAAATACAAATACTCAATATAGGTGTGATAAATTGCCAAACAGAAAGACCTATAGATCTTATGACTGTAAGTTCTGATGTCCTTGACAATCTCCAAAACGTAAGAATACCAGCTAATAAAACACAAAGTGGTAATGTTGTATTAAGTGTGTGGAAAACATCAAGAAGTGCAAATTGTCCTGTTACAGAAAATGGAACATTAACTGATTTAACAGCAAAATCTTTTGTATTGTTTATTATAGAAAAAAGTGCAATTATGCCAGAAATACAAAAAAATACCAAACCAAATGCTTTTAAAAAATGCATGGCTAAAAATCTGTAAAGAATATTGTACTTTTTTATTAACATACCTTCTTTATACTATATTTTTTAAGAAAATAAAGGAATTTTTATTTATTTTGTAATTTAAAACCAACAATTTTATCTTTTTCTACTTGGGGAAGATAATAACCACCTATATACCCAGCAGTGCGAATATTTATTCCGTTTAATGTTTCATTAAGCGAGAATATCTCATCTTTTTCAGAATTTATTGTATAAGATATTTCTATAAGATGTAAAACTGTGCCATTAAAAATTGCTGTGGAATCAATGATACGGTAAAGTGGAACGTTTATTTTATGAAGTGCAATTTTAAGCCAATTGTTTGTTATATTTTCAGATGTGGCAATTGCAATAACACTTCTGTCATAGCCATAGCAAGAATCCGTTTTACCAATTAAATATTCTTCTGTATCATTACCTGTTTCAATCAAAGGCATTTTTGTAATAATCTTGATATTTTTATTTTCCTTTGCAAGAAGTGGTATCCACCAAACATCCTTTGGCGTGGTTTTTGTTGCAGGTATTGAAGCAAACATATTTGGATATGTTGAAATTGCATCAATTATTGCCAAGTTTTTTGAAAAACTTTTATACTTAACAGAATTTAAAAGTGGAAAAATTGAGTTTATATTTTGCCTTATACGATTAAAAGAATTTTGTGCATCCTTTTTTGATTGAATACCTATTTCAATATTTTTTTCAAAAAAATTACTTGCATTTAGGACACCAGCGGTAAGGGATAATATTTTATCATCACATTTACGCTGTTCACTTATTTTGTGAATAGATGATGAAAGCTCTGTAAATAAATTTGGAACAGAAACGTTTTTTGTATTTTCAAGCTCTGTTTTCAATTCTTTTCTTTTTACAAGAAGATCATATATAGAAATGTCAATAATATCCAATGTATCAAGAATTTCTTTTTTATCCTCAGCTGATAATTCTTTCTTTTTATTTATCATATTACCTCTCGTTTCCATATCTACCTATTATACCAAAAAAAAGCATTTTGTTAAAGGATAAAATTAAAAAAATGAAAAGTTATTAACAATTAACAGCATAAACAACAACTATTTATTTAATTTTTATTGTTTATTATTTAAATTTGGTGTATAAATATAAGTTGAGAGGGAATTATGGCAAACGAAGTTTTACTTTCTACTTTGAAACATCTTTCTTATTGGTATTCGCAATCAAATATTGAGGAAGTTGCGATTAATAAGGCTGGCGAAGTATGGCTTAGGCTTCGTGGAAAACGTGAAATTCCATGGGTAATGGAAAAAGATGAAAACCTTTCAAAACAATATCTTACCGATATTATGAATATTGTTGCAAATTCGTATGAGGTACCATTTGACCCAGTTGAGGGAACACCGGTTGTATATGCAACACTTCCTGGTGACGAGCGTTTTTCTGGAATTGCTGGCAAAAATATCCTTTATGATAATGATGATATAGAAGGTGGTGTTGCTATTGCAATCAGAACTAAAAAAGAAACTGTGGATTTTAATTTTGCCGATTATGGCCTTGTTAAGGGTGAAGATTTAACAACCCTTAAATCCCAACAAAAGGAATTTTCATCTGATCCATATGAACGATTAATGCAAATAATTGCCAGCGGAGAACACTTGCTTATCAGTGGAGCAACTGCAACTGGTAAAACAACATTTTTGAATAATATACTTAAACTTCTTTCACCAAATCTTAGGGTAATTACGGTAGAAGATAGCCGTGAACTTATTGTGCCACAGAAAAATCATGTACATCTTCTTTTATCAAGAACACAGCAAACAAATACTTTTTCATACAAGGATGTAATTGATTTGGTTGTTCGTATGACTCCAGATGCAATTATGGGTGGTGAAATTTCAACAGAAAATGCCGGTGCAATTTGGGAACTTATGAATACAGGACACAAGCATTTCTATTCAACTATTCACGCTGAATCACCAGAAAGTGCATATAAGGCTTTTGTGGACAGGATACTTCATACCTTTCCTAACCTTAATCAAGAAAAGGCGTTGGAAGAAATGCGTCAAAAGGTTCGTGTGGTTCAGATAAATCGTGAAGGTAACATCAGGGCAATTACGGATATTGTATAGGTTTAAAAATTACTGATTTTTACCAAAAAGCCGGTTCTTTTCTTTCAAAAGTGCAAGGGAAAGTTTTTCCATCGCCCTACTTTCTATTTGGCGGACACGTTCCTTACTTACCTTTAACTCAATTGATAAATCATCCAAAGTTGCAGGTTCTTCGGTTAATCGTCTGCGAGATAAAATAAGTTGTTCACGTGGGTTAAGTGTTGCCATTGCATTTTTAAGCATTTTATTTCTTAATGCACGCATTTCATCATTCAAAGCAATCTCCTCTGGTGCAGGCGTGTCGGCAACAAGCATATTCATACTTTCCGTTTCATCATCATCTGAAACAATCTTGTTAAGCGAGCTGTCCTTTACAACACGACGATTCATTTCAACAACGTCTTCTTCGCTTACATCAAGTTCACCGGCAACTTTTTTCGTTTCATCAGGGGTAAGGTCGGAATCGTGGTAAATACCCAACTTGGCCTTAATCTTTTTAAGACTAAAGAAAAGTTTTTTTTGGGCTGCCTGTGTTCCAATTTTTACCAAGCTCCATGATGAAAGAATAAATTCATTGATTGTGGCCCTTATCCACCAAAGGGCATATGTTGAAAGTTTAAAACCTTTATTCGGATCAAATTTTTTTACCGCCTTCATAAGACCTATATTTCCTTCAGATATAATGTCTGAAATTGGAAGACCGTATCCTTTATATTCAAATGCAGTTGCAACAACCAAAAATAGATTTGATTTAATAAGTTTTTCCGCAGCCTCCAAATCATGATCCTTTTGCACCTTTATTGCCAAATCATATTCTTCCTCTGGGCTTAAGTGTGGAATATTCTTCACCATATTTATATATGTAGAAATTCCCCCATCGTTAACAGATGCAGGAAGTCCACCAGAAAGTGAAAAATTCACTGACTTTGAAAGCATATTTTTAGAAGAATTTTTTTCCATAACAAACCTATTAATCTATAAGATTTATATAATAGAATTTTAGTAAAGAGTCAAGGGGTTTACAAAAGATAAAAAACCTATACTAATACTTTGGATATGTGCGCCTGTATTTTGCATTTTCCGGTTTCAAAAGATGGCCCTTTACCCCGCACGATGCAACAAAGAAACAAACCAAAAATAAAAGTATAAGATTTTTCATAATATCTACCTTATTTATATTCAACATTGGTAATTTCGAAATCCTTTGGACCCTTTGGTGATTGAACAGTAACTTCTTCACCTTTTTCTTTTCCAATTAAGGCCCTTGCAATAGGACTGTCATATGAAATTTTACCACTTTGAATATCCGTTTCTTCCTTGCCAACAATTTGGTAAACTTTTTCTTCGTCTGTTTCAACATCAATAATTGTGACAGTTGCACCAAATCTTACTGTATCACCAGACATCTTTTTTGGATCAATAATTTCAGCAGAACTTAGAACACCTTCTAAATAAGAAATACGGCTTTCAACAAAACCTTGTCTTTCTTTTGCACTGTGGTATTCAGCATTTTCAGACAAATCGCCTAAAGCACGTGCCTCAGAAATAGCCTGTATCACAGCAGGACGTTCATTGTATTTTAAATTTTTTAACTCCTCTTCTAATTTAGCATATCCAGCAGGAGTCATAGGCATCTTATCTAACATTTTATACCTCCCTAAATCATAAAAACCAAGCCTGGAACTTTTTTTGAAAGTTTTAAATTGTTCCTTTGATTTTCTGATTTTTATAGTTTTTTAATATATATTTGAAGATATAGCACATTATTTTATTTTTTGCAATTGATTTTTTTAAAGATTTGAAGTATCATTACTACAACTTAATCAGATACTAAAAGGATTTATGATGCAATATAATGCCATTGTTAAAAACATAAAGGATATTACTCCTGAAATAAAACTTTTCTTTATAACATTTAAGGATGGTCATAAATTTGAGTTTAAAGCTGGTCAATTTGCTGTGCTTGCCCTTCCTGATGATGCAAAAAATCTTGATGGTGAATGGCATAGACGCGCATATTCAATTACGTCCGCTCCTACACAGGATGAAGTTGAATTTTATATTGTTTTGGTTAAGGATGGAAGACTTACCCCACGACTTTTCAATCTTAAACCTGGTGATGAAATATTTATGGGTGAAAAGCCTGCTGGATTAATGAATTTTAACGATATTGAAGAAGATGCAAATCTTTTATTTATAAGCACTGGAACTGGTATTGCTCCTTTTGTAAGTATTTTAAGAGAACATAAAGATGAAATACTTAATGGGAAAAGGCAGGTTGCTCTTATCCATGGTGCAAGACATACTTATGAACTTGGATTTAAGGGTGAGTTGGAAGAACTTACTAAAAAATCACCTTATTTCCGTTACTATCCTGTGGTTTCACGTTCTGATCAGGAAGTTGGTGTCGAATGGAATGGATATAAGGGTCATGCACAGGATTTAATAACTAACGGCACAATAGAAAAGGATTTTGGTGTAAAAATTAAACCAGAAGATTTTCATGTATTCCTTTGCGGTAATCCCAAAATGGTTGATGAAACGGTGGAAATATTTGTTGAAAAAGGATTTACCAGACATACCCTAAAGGAAAAAGGAAACCTTTACTTCGATAAACACTAATCAAAATAGCCTGATAATAATCAGGCTTTTTTATTTGCTATTATTTTCAATAAGTTATAAAATAAAACCATGGAAAGTAGTATTAAAAAATTTTTAGAAATGATGATTGCAGAAAAAGGTGCATCAAAAAACACTGTTGATGCATATTTGTCTGATTTGGAAAAATTTCAAGAATTCCTTCTTTCCGAATGTAATGTAAAAAATTTGGAAAAGGTTCAAAAAAACGATATAAAGCAATATATTTCATACCTACATGAAAATAATTATTCTTCTAAATCACAGGCAAGAAAACTTTCGGCAATAAATTCATTTTACATTTTTTTACTTTCGGAAAATATTGTAAAGGAAAACCCTGTATCTGGCATTTTTTCACCAAAACTTGGAATATCTTTACCAAAATATTTATCAAAGGATGAAATAGAACTTTTGATAAAAACGGCAAAAAAAATTCATACTGCTCGTGGTATAAGGTTGGAATTTCAAATGGAGCTTTTGTATGCAACCGGTTTAAGGGTAAGCGAACTTGTCACACTTCCCTTTAAATCTATTATTAAAAACGAGTTTATAGAAGTTATGGGTAAGGGGTTAAAGGAGCGATTGGTTCCACTTAACAAAAACGCAATAAAATTGTTCGAAGAATATAAAAATGTGAGGGATTTGTTTTTAAAAAAAGGAGAATCATCAAAGTTTTTATTTCCATCCAAAAGTACCAGCGGACATCAAACCAGGGATACATTTTATAAAAACCTTAAGAGTATTGCAATTGCTGCGGGGATTGATCCAACAAGGGTTTCACCGCATGTTTTTCGTCATTCGTTTGCATCACATCTTATTGCTGGGGGTGCAGATTTAAGGGCTGTGCAAACAATGCTTGGACATTCGGATATTTCAACAACCCAAATATATACTCATATTATGACAGACAGGCTTAAAACTGCAATAGAACAAAAACATCCATTGGTAAAGATGTTTAAGAAATAGATAAAAAATTCCCCGATTTTTGATCGGGGATTTTTCTGTTATAATATAGCTTTGTAAAGTCTTACGTAACCATTTCCGGCATTTTGACCACTTCCGGAGCTATTTCCGATACGACCACCTTGACACTTAGATACTTTACAATTACCAGAGTAAGCTATACCACCTTCACCACCTTCGGCTGTAATATTAACTATACCATCAATAACAAAGGTTGACCTTGGTCCGTTTCCACCATTAGATCCGGTTTTACATGCAGCTGGTCTTCCTGGCATACTTGGTCTGCTTCCCCATGATGCATTATAATTCATCTCTCCTGATGTAATTCTGAATACTTGGGTTTTAACATCACCATTACCACCATCATTACCACTACACCACTTTAACAAGACCCCTGATTCAGCAGACTTTCCTCCTGCAGCACCCGCAACAACAACTTTATATAAACCTATACCAAGTGTGCCGGAACCGGTAAGGGAAACTTCCTTCACTTTGCTACCATCCCAAGTTGCATTTTCAATTTTTGTAATCATTGGATCTACATTTGAAACAGCAACTTTTGCTTCAGATGATGCAGCATTAACAACTTGAGTTTGAGTTGGTTGGCTAGATATTTTGTTTTCCAAAGTAACAAAGCGTTGGTTAAAGTTTTCTTCCAACTTATCAAACCTTGCTATCAATTGTTTTAGTAGTTCAGTAGTTCCAGAACCTTGAACAAGTGTTGCTGAATCCATAACATTTTCTTCTTGAGGAATTTCTCTTTGTACAGAAGTTGTAACTCTTTGGGAACTTGCCGAACGTTTCGAACGGCGACCTCTACTACTTTGTGAACTTGCAGATCTTTTTGAAGAACGTCTTGCTGCTTCCACCCCATCGACACCAAAGAAAAGTGCTGAAAGAATTACCGCTGAAAGCAAGACTTTACCTAAATTTACAAGGGATTTACCCCCCCCCTATTCGTCTATTTTGTCTAACCATTTTTTTTCCTTTCTCCTTGATTAAAACGATGTCATTATACCATATTTTAGGAATGTATGCAAGAAATTTTTAAATTATTTTTTCATTAATCGCGCTTTTTGGCGATCCCATTCACGCTTTTTTATTGTTTGGCGTTTGTCAACCATATTTTTACCCTGACCAACTCCGATAAGAAGCTTTGCTAACCCTCTGTCATTAAAGTATAGTTTAAGTGGGACAATGGTAATATGCTCCTTATTATAAAGGCCAATTAAACGTTTTATTTCCGAACTGTTAAGAAGAAGGCGACGGGCACGCTTTTCCGTATGTGGAGCATAAGGGGTTTCACTGTCATACTTGCCAATAGTAATATTGTTCATAATAATACTATTCCCATCAGGTGTAGCATAACCATCTGTGATATTAGCCCTTCCCTGACGAAGACTTTTGACCTCGGCACCGGTTAAGGAAATACCAGCTTCGTAAGTATCGGTTATGGTATAATTAAACCTTGCCTTCCTGTTTTCGGCAACCTGACCAGTTGAAATAAGTCGTGTTTGTCCCTTTGAATTACTCATTAACGCAATAATCCTTTACAAATTTTTCAAGTTCAGATTGAACTTTATTTATTTTAATTTTAGGCATTTCAAGTTTTATACCAAAATCAAGATTGTCCTCGGAAAGATCTTTAAAATTAACCTCTGGCATTTTCATATCTAAACCAAAATTAAATTTGCCACCAAAACCCTCTGACATAGTATTTTTATAAAAGCCAACAATTTCGGAAAGTTTATCTTTTGGAAATGCACATTTCACTGTTGTTTTACCATTTACTATTGTATGAACAATACATTTATCATCCTTGTATCCAAGAATTTCTTGGATCGTTTTTTCACCAGTTGGAACAGTAATTTCCGTTTTATCAGGTTTACAATCAATAAAATTATCTAAATATTTTTTTGTTTGATCATCAATTTTAACATCTTTTTCATCATCAAAAAATGCAGATAAATCTATTGTAGTATTGATTTTTGCCTTTTTTGTTGCAAATTTTTTTGCCATAGCATTAAGTTCATCAATTTCGTCTGATGAAGCAACTGCTGAAAAAGAAAATAGTAAAGTTGAAAGTAATAGAGCAAATATTTTTTTCATTTAGTCCTCCTTTTCATTTCTAATCCTATATTATACACGCTTTTTTTTGATATTTCAAATGTTGATGAAATAAATTCACTTGCATCTTTAAGGCTCATATATTTAAGCAAGGATGTAAGCATTTTTTTTATTTTTACTGTATCAACATCATTATCTTTTTCACAAGGGGAAATTAAACCAACAAATTCACCCTTTGGCGTATTAGATGTAAAATATTTAATAAGCTCAGATGGTGTTCCTTTTTTAACTTCCTCATAAATTTTTGTAATTTCACGAACAAGTGCAATCTTTCTATCCCCTAAAATATCAGATAAAGTTTTTAGGGTATCAAGCACCCTGTTGGCACTTTCAAAAAAGACAATTGTCGCATCAATATCTTTAATTTTTTCAAAAAAACCGGCTTTTTCATTATTTTTTGTTGGAACAAAGCCAATAAACATAAACCTGTCTGTTGGAAAACCAGTAATCGCAAGTGCAGCAATAGGTGCGGATGGACCAGGAACTATTGTCACATAATATCCCGCATCACGAAGCGAAGATGAAAGCTTATATCCAGGATCGGAAATAAGTGGTGTTCCAGCATCTGAAATTTGTGCAATAGCATATCCTTCATCAAGTTTCGATTTTATAAAATCTGTTTTATCTCCTTCGTTATAATTATGGATACTTGTTGTAGGAGTATGTATATTATATTTATCAAGCAAAATTTTTGAAACGCGGGTATCTTCGCAAGCAATTAAATCAACATTATTTAATGTTTCAATTGCACGAAAACTTATATCACCAAGATTACCGATAGGAGTTGCAACTATATACAAACCTGATTTCAAAATATTTTTTGTTTTTGATGTCATTTTACTTGTCATATTAAAATCCTTGATTTATTATAATTTCATATTAACACAAATTATAAAAAAAGCGAGAGTTATGTTTAACAAAATTTTCAGAAATATATCTTTGGTATTATTTATTTTTGTTTCAGGATGTTCTTCTTTGAACAGGGTGCCAAGGGCTATAAATAAACCTCAAAAACTTCAATTGGGTGAAACAAAACAAACTGCACCTATTTATGATGTAAAACGAGAAATTATTGCCGATACTTATAAACCATATGATGAAAAGGAATCTGTAAAAAAACTTTTCAATTTTACAAATACTGTTATTGAAAATACAAAACCCAAAATTGAAGAAAAAAAACCTGTGCCAAATGAATATACTGCTTATGAAGAAGAGGTTGTCGTAATTGATGATATTATTCCAGAAAAAGAAGAAAAAAGAAAAAATGATGATGATATATTAAGAATTGCTGTTCTTCTTCCTACACAAAAACAAAATGCTGTTGTTGCAGAAGATTTAAAAAATGCATCAATGATGGCTTTGTTCGATGCAAAATCTAATAATACAATTTTACAATTCTATAACACTGACGGAACATATGAAAGTGCAAAGGAAAAGACTAAAAAAGCTGTTAGTGAAGGTGTTGATATTATTGTTGGACCTTTGTTTGCTGATGAAGTAAGAGGTGCAAGTCGTGTTGGAAGTGTTCCAATAATATCATTTACAACTGATGCAAATGTTTTGGATAGCTCTGTTTTTTCAATTGGATTTTTAATGGAACAACAAATAAAAAGAATTGTTGAACATGCTGTGCAAAATGGAAAAATAAAATTCGGTATAATTGTTTCCGATTCAGAATCGGGTAATTTTGCAAAAAGAAGTTTTAAGAAATATGCCTCTATCTATAATGCTGAAATTGTAAAGGAAGTTTCTTATGCTGATAAAAAAACTGGCCTTATGAATGCAGTAAAGGAAATTTCTGATTTTGAAAATAGAATTAATGAATATAACGAATATAAAAAAGCAGCCAAAGAAAGATTTGATTATTTAATTGCTTTGCGTGATGAAAATCCAGAAGAATATGCAACTGTTTTTGATGAAACACAATATCTTTCAACAGATGATGAAGTTTCGTTTTTGGAAAAAACCTTGGAAGAATTGGAACATAAAACAACAATTTCTGACCCAGAATATGAAAGTATTTTCATTTTCGGCGATGATATAAATGATGTGTTGATGATTGGTTCTTCTTTAATGTATTATGATGTGCATCCAGATAGAATTAAATATATTGGAACATCACAACTTGAAAATCCAAAAATTTATACTGAACGTGCATTTCGTGGTGCATGGTATCCTTCTGTTTCAACAAAATATACTGGAAAATTTGATGAAGCATACAAAAAGTATTTCAAAAGAAAACCTGTAAAAATTGCATCGTTGGCATATGATGCCGTTTCATTAATAAACTCTTTGGTAAAAGATGGGAAAATAAGAAGAAAGGATCTTTTGAATCCGAATGGTTGGACTGGAATAAATGGAATTTTCCGTTTTAAATCTGATGGCTCCAGTGAAAGAAATATGGATATAAAAGAAGTTGTTGGTGGCAGTAATGTAAAAACAAAAATTATATCCCCTGCCCCTGTAAATTTTGTTCAATAAATGAGGTATTAATATGAGAAGATTATTTAAAAGAAAATCGACTAATGAGCTTACCTCTCAAGAAATAGAAGTTATTTTAGGAACTTATGAAGAAAGGGTAAAAGAAACCGAAGTTATAAAAGAATATCGTGACTCTTGTCCAAATTATAAGGCTGGAAAGTGTGCTGGTGCTGTGTTCTTAGAATCAAGAAGTGGTTGTAATTTTTGTTTGAAAAGAAACGTGTATGATCTAAATAATGCTGAACCACAAATTGGATCAAAAGAATATGAAAAATACCAGGTTGAAAAAAATAATATGCTTAAGTCAGCTGCAGAAGATTGTGATTTATATTTCGATGAACATTATTGCAGATATAAACATGTTTTCAATTATTGTAGCCTTTGTAAAAGAGAATTTAGAAGAGAAAGGTAAAAAAATAAAAAACCTCCCCTTTGGAAGGTCTTTTATTTTTTTCTATTATCCTAGAAATCTAATTTTAACGAATGCAAGGATAAGTGCCATTATAGGAGCAACAAATAAAATACTATCAAACCTGTCAAGGAAACCACCGTGTCCAGGAATAAGATTGCTTGAATCCTTTATATTATTCAATCTTTTCAACCATGATTCAAATAAATCTCCACATTGAGAAAAGAATGAAAGCATTAAACTTATTGCAGCCCAAAATGTAAGACTTTCAAATCTTGAAGTATTATCGTTCCATAAAAGATTGAAAATAAATAATGAACCAAATATAAAAGCACAAAGTGTTCCACCTATTGAACCACTCCATGTCTTTTTTGGACTAATACGAGGCCAAAGTTTTGGACCGCCAAGTGAACATCCTATGAAAAATGCACCTGTATCAGTAGAAATTGTAATAATAAACATATATATTATAGCCATAATGCTTGAATATAAATAAGCATATAAAATTGCCATAACTCCAAAACCTATATAAAGAGGTGTAATGCTTTCTAAAATCCAATGCTTTCTGTCAGATGCAATATTTGCAAGCATTGAAGCACAGAAAAATCCAATCAATGCAACAGCAAAAAAGTAATTTGGTATATTCCAAAAAATTCTGTTAAGGCAGAATAAAACTAATACGCCAAATATACTTACTTCATCCCAAACAAACTTTATACCAAGTTTTGGATTAAATAATTTATTAAATTCATAAATCATAAGGGAACTTATAAGAAGAATTAAAGAGCAAAGCCCAATAAAGCCAAAACTTGCGAACATATATGCAATACCAATCATAAATGCAGCCGAAGTCATTCTTAATCTTTTATTTGTTCCTGTAAAAAATTTTTTAAACTTTTCCATAACGTCTATCCCTTTTTGA
>JAEEGL014775846.1_pt1 | contig 28320 bp, 34 predicted proteins | sample 9134231 | NCBI WGS metagenome assembly JAEEGL01 (sample SAMN16246548, study PRJNA631951) | gut metagenome | biome: gut microbiome; feature: rumen; material: fiber-attached | host: Bos | place: Iran: Karaj | collected 2018-10
CGACCCATTTAGTGCGAGGATAATGCCGAACACGGAAGTGCCAGTCATAGCAGACCTCGCCGGTATCCTTATATATTCTCAGACCATTTGCGGCCTTTTTTAGCTTACGTGGTAAGCATGGTTTGCTTTTTTTCATATCTAATCAACTCTCTTTTTAAAATAGAAGCCAGAACCCTCTTCTTTTGTATCCATGGCCAGCATGCAAGGAACAGCAGCATTATACAGGAACTGGCCACAAACCTTCATCAAGTCGCAGTACTTGACGCAGATATCGCTACGCAAGTGCGAACTGTTAAGCTGCTGTTCACCAAGATCCAGGAGATCGTAGGTGGTATCGTTGATTGTGATGGATACTTGTTTCATTCAATATCATTGGGTTTTTGTTATTCTTCTTCGCCATCATCATCTCCCCAACAGTCACAATGGTAGTATGGGCAGCGGTGGTCACATTCGAACGGATCGTGCTCACAAGGCGGCGAAACCTTCCATGCGTCATACATAGCTTCTGAAATCATATGTACTTTATTGTTATATCAAAAATTAAGATTGACCTCAAGATTCAAGTGTCTTACCACAGAAACATTCATAACGAAGATATGCTTATCGATATCCTTATTCGCTGTTACGTAGAGATCTTTATATGGTTCACCATATTTATCTTTTCTATCATTAACGATTAGCTCAAATGGGCGACTCCTGGGGTATTTCTCCTGGAGCTCTCCCATTTTCTTCTCGATATCAGCCTTAATACCATAGATGCAGTTAGCATGAACAACAGCCTGGTCGTAGCGTTTAACCACATATTTATTTAATTCCAGTCCCATGTTGTTAACAGACTGATATGCCATTACTGATATATAATAATACTTATCCATATTTTCTAATTTAACATCGTTATTTACTTTTTGGACCTAAGACTTTCCTTATTACCTCGCGCTGGCGAGCATATTTGGATATCTCTTTGTTCTTACGTTCTCGCTCGATGACGGCCACCACATGGCCCCAATCGATGATAGCATCACAATATTCTATCATATCACCCGCTGTTTAGCAAAATCTACTTTGTAATCCTTTCCTCTGAGTGAGGGCCGCATACGTTCTATGAACGATCTGATAGATGCTTCGTTGTACACATAGCCAAGCTTCTCGCCCAACCATTCCAAACGGCCACGCCCTGTATACCTCAGCTGGCAGAAGAACCTGCCGTTCAGCATGATATCCAGTAGCAGCACTGGGGGGGATACTTTTGTCTCCATACTACTCGAAGGTAAGATCAAACTTTTCATCACGCTCGTAAGGGAGAGCGTTCATATTGTACTCGCTGACACAATCTTCACCATCAGGATCCTGTGAGAAGACAAAACCTCTACCATTCTCATCCCACATCACATATGTGAGAGAACCAGGAACCTGACCATAGGCCACTATCACATGACCACCGCTTTTTTCACGGAATTTGAGGCGCAGAAGTTCACAACCAATGGTCTCAATTGCTTTTTCAAAATCTATTGCTCTCATATGCTATTGTTTTTTAGTGTTCGTAATAACCAGCGTGCATCTCTGCAGGCTGGGTTTTTGTTTAACTTTTTAAAACCTTAGTTTGTTTAGAGTCCGCTGACTCGTGAGGATAACTTACAAATTTAATCATTCCAGTTATGAATATGACACTATAAGGTATAACTATTGAATATGCGTATCAACCATCTGGGATGCGGCAGCTTAAGACGCTTGCAAGCACTCCAGATCTGTTGCTTGCAGGTTTTCTCAGCTTTGCCCAGTTCTTGGGCAATCTCGCCAGGGAGATAGCCTTTGGCATAGAGTTTAACAACCTTGCGTTCTTCTGCAGACAGCTCACTGTTAAGTTGTGGCTTGCAGATAACGCCCTCATCTTTGCAGATACGACGTAGTGGACACTTAACCTCCTCGAAATGGAAGATGCCTTTATCGACATCAGGAGTGAGGTTATCGGCCTCGCCGAAGTTACAGCGTATAAATCTGTCGACGATTCGGAACTCGAAGTATCTGCGGTTAGCCCTAGAGTCAGCAGCCCACTCCTCGAGGCGGTAAACCGCATCAGGGAAATAACGGCGCATGTTCTCGAGCATATAGGTAACCGCTTCACGATCGCTCTCAGTAAGAACGTGAGTGGTACCATCACCTTTACGATAGAACACCTGGCCATCGATATTAAAGAACTCGACTACGATTTCCATGACTCATCCTCCACTTCGTTACCTATTAATATAATATCGCGCGCGTTAAGGTCAGCATTGCCCTGCAGCTTCTGCTGAACCGATGAGTAGGAATAGTCGAATTTCTTAACCAGATGCCTTAGAAACTCACCTTTCTCTTTTTTGCTTAGACCAGAGTAGTAAGACTTTAGTTCTACAGATGTCATTTTTTCGCTCATTTTCTTGGTTATTTTATTTTTTATCACTAATTTTGTGGGCAAATTTACGAAGAAAGTTTGAATTTTAAAACATTTATGGCTAATTTTTAATAAAAATATGGCTAATTTATACTTTGTCTAAATTATTTATGTATATATAAATACATTTATGGTATGAACTTAACAAAGGAATGGATTGAGGATTTAGCGAAGACCTATGGTAAGCATCCTAAGGATGTTCGCGACGCTTTGTGGCCAGGAACACCGACAAAGGGCCTGAGTTATTTCACTGGATCTCGCAGCATTGGCACCGGCACTCTGGAGAAGATTGCTGATGTCATAGGTTGCTCAACTGATGAGCTGCTGAGACGAACCATACCTAGCGGAGCACAGGTAGTAGGCAACAATAACTCAATCGGCAATGTGAACATCAACAATGATCCGAAGTCGCTGCAGCAGATAATAGCTGCTCAGCAGCGTATCATCGAGCACCAGGACGAAGAAATACATCGTATGGGCGACCAGTTGAAGACTAAAGATCAACAAATAGATCGTTTAATAAAGTTTGCGCAAAATGGTGAAAATCAGTGATTTATTTTTTTGCTTTTTTCGCAAAAAGTCGGACAGTTTTCGGACGGTCGGACGCTATTTTTGCCCCAAAAAGCCCTCTGAAAGCCCCGAAAAATGGGGGATTCAGGATGAAAATAAAATCGCCTCATCCCGACCACGGGGCAAACTGTGGATTTATAAGTGGTTGTTTATCAGCCACTTAAACCACACAACCAAAGGTGGCACTATTGGTCGGTCGGACAGTTTTCGGACGGTCGCCGATCACTCGAAAAATCGAAATTTGTTTAATTTAACCCGTTTCAAAATAAGAAATGGGTAAAAAAATAAATTTTTCGCGAAAAAATCCCGCATCAAATGAAATAAAGGGATACTCAGACCCAGTGCTGGCCACTGGTAAGGAGACATTTGTGTATTTCTATGCCTTTGACCCAGTCAGTGGCCAGCGCAAGCGTAAGAAATACATGCTTGACCATTGTCGCAGCAAGTCAGAGATGAAGCGCACAGCACGCGATATAATCAAGAACCTGACGCGCAAGCTCGAGGGAGGATGGAACCCTTGGGTGGAAAACTCTGATGCTCTGGGTTATACGTTGTTTGAGAAAGTGGCAGACCTCTACCATGACTTTCTCTATAAGCGCCTGAACGATCGCAGTCTGCGAGAGGATACCGTTACAAGTTACATTTCTTACCTGAAGATATTCAGGGAGTGGGTGCGGGAGAGGGGAACAATTATATATATGTTCCAGCTCGATCATCTGGAGGTATCTCACTTCCTGGACTATGTCTATATCGAGCGTAATAACACATTCATTACCCGCAACAACTACCTGGGATGGCTGCGCAGCTTCTGCACATACCTGCTGGAACGAGGATATCTTAGTCAGGATCCTTGTGCCCGATTTCAGAATATCAAAATCAAGGGCTACACCAAGGAGCGCACTGTGATACCGGATGTGACTCTAATTGAAATACGTGAGTATCTTAAGCGGAATAACCGTCATTATCTTTTGGCCTGTTACCTCACACATTACATGTGCATCAGGCCCAAGGAACTGTCTCGTATGAAGGTGGGCAACATCAACATCTCTCAGAGTACCATCACTTTGATGGGCGACCAGACCAAGAACCACGACTCTGTAACCATCACCATGCCTCAGAAAGTTGCAAAGCTCATGATTGAGCTGGAGATATTCAAATATCACAGCAGCTGCTGGCTCTTCAGTGACGGATTTCAACCTGGTGAGAATCAGAAGACAGAGAAACAGTTTCGTGATTATTGGGTGAGACACCTTAGGAAGGATCTTGGCTTCTCAAAGAAGTATGTCTATTATAGTCTGAAGGACACTGGTATCACGAACATGCTGCAGAGCAGTATCGACCCGATATCAGTAAGAGACCAGGCTAGACATTCATCTCTGGCCATAACAAACACTTACACACCACTTGAACTGAAAGCAGCTAACCCGCTGATGCTCAAATACGATGGGGTGCTATAACAACTATAGCACCTCATAGAAATAACCTGTCTTGATATCGTCTATGCCCTTTTCTGTGACCTGCAGCTCTATCTTTGACGCGATATATCGTTTATTGTGCATCAGGAAGATCTTTTTGGAATCAGGCTTGCCCTTATATAGGAATGGAACCACAATTTCATTGTTACCATTGACATTGCGCTTTATCTGCAGACTTGATGCGTGAAGCTTGCCGATATATGATATGGTGTTATCAAGAGAGTGAAGAGCCATCGACCATTTAGCAACAGTCGAGACTGCATGCGAAGCAGCAGCCCAATCGGTATAAGCCGTAGGAAGATAGACCGATTGAGGCTTGTAATCCCAGAACTGTTTAACTTTCTCGAAAACGGTAATGTATTGCATCTTGCCTGAAACGAACATTATCTGCATCAGACTGTCATCGCTCTCTTTGGAGGGGATGGATGTTTGCTCCTCAAGAACATCTTTGACGCTGACGTAATCAGGTGTATCATCAACAGTTGCAGAAGCACCCCATTCCTCTTGAGCATCACATTCGATATTTGGAATATATGCCCACATCGACCATTTCTCTGTGCCATAAACAGGACCATAACCAATACGTGAACCTGTTTTTTTGCTTATTGCCTCACCAATTGGGCCGCACCATATTTCAACATCTTGCCACTCACAAGCAACAGGTGATATCTTTAGACTTATTGCATCACCGCCCTCTCGCCTGACGAGTGGATTTGCACTGCCGCATGGAACCAGAGTCGAATCCCAAGAATCAGGATTTCTATACCATCTTTGTGTACCATGGTAATAGTAACCAAAAGGACAATGGAAGATAGATGTATATTTCTCTTTGTCAGTCAGACGCCCATAAGCTGACACCATCTGATCATATGATGGATAGTCACGTAAAGTGAAGTTCTCGAGAACCTCGTTGCTAAGTAAATCCGGCTCACGGCCACAGCTGCTTAATGTATACTCTAGATTTGAAGCCCCGATATAGTTGATTCCAGACTCATCAAACGAGGATTTGAAATCATCAGTTGGCTCAACGACCTCAGAACCATATAGTGCTGACTCATCAAACTTGATGACTCGCACTGTTTTGTTTTTATCATCGAAGACAAACGAAGCATTGAAGGTCTTTCGGAACTCATCAAAGAACTTGTATGCAGACCAGTGAGGCAAAGCCTTTGCCATAGACAGCCCCAGTTTAGCAGAACATATATATATATTTGACCATGGAGAGACGTTAAAAGAATTCTCAATGACGCTATAACCAAGCTTCTGCAGAACTGTATTTAGAACCATCATCAGGTTTGGCTGTATGGCCATGTTTGTGATATTGACACCAACTTTTCTCCAAGAACCGCCACCATCGAAGACATCGCTTGGCATGTTAACATAGAAGTCATTAGACTCATCATGAGTCGGCATGAAGGCATATCTGCCTGGATCTCCGATAAAGCCCTGAGAGTTGTACTCTGACCAAATATTCAGAGCATCTTTTGTCGAAGCATATTCTTTTTGCATGATGATGTGGCGTGTAAGCACAGAGCCATAGTCGAGCATATCGATGAAGACTTTATCGAAGTCGCTTCTATATTTCAGGTAGTTCTTACCAGAGAGGATCTGCAGGCGAACCTCATCAGGGTTGATAGCCGTGATGGTACCAACACCCGATATCACCTCGAAGTTATCAACCAACAGTCTGCAGTCAGGGTAATCCTGTGTCTCGAATGTTGTATCAAGGCGATCGAGGAACCCGAAGACGGCACGATTCTCGGGCACAGAAAGCGGGAAAACCACCTCCATGGATTTCTCATCACCGTCTTTAACGAAAGGGTTGTCTAGGACAATCTTAATATTCTCTTGTGTCGATGGGTAGCAGATATGTTTATTGATATAAGCGACAATCATCTGTTATTGAGTTTAGTGAAATGTTTGTATGAATTATCGAACTTATCCATGGGGAAATCAATATTGATGCCCTTTTCCTCAATGATAGTAAGCAGGCGCTGGTTAACATCGCGAGAGCGAGCCAGCTCGTCACGCAGCTCCTCGTTATCGTTGGTTACGTTTACTACAGGTGTTACAACCGTAGAACCGCCACCACCGAGCTGGCGACTGATATCATCAGCGGTCAAGGTGCCGACAGTGTGGTTTCGCTGTGCCAGGTCAAGCAGGTCAAGAACCGGTCGCACATCAGGGTTGTTGACTGTCTGATGATTGGCCACAAACTCACCCTCATGCACCACGCCAGCCTCACGGCGATATCGGTGGCCACCGGTATAACCACCCTCGTAGTAACCAGCCTCTTGCGCCTGAGCTTGTTTCTTTATGGCAGCGACCTGCATCATGCCTGCAGCAACAGCAGCTGCAGCAGCTATAGGAGCGAGTATATAACCAACAACAGGAACAGCAGCTGCAGAAGAGTAGGCATTGATGGCACTCATTGCAGTCTGGGCAATAGCCTGAGCAATCTGGATCTTAACCTGCTTGGCATTATACTTTGATTTGATGGCTGCCTCTTCTTTAGCCTGTTTTTCCTGCAGTTTCTTAACCTTTTTCTGGTTGTTGCCTGCAGCAGCTATCTGCTTCTCATATTTCTTCTTAACCTGGTTTGTCTCGAGCTCAGCTTGTGCAGAGTACAATGATGATGCAGCGTTCATAATCTGGTTGACAGAGTCATAAGCCATCTTGAAGTCAGCGCCCATCTGAGAAAGGAAGGCTGTAGTTGCCTGTTGCTTTGCCGCCAGATAAGCCTCGTGATTAGCTTCGTCATCACCATACATCACTTTGAGCTGCTCCATGGTAGCCCTGTATTGCTTGATGGTACCAACGAAAGGTGTCTGGCCACTATCACCGACTTGCTCGGTAGCTGCAGCACTGGCATTAGCAAGCATAGATGCACCAAGAGCCTGAGCCTTATCATTAGGAGTCTCAGATTTTGCGTATTGAGCCTGAATGGCAATCTTAGCCTGCTGATATTCCTCCTCTTTAAGAAGGCCCTGGCGGTGCAGCTCATCGAGGCCGTTAAGAGCTATATCCAGCTGCTGCTGGTTTGACATATGCAGGAACTCTGTCTGAATGTTACGGAGCATCTCTTGATATCGTTTCTGGTTCTCAAGCTTATGGATATACTCCATATCCTCAATCTCCTCTTCGATCTCAACACGCTCTTCTGACCCCTTGCGGTAGAGGTCGCGCATCTTCATCATATACTGGAGCTCAGCCTGGTACCGAGCCTCGTTGTATGCGCCCTCATCATTCCACTGCTTATTTTCGAGCTCAGCAACAACACGGTTATGCTCTCGCTGGACAGCCTTAAGGTTGAGTCTCTCTTGCTTCTCAGCAGCCTTAAGAGCATACTGCTCGCGGTCGTTGAGCAGCTTTTTATACTCATCGGACTCCTCTGTATACAGAGCCATTCGTCTTGTAAAGCCGTCAATCTGAATAGCATCAACATTCTTGACGTATGTGCGATAGTCTATCTCACCTCTAGCATAACTTGCTGTGACAATAGCCATTTCCTTTTCAATCTCAGCCTTTATAGCGTTATTTCTCTCTCGCAGCTGTTTCTTTCTCAATTCCTCAGCTTTTTTAGCTGCAGCCTCTTGAGCCTTCAGTTTTTTAGCCTCTGCAGCTGGATCTGTGAATTTATTATTGTTTCCATCATTTTTATGCTCCTCCTCATAATGTTGGTCGTGAGGCACATAAATATTCATTGAGCCATCCTCTTGACCAAGCAACTCGGGATATGCCTTATAAATGGCACGTCTAGATTCGGCAGCCTCTTTGATGATGTCATTCTGTTTTTTCAGATTCTCTCTTATCACATCAGCACGTGTTCTACCATACACACCACCAGTCTGCATAGCTAGATCATTTTCATCCTCCTCAGCCTCTTTCAGCTGCTCCTGGAGTGTTTTGATTTCAACATTAGCCTTGGCGATATCGCTACCTATTTTCTTGAGCATATCACCAGCACCCTCGAGCTCGTATTTTTTAGCCAGTGAAACCAGATAATCATCAAGAGCTTTTTTATTCTCTTGATATTTACCAGTAGTCGCGTCAAGCTGAGCATTGTAACCAGGTATGATTTTATTTAGCTCATCGATGGCCTCTTTACGTTTATCAAGTGAAGCCTTCTCATTACGAGCAGTTTCTAATAGAAGATCCAGGGATGCTTTCTCCTCACCATATTTCTCTGCAGCCTCGCCTCTTATCTTATTAAGACGTTTAGTTGCATTCTCAGCCTCATTGGTGCGACGAACTAAGTCGATAATCACTCCAACAAGCACAGTAACAACAGCAGCTACGGCAACATATGGATTTTTTATCATAGCTGCATAAAGTTTCTCTATTACAGTAGCCAGCTTTGTGTTCCAGAACACCTGGAGTTTAGTGAGCGCGACATCAAGCTCTTTTTTGATGATAAGAGCAGCCAAAACGACTGTTAGAGAAACCAAAGTAGACTTCCATTTACCAACAAACTCGATTAATGACAATAGCAGCTTAATCATGCTTGATGTAGTAGTAATACCGTAGCGTGCGATTGGCATGAGTTTCTCACCCAGAACAACTGAGAGATCATGGAAGCGCTTTTTATTTTTCTCGATACCTGCAGCTGCAGTATTGTTCTGGATATTGAACTCATCGATGATGCTGGTACCGGCATCGAAAGCCTCATTGGCGATGCGCTGACGCTCAGCGACATCATCAACCTTTTGACCGAGGGTAGCAAGCACACCGATGGCACGCTGGCCATTGAGTTGCATAGAATCGAAGATCTTCCCCATCTCCTCCATGTCACGACCCTTGAGGGCCTTGGCCACGGCAAGGACAGCACCATTGATATTCTCGGTGACGAGCTTACGGTATTCCTCGACCTTCATGCCTGTGATATTTGCGAATGTATCGAGGTCGGTTGTCATCTTGACCAGCAGCTGGCCAAAGGCGGTCGAAGCCATCTCATCACGCAGCATATTCTCATCCATGACAGCACCGTAGCCCATCAGCTGAGCCTGTGTCAGACCAACCTGTTTTCCGAAGCCTGCGACACGAGCCGTGAAGTCTACAAGATAGCCTGCAGAGGCAGAAGAGTTCTGTGACAGCTCATTGATGGCAGAACCTGTAGCGAGCATGGCACCACGCAGGCCCATGGTCTTATCGGTACCGAACGACATGGCCAGCTTACCGATGTTCTTTACAGCATCGTCACCAAGGTCATCACCAAGGGCTACATTGATTTTATCGGCAGCATCGACAAAATCCATCACAGCCTCTTGCGATGTGATGCCCAGTCGACCTGCATCACCAGCAAGCTGATTGAGACGCTCTCGAGCAGTTCGGGTATCCATCTTTTTGAACTCCTCGTTCATATTGTGCACCTGCTCTGAGGTCTGACCAGTGTACTTACGAACATTCTCCATCTCCTGGTCCATATCGGCAAAAGCCTCGACACATCGACGGATGGTGAAAGTAAGACCAGTGATGGCACCAATGCCAGCGATGGCAGCTCCCTGGATCTTATTAAAGAAGTCTGCAGTACGGTTAAGCCATGACTGTTGTGCACTGCCCTCGAAACGAACACGCTCAAGCTCTGTGCGCAGCAGCTTGGCCTTCTCTTGCAGTTGGTCGAAGGCAGCCGTGCCACGAGGCGTCTCGCGTAGCTGCTCGTTGAGAACTTTGATAGAATACTCGAGGTCTCGGACATTTGCTGTGTCGAGGTGCTTGAGCGTCATATTGACCAGCTTTGTCTCACGCTCGACAGTGGCCATATCCTTTGATGACTGCTTTATCTCTTGGTCATAACGATCAATCTGATGGATAATCTGTTGCTGCTCAGCCTTGACCTCTTGGATACGGGCCTTAACCTCTTTCAGTTGTTCAACAGAGGTCTTATAGCTGGTGCTCTCAGGATTACCAGAAGATATCTGCTCCTCAAGATATCGCTGGGCTTGAGTAAGCTCATTAAGCGATGCGCTCTTGAGATTACTCATGACCTTCTCGAGGTTCTGGAGATTGGCTGTCAATCGATCAGACTCCTCACGCGCCTCGCGAGCACCATTCTTCAGTTCATCAATGCGTTTCTGAATGGCCATGATGCCACGCTCAGCCTCTTGAAACTTTTCAGTATCAGGAGCGAAATTAAGCTTCTGATTCCTCAGATTTCTGAGTGCTTTGTTAAGCTCCTTAAGAGAGACATCATTGATATTATCGAGGATGCCATGAACACCTTTAAGCTGAGCCTCGAACAGGTTCATCTCCTTGGTGGCCTTCTTGAGCTCTTTGTCGTCGAAGAACTTACCTTGGGCAAGTGCTTCATCTTTCTTTTTCTTGAGTTCCTCTACCTTCTTAACGAGCTTCTGGAGGTGGTTCTGCGCCTCCTGCGAGTTAAGCTCGATGGTAGTTATATACCGTTCGTTTCTGCCCATAAAAATCCGCTCTAACTTTGTTTTATTGCAAAGATAGAGCGGGAAGAGCTATATTAAAACAACCTATGACAGACCGAGCCACGACTTGGCCAGCACTTTTGCAGCCTCGCAGAAATCATTGTATGCCTGCCACTCAGCCTCATGGCCTTCGAAAGAGTTGATGTAATGACGCTGGATAGCCAGCTCCTCGCTCAGCGTGTACTTAGAGCGGATGATGGCGTTAACCACTGAACCGTAATCACCAGGGTTGTCACAAGGCATCAGGGTACCACCGTCAGAACGAGGACCAGTATACTGGTAGCCTGTGATTGCAGGTGCATCCTCAGGAGCACCAGGCTGCTTCCAGTTCTCAACAACGGTCTCACCTAGGAAACCAACAATATGGGCGTCACCGAATGGGAAGAAAGTCATTTTCTCGGGATAGACCATAGAAATCATTTCATTCATATCAAGTAAATTTTGTATAAACCTTACCATCTTTGCCCTTGACTTGTCTGATAACAGTCGGCGCCGGCAGATCCTGAGTAGAGAAGTCGTATAACGCCTGGTCTATCATAATCCTGGAGCCTGTAAAAGCATAGAACTCTGCATCGGTATCTGTCGGTTGACCTTTCTCATCGAGCTTTTTCTGGAAGAGGTAGCTTTCGTTATCCTCACCATTGATGCCTGTTGTAGTAAAGGTCTTAAGGATTTTCTTGAACCTGATGGCCAGCGCCTTGGATGGTACCGACCGCGATATCTCTTGTTGGTTACCTGAAGAGTCGGTCTCGAGAGTACGGACGGACTCTTTGTCAATCTTGGAATCCTGCACCACATAGTCAAGAAGGAGTATCTTAATATCGCTTTTACCCCCCCCCGTTGTGTCAGGAATTTTTACCACAAGAGAAGAGAAATTGACTTTTTGTTCTGGCGTCATACCAGCGAATGGCGGCTTGATGCGCCTGTTTTTAATGATTTTGCCTAATGATTTTTCCATACCTAAAGTTTTAAACAAGTTAATCGTATCTGCATGCTTGACATAACCCAGCTGTGATGCCACCTTGCGCCGGATCTGCTCTTCATCGTAGCCAAGACTCTGCAGTCTATGGATGCGACGAGCGAGTTTCTGTTTGTTGAGTTTGCCGATCTCGAGACGCTCATGATAGAACGTATAACCAACGATGCGGACGCCTCTCCAGGTTGGCCGGATCTGATAGTCGCCATTGATGGAGGCCCTGTAGTCTCTTGTTAGCGTCATAATGACCAACTCTCGGATGATTCGAAGGAAAGGCTTATCCTCATGGAATATCAGGATGTTATCAACAAACCTGTAGTAATGACGGATACCATCACGAGCGAAATGATGGAAACGAGCAGCAAGGTATTGTGAACCTCGATTGAGGATTATGCGCTCGTCAGGAGTGGTAGCTGTCAGCACCCACTCAGTGATATACCTTGATGTCCAGTAAGCCATGCGCTCTGGGTCTTTAGCGATATCGAAGAATCTCTCAACGAGACGGTCGAAATCAGCGAGGTATAGCATACCGAACAGCTGAGCCATCTTAATACCAAGAGGCGCACCCTGAGGATAAGAGTCTATTACCCGATGCACCAGGCGCCGGAACTTACCATCCTTGAACTTGTTATCAATCTTTTGATGGAGCAGCTCGTGATCCATCAACGGGAAATAGTGATGGATATCGAGCGAAAAGTTGTAATACATCTCTCTCTGAGAGCAGGCATACAGATCATTACGGATAAAGCGAACCAGGGCATGTGTGCCCAGCTTTGGTCTAACAGCTGGAGCACGCCATGATATGTGGTCGTAGACCTGTCGCTCGTAAGGCAACATTGCTGCAGCCTCAGTGACATGATCATAGACAGGCGCCTTTGCCAGTTTTCTAGCTTTCTTCTCAAATATCCATTTCTCATCATACCCAGCAGGGCTGAAGGACTCATCAATAATATCCTGGAGAACGAGCCTGAGGTTCTTGTCAAGAGCTTCCTCGAAGCGAATGACATTCCAACGTTTATGCTTTTGAAAGGCGAACCTGTCAAAGGCCACCTCAGCATTACGAAGCGTCTCGTTCTCCCGAGTGTCGCGAATACGTCGCATTACAAACGGGGTTTAAAAAGTGAAACATTGATGGGTCTGGTGGAGGATCTGCAATTCCCTCCGACGGGTACGACGCTCGGCCTGGAGCCTACGAGTCTCGCCGTCATCTTGCGATATGTTTTCCCGATAGGGAAGGCTCACCCTCTTATAACTTATGGGATTGTTGAGGACCGCGCCGTCGTTCGCATTGGCATTCGAGGGGGCATTGTTACCATTGAGGTACAACGAGCCCGCATTGTCACCATTGTTAGCGTTGCCCAGACGAATAGCACCACGCAGAGCGCAGATGAGGGATCTACCTGCTTTCAAAAAAGCGATGCAAAGTTACTATGTTTTTTTGTTACCAGCAAGTCAAAGAGCGATTATCTTTGTAATTTAGACTAAATCTAAACTGCGAGAGAGCATCGCCCACGAAGGGCGATGCGGCCGCTGACGCGGCTGTGTGCTTTGTGCTCTACGAGCACTTTGATCAGTTCGTGAGCACCGTGAGGTTTGTGGTGAATGCTTCCGCGAATTCGCAGAGGACCGCGCCGACGTGCGCATGGGCATACGAGGGGGCATAGAAACCATTGAGGTACAACGAGCCCGCATCGTCACCATCGTTAGCGTCGCCCAGACGAAAAGCACCACGCAGAGCGCCAGCCTCATGGACATTAGGATTGTAATATCCGTCGGCATAGTATGTAGACGCTGTTGCGCCGACCTCGGTAGGCATACCAGAGAGGTGGTCGAAACTGATCTTCTTTATATATTGCCAGTTAGCTGAGCTGTATACAGGTGTCTTACCGATAAGCAGATGGGTACCAGCACCGCTGACGTCGAATACAGAGCCATCGATAAGGTTCTCGACATACAGAGCCTGCGAGCCATCCTCCTGACATACCAGCAGCTCATCCTCGGTCATTGTCCACAGGTACTTATAGAAATTCTTAAGACCCATGAAGCAAGGAATACCAGTGATAGAGACGTTTGCACCCTCAGGATCCTTGATGGTAGCAGAGAAGATACCAGTGAAGTCACCTTTTTCGATACCCAGGTCGAGGTCGAGGTATGGATTGTAACCCCAGTCACTTGTCCAGTTAGATGGATAGGTAGCACCCTGACCGAGACCACCCTGATGCAGACCGTTGCTGTCGAGGTTTGCATTGTAGGCAGCCTGGATGTTACGGTTGTGGAAGTAGACACGTGCCAGAGCACCTGTGATGAATAACATCACGCGCTCAGATGTGAACCACATATCACCATTCTCCCTGGCATAGTTGCGAAGTGTAGGCATACCGATATTTGTCACAGGTTTACCCAGCAGCGAACGATAGGTCTCATCCCAGTTGCTGTTATTACCGCCACGGAACTGCGCTGTCTTGTTAAGCGTTGACATCAGCTTGTTGTTGGTACGGTCGAGCTGAGCGTAACCAGCACAAGAACGAGAGCCGACAGGGATATAGACGCAAGGAACACCAGGAATAGGACGGTCATCGAAAGCCTCGTAGTCGTATTCAGCATCAGACCAGGCTGCATAATAGATGCCAACACCCCAGCCCCACTGGTAGTGACCATCTGTACCGTCGAACTTAACAGCACCACCATCCTCATAATGACGATGATCTGCAGGATGCAATTTCTTACGGCTGTGGTCGTTCTTCACCATGTAACCACCAATCTTGAAGATCTGCTGCATGTGTGCCAGGCGAAGCAGGTTGCCGACAGGTGTACCAGCTGAAGCACCATTACCAATAGGCCATTTGCAGCCAAACCAGGTATTAGACGAATTGAGATACTCATAGAGATCTTCGACATTCGTCACACGATCCTCCAGAGAAGTACATCTCTGGGCATTGTTAGTCGCTAGGGCGTAACTCTCCTCATCACAGATAGGTTTGTTGCCCTGCGGCGTTGTAATGTCAGTTATATAACCATTTCTCATATTATATAATATTGAAGATTAATAATCAGTGAGTACAAGTGTCGAGCCCTCGAACTTGGCAGCAGAGCCAGCTGGGAACACGAGCGTAGAGCCGGACACGGTAGGCTTGAAAGCCCCTGAAGCCGCGTTGAGCTCAGATTTTGTGGCACAGTTGCTGATAGTGCCGGCGATGGCGTTCATCAGTGTCTGAACCTGTGCCCATTTGATACCTTTATATTTAGCCATTTTATTGCCAATTTTAAGTTAGAAGTGGCTGGAGCCGAAGCCCCAGTCACTAAGAAACCGATTACTCACCAGTAGCAGGGCTAGCAGGTGTCTGAGCAGCAGTCATGGCAGCAGCCCAAGCAGTGTTTATCTCACTGTCAGTAACCCACTCGAAGTCAGCATCCTGCAGAGCACTGTCAGCCTTACCCAGTGAAGTCTGGACAGCTGAAGTCATGTCTGTGCTAGGAATACCATCCTGAGGCTTCTGATAAGCACTATCTGCTTTGTCAAGAGAAGTCTGAACACCAGAAGCCAGCTTAGCCTTAGTCAGAGTGCCGTCAGCGATATCGGCAGTAATCTGATGGTTGGCGTCGATAGTAAGGGTAACCATCTTGCCGGTCTGCGTGCCGACAGTCAGATACTCAACGAGGCCGCTAGCGTCGATGAACTCATAGACTGGAGTATCTGCACCAGTAGGAGCGGTATTAACCTTCAAGAACACACCTGGGTTGCCAGAGCCATCCTGAGTGACAATACCGATGATGTTGTTGACGTAATCCTTAGGAATGTCAATTACACCGATCTGGGTACCACCCTGACTGAATGTGTAGCTGCGCAGCATACCAGACGATGTGGTAGATGTAGAGATAGAGACAGCCTGGTTAGAGACACCAGTGTAGAGCTCCTCGAGAGCACCAGCAACATTGTCTGCAGAGAAGTTGTTGCTTGAGAAAGAGACGTCACCAGCAGCGAGAGCAGCAAAGAGACCATCGGTATAGTCTTTTGCATAGGTTTTGGCCTCGGCCACGCCTGATACGATACTTGCAGCGATTGCTGCCATGAGAGTGAGAATCTGTGCCCACTTTGCACCTTTAAATTTTGCCATAAAGCTTTAGAATTTAAAATTAAACAATAAATTGAACTAAAACAAACAGTATTACCTGTTATGATTGAGAGCCACCAGCCTGAGCATTGCGCAGAGCCTCTTGCCAGGCATCGGTCATGTCTTCGTCAGAAGCGTATTCACTTGGCACGATATCCTCGAGCTTTGAGCCCTCGGGCTGGCCTTCAAGGAAATCCTCGATTTCCTCGACGCCGTTGATCTTCTCATCACCCTTGATGCCATCAATCTTCTCAACGACATCGACAGGCAGACCAGAGCCCTCGAATTTGATCATACGCTTGCGTACTTTGATACCAACGGCATAGAGCCCGTCTTCACGCTCCTCCACCACGAAGGGGATGCCGGAGATATCCATGAGTCTTCTTTCCATATTATTATTCTGTTAAAATGAGAGTTGAGCCATTGACATGAGCCACAGAGTTGGCAGGGAACACCAACGTTGAGCCCTCGACATGTGGCGTGAGCATCCACATCACCATCTTAGCCTTGGCCTCTTCAGATATCTCATCGCTGAGAGCGTTGAGATAGGTATTTGCGCGACTAGCCTGAAGCTCGGCCTCTGCAGCCTGCTCATCAGCATTGCTTGCGGCCACTGCAGCACGTCTGACATTAACTATGCAGCGCCACCACTGAGAGACCTTTGCCGACCCGTCGGCATTATAACCAGGCAGTGCATGGCCAAGGTTGCCGTCTTCGAGCGACAGCCACTCAGACTGGTACTCGTCGAGACATGTTTCACCACCGATATAGCTACGCGATGAGTTATAAGGCGCATCGGTAGGAGCGGGAAGGATTTGACCGTAATCGATTTCCATAATCTTACTATTTTTATTCGTTATATGTTGCTATGAGACGACCACGACGGATAGAGAAGTTAACATGGTCAACCATATTCTTGACAATCTTACCACGGCCAGTGCGCCAGTCTGTGCGGAAGCGGTAGGCAATCATACCACCCTGCCAAGAATGGCCGGTATCGGCCCACTCGCCAGTTCTTTGGTCTTGATGATCCCAGTTACCAGTCTCTTCATTCTGACGATAGAAACCAGCCTCTCTACGCTCTTGCTCTTTCTGCTGACGCTCAGTCTCATTGATGATGCGCTGAGCCTCGGCGTCAGACCAAGTCTGGTGGTCGCTCTGAGCACGGCCCCAGAACTCATTCCATGCAGGCAGGATGGTGTTGGTGTACCATGTATTCCAAAGGGTCTGCTTCTCTGTCAGCCAGTTTTCAGCAGCAGTCTTGAAAGGTGTGTACCATGACTCGACAGTATTTTTGAGAGTCTCTGCAGCATTACCCTTTGCCTCTGCAGCATCGCCTTGGGCAGCAACAGTCACCATAAGGTTGTTAACCTGGTTGATGAGAGCATCAACACGGTCGGCCTGAGTCTCGGCATAGCCAGCCTGCGTGTTGGCCAGCTCAGCTGCAGCCTCGGCAGCCACTGTAGCATCGGTACAGCGCTGAATCAACTCTTCGGTGATTGAGGAAAGGCCCTCAATAAGCGAGTCTGGAGTGACGCTAACCACCTTGCGGACACCCTGATAGTTGAGAACCATAAGCACGCCGTTATGGCGCTCAGAGTCGTAGGTTACCCGCTCGATCTCTGAGGCGTCTTTTGTTTTCGATGCCCACCAATCGCAGAACTCGCCCCAGTGAGAGTCGAGCCATTGACGGATCATTTCATTCTCGGAAGTAACCATAGTCAGCAGATATTAAGCCTTAGACATTGTGATAATACCATCGAGGAGCACAGCTGCCAGCTCCTTAGCATCGTCGAAACCGATATCGCTAACGGGGAAGACATTGAGGAAGATGCGGTTAGCATCAGTAGAGTAGCTAGCGCTGCCCACCTCTTTATCAGCCTTTGTGGCCTTGCCACGGAACTCACTCTTGTCACCATTGACAGACATGTGGAAATTGACAGTGATCCCGCTCTTGAGCTTGACAGGATCGAAGTCGACAGACTTACGCTGTACAGACTCTTTTAACTCGAACTTTGCCATAACTATTTCTCTTTTTTGTTGTTATCTTCAGGCTGCAGCATCTTTCTCAGCGCCTGCTTCAGAGCTGCGAGCAGATTTGTCTGGAGTATGATAGCCAGGAATACTCTGGCCATTTCATCAGAGAGCTCGATGATGCCATTGTGATAGAGCTCACGGGCCTTATCGTCGATACCAATATCATCGGTGTTACTGTGAACGGCATTGGCCACGACCTTTGCCACATTCATCTCTTTGAAACTGTCGAACTCAACCTCGACGAGGACGTTCTTGAAGTTGTACTTCTTTTTTTTCTTTTCCATATGCGTTATTTTTTGAGTTAAAGATGTATTACCAACAATTAAATACCACCCACTTATTTATAGCCGAGAAGAACACCAGTATAAGCGATGCATCTGTAAAATTTACACTAGAATTAGCATCACATCTATTCCCCCTACCATCTCCTTCCATAATAGGATGACTTCTGGTAGTAACCACAAGATCCTGATTCGATCCGTTATAAGACAATGCTCCATGAAGGAAAAACATGGTACCATTCTTAGGATTGGCAGGTAAAGTGAATGAAGCATTCTTCACGCAACATCCAGGTGCGAAAAAGCCTGTACCGCTGTAGTTCTGAATCTGGAAGTATTCATCAGTACGCAGATAGAATTCATTCGGGCCGTATGCCTCGATGACCTTTGCACTGGTATTTGCGTTAATACGAAGTGCAACACCACCAGCGTCATACGAGCCAATCTGGATACAGTTACCACCATCGTTTCTAAGAGCAAGCATGGCACTCATATCTGTTGATGAAGCAAACCTAGCGAACTTGGTACTGCTGACTTCAAAGTTTGTGTTGCTGGCCACTGACAATGTTCCCTCGATGCTACCGCCGTTGATCTTACCTTTGATAGTAAGGTTACCATTTTGATCGAGCTGTAGCGTTGTGACGTTGCTGGAGTTCTTGATAGTCCAGCCGTCTGTGATGAAATCGATGCGGTCAGCCTTGAGCTTGATATGCGAGAGCCAGACACCATCTTCATCTTTAATGAAAGCAGAGATATCAGCAGACTTGACATAATCATCTTTGATAGCTTTGACGCTTGCGTTAATTGAATCTTTCTCCTGAGTCCAGGTTGATGTAAGGAGGTAATCTTCTAAGGCAGAACTGTCAGCCTTGCCACTGACAGCAGAACTGATTGCTTCTGCAGTCTGTTTTGTGGTAGAGTAGCCAATAAGGTTGCCATTCTCATCCCACTTACCAGCGATAGCGTCGATGGAGTCTTTTGTCTGCTGCTTGAATGTGGCATAACCAAAGTTGCCATCAGCATCCTTCAGGACGTCTGTATTGATGAGCCCCTTAAGTTCGTCAGTGTAATCCTTGGCACTCTTCTTAGCCTTGGTGATCTCGCCGTCGGTGTAATCCTCCGCATCAGAAACACCATCAGACACAGCAGAACTGATTGCTTCTGCAGTCTGTTTTGTGGTAGAGTAGCCAATAAGGTTGCCATTCTCATCCCACTTTATTGCAATATCATGTATCGAACCAGCGGTATTGATGCGCCAGGTAGCGAGGTTGGTACCAGACAGTTCCTCTGGTATAGTATATGTACCGTCCTCATTGACAGTGATACCAAGCACTGTAGCCAGCATGGTGTCAGAAAGCGACTTGTTTGTGCTGACAGTCTGAACGATAGCATTATATTGTATGGTCATGTCAGCCACAGCATCCTGAAGATCCTTTGACTGTTTCTTAGCCTGGAGCTTGATATAGCGTGATGTCTGCTCGATGAGCGTCGAGTACTCGGTCTTAGCATTTGCAATAGGGTCATTACTTAGCGTCACGAAGCGGATATAGCACTCACCAGTATAGGTGATAACCATCTTGCCGGTACCAGTATAATCCCATGGCAATTCTACGATATCATTCATCTGAAAGAGCTGCCAACGGAGTGCTGATGTTATCTCACGCTCGAAACCTGTGTAACCATCTTCTTTGACGAAATGAACACTCAGGGTACCACCTGTTACAGGCAGGATCCTGATGCCGAAGAAAAGCTGGTTGGCTTCATCAACGAGATCTGTATCATCTTCGTCAAGTTTCTCTTTGAGCACCTTGTGTGTGCCGTTGGCTTTGATATTGGCAAAGCTCTGATAGATGCCTGCAGCTCTGAGGTGAAGGACATTAAGCCCCTCACGCTCGACCATACCAGCGATTGGACTGGAATTGGCTGTAAGCGTCATGCCGTTAAAAAGCAAAGGTGAAGCACCGTCGCCCGTGTTGATGCCGATAACAGATGTGGCAGAATCAACCAGGTCATTACCAGAAGTGTCGCATTTTTGCCACGTCTCGAGGTCTTTCTGAAAGAACCCGTTGGTAATGAAGTTCTGGTCATCGGAGATATCATAGATGGTCTCTTTATAGACCGAGCGCAGATACTCGTTGGTAGCTGCTATCCTGGAACTCAGCGACTCACCAGTCTGGGCATTGAAGAACTTGCCGACGCCATAGAAATTATTAATGTATAGACCGAAGCCCTCGAGCCAACCGAAAAGATCGGTGTTGACACCAGAGAGGTTACCAATGCGCGACTTGAGAGCGTGAGTAGGATCGGTCTTCAGACCATACATCACATCGATGTAAGGCATATTCTCGCCGACAGTCATTATTGTGACGATACCCTTACGTGCAGGGTCTGACTCAGAGTCGACACGAACGAGCGTGTCACCACTCTTGAAGGCTGTCTCAGGCGTGAGGCCCTCTATCTGCGAGACGAAGTTATCGAACTCGAGCCAGTCGAGACGCTCGACACCATCCTCGAGCGAGCCCACGCCCACCTTGCGCACACGGAACTCATAAGCCTTGATGACCTGCCAGTCGTTTGACTGATCAGGCGTGCCATTGAACTGTTGCACCATGATAAGGTCGCCCTCGCGGAAAGCATTATAGAGCGAGCCACCCTTGGTATCGAGCCACACACGACCTGTCTTAGGGTCATAGTGGTCGACCTCCATCATGGCGGTGAAGATGCGGTTGTCGTTCTCACCCAGCAGCTGAGAGATAATCATCTCGAAGACACGCAGTGTGTTTCGAACTACAATATTATCTATCTCGAGAGTAAATTTCTCTTCTGTCTGACCTGCAGCATTGGTGAACTCTTTTTTCTGGATAGCCCAGCCCAGACCACCGAGGAAGGCACTGACGAACTCAGGACTTGAGAGGTTGCCGCTGAATGTAGAATCACCCTTGACCTCGAGAGCTGGCAACACCTTGCCGCCGGCATCATAATGGCTGGCACCGTCACCTGCAGTAATCTGCTCTCGCACCCATAGACGTTTGAGCTCGCCAACGGCATTCTCATCGATATAGCCACCACGGATGCCCTCAGCATACTCACCGAAGATAATCGACCCGAGCGCCACGAGGCCCTGCAGGAAGTTCGGTTTATTGAGGACATTCTTAAATGTGATGTTATCGAAGTCGCGAGAGTCTGACAGTGTAGCACGCAGCAACTCAAGGAAGGCCGTGCCAATTCGCACAGCCGTATTTCGGGCGACACCGCGCTCATCACGGATGCCCTTGAACATTGTCTCGAGTCTTCTATACTGCTCTTCTGTCATAGTACTGCAAAGATACGAAAAAGGCTACCGAATAAAACTACAGATACTTTACTGTATCCATGGTATAGTCTATTGCAGTGACCAGCATTCCCTGGTATGCACGACCCCAATAATCCTGCTCGAGCTCGTTAAGAACATACTTCGAAGCGATGTATTTATCAAAGAACCATGGCTTCGGAATACGAGGATGGCCACCGGCCACTCGCCCACCCCATGCCGGGCCGACACGCTTAGGCTTATCGAGGCCATGCTTATGACGATACTCCTCGCCACCTGGCAGCAGGAATGGCAGCTGACCACGATTCCAAGTGCCCTCACCACCACGGTTAGACTCATAGACACGCCCCAGACTGTCAGTATAGCCGGCACCGAACTCTCTGCCAGTGCCGTCATCAACATATTTACCATAGTTAAGGAACGAGTGTGATATCATAGCCTTTGCGCCCTCGAGCAGCAGCTGTGCCTGTATGGAAGAGTTGAGCGCGTTAGAGTCTTTTACATGCAGTCGCACCAGGCGCTCACGCCAGTAGGTAACCATATTGTTAGTCCACTCACGGAGATACCGCTGACGATCCTCTTCCTGCATGCGAGCCGAGGCATGCTTTCTGCGAGTATCGGCAGAAGAAACGGCTTTGCCGAAGCGCTCTTGCATCGTGCCCATAGCTTATTCCTCCCAATCATCCTGATCGAACACCAGGTTTAATGGCTCGTTGTTCTGCAGCTGGAAGAACAGGCCAGTGGCCCCATTGAATGAATAGCGGCCATACTCTTGTGAGAAGACTGTCTGGAGATTAAGGAACATAAGATCCTTACCCATCTTGAAAGAGGCCTTATCTCTGATAACCCTAGACAGGATCTGCTTGAAGACTTTACGAGCCATATTGATGGCAGCCTTATATTCAACCTCATTGCCATGCTGGTAGCCGATGATGATATAGGCAGCATAGACCTTGCGGTCGAAGAAACCTGGCTTATCGCCGAATGTGTTGCCCGATGTGGTATCATCGACGAGGAAGAAGTTGGCATAGTCGCGATATTCGGACATCACCTGGTCGAGCCCATCAGGACCAGAACAGTAGCCGCAATAGAACTTATTATTGCGGATGAGCTTGTTTTTCTGAGCTATCTCAACGAAGTAAGACAGCGCATCGAACGACTGTTTATTTATCTCCATATTTACGCTTGAATTCTTCAGCCTCGCGTGCCTTGGCATCGAGCTCTGTGAGCGCACGGAGGCAGCTGACAGACTTAACCTCCTCTTCCTTTGTCACATCGCCATCAGTCAGCGCACGCAGCTGTGCATTATACGACTCTAAGAAATTATATGAACCACCCACTTTGTCTGCAGGCTTATAGAAGTTGGGATACATGCTGGCATAGCGTTTCTTGAGGTCGGAGAACCACAGGAAAACACTCATCTGTATGGCAGCATCGGTATCGAGCTTTTTGTCTGACTTGGCCACAGGCTCATCGTCACACATATATAACCATTGCGCCAGAATATCGAGGTATTTGGCATCCTTGGTATTGATATAGGCAGCATAGTTTTTCTCGCAGACGAGGAACCAGCCAAACTTGTAATCGCTCAGCTGCTCATCAGCAGCCGTGAAATCGCCGACAGACTCCAACCCCCTGCCGAACCCTTCGAAGCTGTTGATGAAGCTAAGCTGACCGATCATATCCTGGACCTGCCAGTTCTGGATATCGAAGTGATGCCATTTACCGGTGTCGAGTCTGACACGGCATGACACAGACGAGTGACGACGCTTGAGGACCTCGATCTCACAGAACCTGAAGAGCATATATGTGCGTATCTCAACATCATTATAGAGCCCACAACCTAGCAGGTCGAGCACATAGTGCAGCTGCTGCTGCGAGAGCTCGGCCCACGACTTAGGACAGTGCAGGTGTAGCTTGCCGTCAGCCGACAAAGTGGAAAGCGCCTGCGTCTCGTTTGTTTTCATAAGGCTTGAAGTGGTTAGTCTCGAAGGCCTTGCTGTTAGCATAGGTCTGGAATGAGTCAAGATCGCTCTCGAGAGTGTTCATGAGTCGGCGATAGTATTCATACATCACGCCCTTGTTACCTTGGACTGCCACACCAATGATGCGACGAACCTGATGAACCACGCCCTTGTTTTTATCACTTAGATTGTTGGTGGCCATCTGTGTTATCATTTCATCCATGAACTCATCGCTTATCTTATCACGAAGCCATCGGTCTGTCTCGAGTATGACAGGCATGGCCAGCTCCCAATCTTTTGAGATGGGTGCCTGATAGCCAGCGAACTGACGCAGGAACTTGAACTGACAGAACAGTGTGTCGAAGACCACGATGCCCTGTTGGTACCAGTTTTGAACCCGGAACAGCAGCTCGCGTATCTCATCCTCAAGACATAGGCGTTTAACACGCAGCTCACCATCAAGGGCATCAACTCGGATCTTTGAGGCAGGAGCCAGGTCGTTGGTGCTCACCACACCGAACCCCGTCGAAGTCAGAACCACGTCAAGGTTGTGCATCTCTGACAGGAACACCTCGACAGAGGCATAGGCCAGCAACGCCTTAGCAAGAGAGCCCTGGAGATCGTTATTAACAGCATTGGTACCAACATCGCCCAGCTTGAAGGTAGCCAGACTCTGCAGAGCAGTATCTATCTTATCTTGCAGCTGACCGAAGATATGCCCTTTGGGCTCACGGGCTGCAGGAACAGCAAGGTCGAAGGCCTCTTTATTTATTTTTAGATTGATTGTTGTCATCGTCTGGAGTATTAACTGTTGTCTCTTTAGCATCTTTGTTCTCATCGATAGTAGTCAGCTGAATCATCGGCACGTCGATGGCGAACTTATCAGCCCAGTTGTTATAGTACATTATCACATGGAAGGGCACCTCCATGATATCATGGAAAGCCTTCTCGATGGCCTGCTTGAGTGTGAAGAGCTCGCGCTTGTCAGAGCCGGAGTTATTCATCTGCGACTTGCCTGGTACCGCGCCAACCATGTTTGGATGGACGCCCATGGCGAAACATAGTGAGTTGCTGGCCTCTTGCATATCGTCGCTCCAGTCGCCACCCTCTTTGGTTTTACCCTCATTGAGGTTGAAGACGCGCACCATGCGCACCTCTTTACCGTCAGGAGTGGTGTTATAGCTTGTAACCCACGCCTTACCGGCATTTTCTGGTTTGGTACAGAATTCGGTTATTTCTTCACGCTCACGCTTGATGCGCTCGGCACGTTTCTTTGGATCGGTGATATTCTCTTCCCGACACAAATTATCCCAGTATGTACGATGAACCTCTATCTGTATGCGAGGTGCCGAGGTATTCTTAATCATATAGCGCTTGCCATAGCCTATCAGACGATAGATATCATACCAGGCATCCTCATATATAGAGGTGAAGTATGGTTTGGGATAGTATTGATAGCCAGGTGTGGGCATCAGGCACAGGATGGCGAACTTGCACTTCTCGCCGTCTTTAGGCTTATTGCCACGCTCACCTGTATAGATATTAGGCTCTTTGCCCATACGGTATAGCAGGTCGCCCAGCGGATCTATCTCATCTAGCAACGGTATCACCTCGAAGTTTTTACGATTACCCTCTCGGAAGTTACCCACCAGCACATGCTCTATCTGACCAAACTCGTTTCGAGGTGTGAAGCGACAGTCGCAGGCGTTGCGCATGCGAACCTGAACAATCTGGCTATGGTCGCGCGACAGGTTGATGACCATCACCGAGAAGAAATGGTATTTCATGTCGGTAGCCATGCGCCACCAGATATTATGAATGGCGTTATGAAGGCAGAAACCACGTATCTGCTTATCCTCAGTCATCTGTTTTGTCTCGCGGTCGAGGAAGCGGATGCCCTGACCGTAGCATGTAAGGATATTAAAGTTCTGGCACTGGCTCATCACCATGTTTTTCTCAACAAGGTCTTGATTGAGATATGGTGTATCGTCAGAGCCGAAGAACTGGACATACTCATAATTTTTGCCGTCAATTTCGATGGTGCGTTTCACCACATCGTCTTTGTAGGCATAAAGACCACCAGTGTCTTTCTCATAGTGTGTTGAGATCTCAGCCGCGACCTGATTCTCGGCAATACCGCCCGGCATGAGTGTATATACCTCAAACTCACCCTTGGTGCCTGTTCGCACCATTTCCATTTTCTTTTTCTTGTTCATAGATATATAGGATGACCATTGATATTGAACATATAGATATCGGGCACTGTGCGTATCTGGTTGTTAACCGGATTGACGATGCGATGCCAGCCCCTGCGCCAGTCGCTCGAGCTGACCAACCAGCCCTTATACTCGATGATATTACCTTTGGAATCCCACGCCAGGATGTTTACTCTCTGGCGTGAGTCTCGGGCGATATCCAACAGTTGCAGGCCCTCGTTGATATGTATGGGATTGCGCTGATTCATACTAGTTGAATGTATAGTCGAACGTATTATCGAAGATGCGACCGTCGCGACGTGTATCAAAGACGTTATGATTGCGGTCGGCATACTCATATTCGAAGGTGAAGCGAGGCAGCTCATCAGGTGCATTGCTCATCTCAACCTTTTCTGTCTTGATGACCACAGGCATGCCCTCGGCCACCTTAACCTCACGATCCTGGACAGGCAGCACCTCGATATCCTTAGAGCGGAACACCTCACGCCACCAGTTGGCCATTGGGAAGGTGAGCACGCCTGTATCAGCCTTGAAGGTGACAGCATCCTCGACGCTGTACGACTGTTTGAGTCGGCCGATGCGAGCCTGCTTGCGATCGAAGCTCGACACCATCTGATGCTCGCCGGTGCAGTAGGCTATCTCCTGGACACCGAAAGAGTTCCAGAACAGCAGAATGGGGGCTATCTCTGATGGATAGTCGTGATTGACAATGAACTCTTGTGCACGGTCGCCAGCAGTGATGACATAACGCACCAGTCTACGGCCTTCATCGTAGAAATTACGAGGCGACACGTCGACCATGGAGTAATCACCCTCAGCCAGTTTGGCCATGTCATACTCCTCGTTATCACCAGTGTCGTAGTAAGCCATGCATTTACAGTCATCATCGCCTATATAGCTGAGATACTCTTTAAACCACGGAGCCGTGTGCTTAGGGCCATCGATGAGAGTTAGGAACCTCTGGCTGCAGAACTGCTCAGCCGTAAGGTTCACGATATTAGCCTTGCAGCTGATTATCTGACACTCGAAGCTATCCTGGTCGCCGGCCACCGATGACGAGTAGATCTCTTTGATGACGCACGACAGCGTGAAGGTGAGCCACTTTGTAGCATAGGGCTGCAGCAGGCGGTCAACATCAGTGAGGCATATCATGCGGTCGCCATCAGCGTAGAGCTGCTCATCGTAGATGGTCTCGGCATCGTCATCACCCTGCTTGACAGACAGCGTCATCTGGACCCTGTCGCTTTGGACCTGGGCCTCGATATCGGGGAAGGTACAAGAGAAAGCCATTGTACCACATGGGCAGTATATCTGTATCATGGGAGCAAAGATACACACGCGAGGCCAGTTTTAAAACAACAAAAAAAGAGCTGCGTGCATCTCTGCAGGCAGCCCAGGGGAATGAAAAAAAATAAAACTCTCTACAAGCCTATTCAATTTTAATGTTAGTATACAGCACCCATCTCGGCAGACCATCAACCTGCTGGCGTATCTGGTAGCCATGATTGCTCATATAATCCATCAGATCGCGCTTGCCCACATCCATCATGGGCGACAGCTGGTCAATGATATCCTCTGTGGTCATTGTCTGACGGACGAAACCGAAGTCTTTCATCTCAACAGGCAGGCGGTTCTCGAAGTAAGCATCGAGCAGCTGCTTGAGGTGGTTGTCGGCATTCTCGGTAACTATGGTTACAGTGGCCACCTTGCGGTTTTCATTCACTTCATCAATATGAACCTCGGCGACATCGGCATCCATAGAGCCGTTGCCATAAATCTTAACTATACGGTCGCCCTCTGTATCCAGCAGGGCAGCCCTCAACATATCAACTGTCATTTCCATCACTTAAAAGATCTCTTAATTTATTCAGGTTATTCTTATACTGTTTCAGCGTGTAAGCTATATCATAGAGGTTATAGCCCTCAGTGGGGTCTGTGGACTGTTGCGCCAGCTGCTGCAGCTGCTCCTCGGCAGCGTTAAGCACAATGATTCGCTCTTCGAGGTTGCCCGGGTCGCAGAGCTGGTTGACCAGCTCCATGGCCTCAGGACAAACATTAATCACTTTCATCATCTTCTAAGCGGCTAATCTGTAGTGGGGGGGGGTATTTTCATATATCTGCTCCTTGGTGATCTCACCAGACTCGAGCTTCAGCAGCTGGCCGCGCCACTCCATGGTGAGGATTTGCGAGTCCTCGAAGATTTTACGACGGCGGGCGATGAACTCCTGACGAGCCTCCAGAATCTTGTCTGAATACTCTTGGTTATTCTTTCGCTTCGCCTCTACAAACTGGTCGAAGAGGTTGCTGTTCTGCTGCTGGCGCTCCTCTTCGAGGGCCTTAACCTTAGCCGACTCCTCAAAACGGGTCTGTTTCATCTGCTCATCGAAGTTCTGCTTCTGAGCCATGTAATTATGATACGTCAACATAAGCCTAACCTTGAATGAGTGCTGCGAGGAACATAAGGGCGAAACCGCCTACTACGGATGCTGCGGCAAAGATAGCCTCGCCGATGCGCTTGAG
>JAEEGL013557172.1_pt1 | contig 28316 bp, 21 predicted proteins | sample 9134231 | NCBI WGS metagenome assembly JAEEGL01 (sample SAMN16246548, study PRJNA631951) | gut metagenome | biome: gut microbiome; feature: rumen; material: fiber-attached | host: Bos | place: Iran: Karaj | collected 2018-10
AACTGGCCTGTGCCGTAGCCCGAGGCGGCATTGACCACCGTGGGCGGCATTATCTCGGTATAGCCGCTCTTGTTGGCCTCGGCCAGGAAGAAATTGATGAGTGCGCGCTGCAACTGTGCACCCTTGCCTATATAAACGGGGAAGCCGGCACCGGTAATCTTCACGCCGAGGTCGAAGTCGATAAGGTTGTATTTCTTGGCCAGCTCCCAGTGGGGCAGCGGGTTCTCGATTCCAAGAGTGGGGTTCACGCCCCAGTTGCCCACGGTGTCCTTATCGGTACATTCCTTGAGGTTGCTCTTCACCACGCGGTTGTCTTCGGCGGCAGCACCTTCGGGCACTTCATCGTAAGGGATATTCGGAATCTGGCAGAGCAGGCGAGTCATCTCCTCCTGTGCCTGGTTCATGGTGTCTTCCAGTTGCTTGTTGGTTTCTTTCATCTTGGCCACCGACTCCTTGATGGCGTTGGCTTCGTCTTTCTTGCCTTCCTTCATCAGGGCACCAATCTGAGCGGCCATCTTCTTGGCTTCCGACAAGTTCTTGTCAAGTTCCTGCTGGGCTTCGCGACGGCGCTTGTCAACGGCCAGCACTTCGTCGATAGCCTCCTTTGCACCTTTGAAGTGCTTCTTCTCCAAGCCGCGAATCACGCGCTCGGTTTCCTCTGTAATCAATTTGAGTGTTAACATCTTTTTTATTTGCGATTTACTAATTTACGATTTAATAGTCTATTCACTACTTTACCTCCTTTACTACTTTACCTCCTTTACTCCTTCATATCTGCTGGAGCCTGGCGATGTATTTGCCCAGGATGTCGAACTCGAGGTTGACGACCGTACCCACGCGGATGTCCTGGAAGTTGGTATGCTCCATGGTGTAGGGGATGATGGCCACCTGGAACGAGTTGGACGTGGGGTTGCATACGGTGAGCGAGACGCCGTTGACAGAGACAGAGCCTTTGTCTACGGTGAAATAGCCGTTGCGTGCCATCTCGCGGTTTTCCGGATATTCAAAGGTGAAATAGGTAGAGCCGTTGGCATCCTCCATCTGTGTGCAGGTGGCCGTCTGGTCTACGTGGCCTTGCACGATGTGGCCGTCCAAGCGTCCGTTCATCAGCATCGAGCGTTCCACATTGACCTTGTCGCCCACCCGTAGCAGCCCGAGGTTGCTGCGGTCGAGGGTTTCCTTCATAGCAGTGACTACATAGTTGTCGCCGTCGATACTTACTACGGTAAGGCACACGCCGTTGTGGGCCACGCTTTGGTCTATCTTCAACTCGCTGGTAAACGAACAGGTGAGCGTGAAATCGATGTTATCTCTGTCGTGCTTGATGTCAACGACGGTTGCAAATTCTTCTATGATTCCTGAGAACATTGTTAATTTAAGTTATTATTATACTGTTATTTAAAAAGAAAGGGACCGCCAGGGTGATGTGATGAAAACTCCTTTATCACAGGTTGTGGGTGCTCTCCGTCTTTGTAATCCACCGGCATTGTTGTGAACGCTTGGTTAGTGGCCCGCCATTGACAAGAGAAGACTGCCCGGTTTTCAACGTTATTTGATGAGTATCCCGATCGAACCGAGACGGTCCCTGTTTTTTCTAATTCTCAATTATAATTGTTACTCAATTATTTCATAATCCGATGTGTCGCTATTGCCCGACAGTTCTTCTTTCCGTTTGTCACGATACTGTGAGGGGGTTACACCCAACTTTTCCTGGAACAGTCTGTTGAACTGCACAGCATTGGGGAATCCCGTATTGAACGAGATGTCGGCTATTGAGTCATTGGTCTGCTCCAGCATTTCCTGGGCTTTTCTGATGCGGTAATATGTAATATATTCCTTGGGTGTCATGTTGGTGATGCGTTTCAACTGATTCTCGAAATCGGCCAGGCTGACAGACAATTGCGAGATAAGCGAGTTGAAGTTGATGGTGGGGTTGTTGTAGTTGGACTCCATCCACGAGTTCACACCGTCCATAAACGTCTGATCTTCCTTTTCGTCGAAGATATTACCCTTCTTCTTCCGTGATTTCTCACGTTGCTGGCGCCGCTTCTGCAACCAGAGCATGAATACGATGGTTGCAACAGCCAGAAGTATGAGGTAGAGCCAGACGGAATCGAACGACAGGAAGAATGGTGGCGGAACAACGACCTCTATCTCCCTCATGTCGTATTTGTCAGGCGAGTTGATGAGGAATGCCTTAACCTTGAACTTATACGTTCCTGCAGGTATGTCCTCGTAAGTAGCCGTTCTTGTTTTGTCGGCATTAATCCAGTCGTCGTCATAGCCTTCGAGCATATACTGATAATGTACGCGATGCTGCAGTTGATAGTTGAGCGAAGCAAAGCGGAAGGCAATCTTCGAGTCGTGCTCGGGAATCGTAACCTTTTTCGTATCGGGTATATAGCAGTCGTAAAGGTTGGTGAGGCGTGGGCTCTGCAACACATCATCGACCCAGAAGTCGGTGATACGCAGTTTCAATGTAGAGCCTGTAGTGGTAATCAGTTTCTGGAGGTCAACATGATAATATCCGTCGATAGTACCAAAGAGCAGATGTCCGTTGGGCAGTGTTACCGCCGAAGCCTCCGAGCAGACGGTTTGGTCGACGCCTTCCAAACTGGAGTAGGTGGCAAAGATGCGCTTGCCTATATCGAAGGAGCAGATGTTATGGTCGGTGGAGAACCACACATTACCGCGGCTGTCAAACGTCAGGCTTTTGATTTCCTCGGACGGCAGTCCGTCTTTCGCGCCAAATTGCTCAAATAGCCAGTTACCTTCAGAGTCCTGTCCGATAGTATGAGCCAGTCCTCCGCCGTTGGTGCCTACCCACATCATGCCGTGCATATCGCGGTCTATGCACACAATATCGTTTGACATCAGGATCTTTTCAGGTTCCTCTTCCGACTCTTTAAGTCTCTGCACTTCCACCTCACCGTTGTTGTATGAGAGTATCAGCACGCCGTCGGTAGTTCCTGCCCACACCTTACCATCTTTGTCGATGGCCACGGTACGTACTTTCTGATAGGCATTGATGGGATAGTTGTGCATGCCCTTCTTGGGGTTGAGGAACGCCGTCTGGCCCTTTGGCAGCAAATTGACACCGCCGCCGTAGGTGGCTATCCAGATGTTGCCGCCCTTATCTTCTATGCAATAGTAGGCACGGTTGTCGCTCAATGAATTATCGTCATCCTTGATATGCTTGTAGTTGACGATGGAATAGCCACCGGCCGAGGGCGACATCTTAAACACGCCATTGTCTTTTGAGCAGAGCCAGTAATTGCCCTTCGAGTCTTTGGATATGCCATAGATACGCCCCATTGGGCTGCCGTCGTTGGCTTTGGAGTATACGGTCCTTGTACTGTCGGGATGTATCATATAGAGATAACCAGCCTTGCTACTGATGAGCAACCGCTTCGTAGCCTTGTCATAATACATGCCTCGTATCTCGTTATCGAGTGTCGACACTGGTTCTGCCACTACACGTTCGCGCTCGATATTTTTATTCATTATTTCCAGTTTCTCGAGGCCTCGAAGCACTGTTGACTCAAAGACCACGCCATCGTTGGTAACAAACACGGCATTGATGGTGTTACACAGGTTCCAGGGGTTCGACGGGTCGTTGTGGAAGTATTCCATCTCGTCGCGCTCGCGGTTATAGTAGCCAAATCCTCCTCTGTTCATGGCCACCCACACCACTCCGTTGCTCTCGGTAAACAGTCCTCCGTAGCCGTCATAGTCGGGAGTCTTTACATTGTGAGTGAAAAACTTCTCGTCGTGGGTTGTCGGATCAATTCTGCTGACACCCATGCGCGGGTCGGTAAACCATACGAGTCCGTGGCTGTCGACAAAAAGGTTGGCAATGGCACTGCCCGAGGAGCGTATGGTCTGCGGCTCCTGGCCGTAGGAGAATGACAGTATCTTGCCACTCTCGGTACCTACAAAGATATTGTAGCCATTGGAAAAGAGACAGGTTATCGACTCATCGAGAAACAGCCCCTTGCGCTCAATAGTAAGGTTGCTGGCATCCAGGCGGTGAACGCCTTGGTTGGTACCAAGCCATATATCATCCTGATAGCCTTCGGCCATCGACGAGATGGTCATATCGCCAGTGGTTATCAGTTGGGAGGCAATGCCGTCGGGCTGCATACGCATCTTATAGAGTCCCACCCCTTTGATGTTTATCAGCGCGTCGCCACTGCTTGTCACGGTGATGGGATGTGTCGTGCGGTATTCCTCGCTGCCGCTGACATTCTCAAAGGGATTGATGATGCAGTCGGTAGAACGTTTCATGACAAACACCCTGGAGTCGTACATACGCAGCCAAACGTTCTGCTGGTTGTCGATAGCCATCTGGGATATACGGTTATGCAGGTTGGGAATATGGCTGGCGGCGCCTGTCTTGTAATTATAAAATTCGTAGCCATCAAAGCGCGACAGTCCATTCCATGTGGCAAGCCAGATATAGCCATAGTCGTCTTGAATAAGTTGTGCAATGGCATTGCTGGCCAGGCCGTCATCAGTGGAGTAATGATGCCGCGTAGCCTGTAGCAATTGGGCATGCATGGCCGTAGTACTCATCAGCATCGCAAGCACTATGGCTATATAGTAGTGTATATATCTTGATGTCTTTAACCAGGATTGCATAGTTAGTCAACTTATAATTTTCGTGCAAAGGTATAAAGAATCGCTGAAATATGCAAATCTTTTCAGTTCTTTCTTTGGTATTCTAATTAATAATTATTACTTTTGCATCCAAACAAACAACGAAAAAGAACAATGACAATACATCAACGACTGGCAGAACTGCGCGAAGTGATGCATCGTGAACACTTGGCGGCTTTCATTTTTCCCAGCACAGACCCGCATCAGGGCGAGTATGTTCCCGACCACTGGAGAGGACGTGAATGGATTAGCGGCTTCAACGGCTCGGCGGGCATTGCAGTGGTGACGATGAATAGCGCAGCCCTTTGGACCGACTCACGCTATTTCATCGCTGCCGAGCAACAACTGAAGGGCACAGAGTTTAAACTGATGAAACAGAAGATGCCGGGAACGCCTACCATCGCTGAATGGATTGGACAGGAAATCCTCTCACCCCTAAACTCATGTTCCTCACCTGTTACAGAAATTGGCATCGACGGGACATGCTCGTCGGCCAGCATGGTAAAGGAAATGATTGTTGACCTGCGCAAAGCCGGCGGGTTGACACTGCGCACAAACCTTGACCCGCTGCAGCAGATATGGCGCGAGCGTCCTGCCATACCTGTCAATCCCGTTGAGATATATCCTATGGAATATGCTGGCGAGCATTGCCGCGACAAAATTGCACGCATACGCCAAGCCCTGCGCCAAAAGCACGCCGACGGCATGCTGATGGTCTCCCTCGACGACATTGCCTGGACGCTGAACCTGCGCGGCACCGATGTGCATTGCAATCCGCTATTTGTCAGTTACCTGCTCATCTCATCAAGCAAGGTCACTCTCTATATCAACCCAGAGAAACTGACGCCACAGACAACAGCCTACCTGCAAGCCGAAGGCATTGACACCGACCGCTATGAGAACGTGACCAAAGGTTTGAAAGACTATTTCGAGTACAATATCCTGATAGATCCCGACGAGGTGAACTATACGCTTTACCAGACTATAAGGAATAAAGAGTTGTGGAGCAAGGACAAGGCTGAAAGCCACATTATCGAAGACGAGTCGCCCGTAAAAAGGATGAAAACAGTAAAAAACGCCACCGAGATTGCCGGAATGCGAAATGCCATGCTGAAGGACGGCATAGCCATGGTGAAATTCCTCTGCTGGCTCGACGGTCAGATGCAGCAACCTCTATCCCATGAAGGAAGGGATGCTCTTTCTCTCACCGAACTCTCGATTGACAGGAAACTCACAGCCCTACGTGCCAAGCAGCCACTGTTCCGTGACATCTCGTTCGACACTATCGCGGCTTTCGGTGCTCATGGTGCCATTGTACACTATGAGGCCACGCCCGAAACCGACAGTGCCCTGAAACCAGAGGGGCTGCTACTTCTCGATAGCGGGGCACACTATCTTGACGGAACCACCGACATTACGCGCACCATAGCCCTGGGACCGCTCACTGACGAGATGCGACATATATACACACTGGTGCTTAAAGGGCATATACAAATACAACTGGCGCGCTTTCCATCAGGCATCAGTGGAACGCTGCTCGACGTGCTGGCCAAACGTGCTATGTGGCATGAAGGACTGACTTATATGCATGGTACAGGCCACGGTGTGGGTGTCTGCCTAAACGTGCATGAAGGACTGCACCAGATTCGTATGGAATGGAAACCCGCCCCGTTGGTGACTGGTATGACAGTCACCGACGAGCCGGGCATTTATCTTGACAACCGTTTTGGCGTACGCATAGAAAACACGCTACTTATCGTGCCTTGGAAGACAACCGAGTTTGGCGAGTTCCTGCAATTTGAAACACTTACTCTCTGTCCTATTGACAAGCGTCCCATTATCACCTCCATGCTCACCAACGAAGAGCGTCAGTGGCTGGACAACTATCACCAAAACGTGTACGAGCGTCTTGCACCACATCTTGACCCCCATGAGGCCGCGTGGCTGCAACAAGCCTGTGTTAGTTTAGAGGAGTAGAGGGCGTACCGTTCAGACGCTCCATGGTCTGCTGGGCTTCTTCGGCTTTTTTCTGAGCCTTCTCTAAGTCTTTTTTGGTACTCTCGACCTTCTTCTGGGCCTTCTCGGCAGCCTTTACGGCAGCCTCGTATTTCTTCTGGGCTTTATCCACGTTGGTACGAGCCTTGGCGGCATCCTTTACGGAATCCTCCTTTTTCTTCTGGGCCTTAGCAGCAGCCTTCAGTTCCTTGGCAGACATCTTGCTGGCATCACCAGTAACCACATCCTGAGCCTGCATGGCATTGCATGCAAAGGCCATCATAACAATCATCAGTAATTTTTTCATTGTCGTTTGTTTTTATTGTTGTTATTATTAATAATGTAATAGTTCACAATTTTGCATCATTAGCGGACGAGGACGTCCGCGCTCCCAGATTTTGCTGCAAAAATAGATAATTTATAGCAAATACGCAAGAAATATAACATTAATTAAACATTAAGACTTCCGCAATAGGGACATTTTCCCTTGCGCTGTATCTTTTCACCGCAATGGCCGCAGATATACACGGCACGTCCATGGTACACATAACGCCAGACGGCAAACACAACATAGACGAGTAGCAGGGGATAGCCGATGTAATACAGAGTGGAAATGCTGAACACAACATAGTCGATGGCACAGATGCCCATTAGCCCCAGACAGTAGAGTATGGTTTCGCTGAGCGACAGATGACGGCGGATGTCGTCAATCGCAGCAAGGGCTATGAGCAGCATGGCCCAGACCGTAGACAGGAAGAGGCTGAGATGCAGGGGTACGGCAAAGGGATTGAGCGTGGGATGATAATAATAATGTCGCCACGAGTCGGGATCGGCCAACTGGATGGTGCTGTAGAACACGGCCGAGGCTGCCACAAGTACGGGCAGCAACATGGGATAGACCGAGGGAATATCGTTGAAATGCACCAGCCGGGCATTATGCCTATAGAGCATGCGGATGGTGTAAATAGCAATGACAACGGCCAGGAAAGCAAGCATGATGAGCAGGTGGGTGTCGGAAAAGAAGGTGATAAACTGCGAGATAGGATTGTCGGGAGCCACACCCGGTAGCATCTCCTGCTCGTGAATCCATCCGATGGTCTCCAGGTCGCGGGCCACCCTTACCCACACCGAATCAACAGTATCTGACGGCATCGTCATAATATCGGCCACTACCAAACGGTTGTCGCTTATGACATAGACCGAGTCGACCAGCATGTCGCTCAGCACCTCTGACGGCTGCTGCACGATGAGCCAGAGCGTGTCGGCCGTCACCAGGAAATTGTAGTTTTGGGTATAGTGGTGAGTGGTATAGAAAGAGATGGAGTCCATCTGCTCTTCGGTCACTATCCAGGCGTCCGATGTCTCAGCCTCCTGATGATAGCAACTACTCAGCAGCAGGCTCATTACACCTATTATATATATATATAGTCTATTCATCGGCATAGATATTCATCTGACATTGATGGCAGTCGAACTGCAAGCGGAACTTACGACCGTCGCCTAATCTGAGCGACAGAGGCTCTTTCCACTCTGGATTGCGCCCGCCGTGCTTCACGCAGCGGCCAAGGGCATAGCGCAGGCAGTGGCGGCACTGCATGATGAGTGGTGAGGTATGAGAGGCACTCAACTCGAAGGCATCGCCAACCTGGACGCCCTGCTGCTCATAGAACTTATGGGCCAAGTGATTGGACACATTATAGAGATACGGCAAAGGATAGGTAGGGAGTGTAGAGTTCTTGGACGAGCCAAGCGGCATAGCCGAGCGTGCTACCGCACTTGTGGGATGCTCATCAGGAATAGTGGCCGTAAAACCAAGACTATCCTTCAGTTGGGCTACAGCCTTCCGTCTCAGTTCGGAAAGAAGACTGCTGGGAATAAAATAATTGAAGTCCTCAGGAATATCTACTTCAGCACATTCGTAGGGTGTGCCGCCAAGTTTGGTCAACTGCCGGATAATGTTTTCGCGCTGATCCTTCTGGGCCTGCTGATGCTCCGCCGGGATGGAGGCTTCTGAGGCGAGAGGGGAGAGGGGAGAGGGGAGAGGGGAAGGGTAGGGGGGGAGAGGTTGCATCTGCAAGGCAAAGCCGTCGGCAGTGGCACACAGCGACATCTTCACCGGTATTTTCCGTTCGGCACTCGGCTTGGCCAACAGGTGTTCCAACTCCTGGTCGTTATTGCGATAGAGGCGCAGGCCAGGCCGCAGACCGGGCGGCATATTCAGGGGGAAGAGGCGGTTGCCCTCAACCCTATTGACACGGAAGCCTTCCAGTTCACGCCGACTATTTATGAAGCAGAGTCCGTCACCATTAGAGAATGATGCTATGCCTGCTACATTAAACGATTTCCCGCGAATCTCCTTCACCGTACCAACGAACTCGCCCATAGCCTTCGGCGTGTCGAAGGAGGCAATATCTGGCTGCCGGCCATGCAGAAAATACGTGGTATAGCCCCGGTTGAACGTTTTACGCAAGTCGGGCTTGAAGGTATAGGTACACCGTCCCAGCGATGCTCGCTGGTATTCTTTGGGATGAAGGGCAATATACTGATTGAGCAGTTCGCTATAGGCTGCCGTCACATTCTTTACGTATGCCACATCCTTCAGTCGTCCCTCAATCTTAAACGAGACAGCACCAGCCTCAATCAGTTCGCCCAGATGGGCACTCTGGTTCAGGTCTTTCAGCGACAGAAGGTAGCGTTCGTGCTCCAGCACTTGGCCGTCGGCATCCAGCAGGTCGAACTTCATGCGGCAGAATTGGGCGCAAGCCCCACGATTGGCACTCCGACCGAAGCAATGCTGCGAAGCATAGCACAGGCCAGAATAACTGACGCAGAGGGCACCATGCACGAACACCTCAAGTTCCACATCGGGCACCTGACGGTGAATCTCGGCAATCTCATCAACAGAGAGTTCGCGAGCCAGCACTACACGGCTGAAGCCCAGACTATGAAGCCACTTCGCTTTGTCGGCTGTGCGGTTGTCGGTTTGCGTGGAAGCGTGGAAGTTTAGTGCAGAGTGTAGATTGTGGAGTGCAGCGTGCAGGTTGCAGCGTGCAGAGTTTACGACTGCCATGTCCTGTATGAGTACAGCATCGACACCAGCCTGCTGCAGTTCCTTCAAGAGTTGGAAGGTATCGTCGAGTTCGTTGTCATAGATAATGGTATTGACCGTCACATAGACCTTCGCGGCAAACTGATGAGCATACTTGCAGAGCGCACGGATGTCATCCACACTATTGCCGGCTGCCGCCCGGGCACCAAAACGCGGAGCACCTATATAAACGGCATCGGCACCGTGGTCGATAGCCGCGATGCCACACTCCAGATTCTTGGCCGGTGCCAGCAGTTCCAATTTCCTCATCTTCTCTACTCCTTTACCTCCTTTTCTCCTTTATTCCTCACCTCCTTTACCTCCTCAACTACTCAATCTTGTTGATATCGTATGGTGTCTCCTGATAGACGTAATAGTTGACCCAATTATTGTAAAAGAGGTTAGCATGAGCACGCCAAGTGACCAGTGGTGGCAGCGATGGGTCGTTGTTGCGGTAGTAGTTGCGAGGCAACTCCACATCGTCTCTCACGCCGAAGTCCCGTTTATATTCATTGTCAAGCGTGTTGGGTGCATACTCCAGATGGCCGGTAATATAGAACTCACGACCATTGCGTGCCATCACGATGCTGACACCACTATCGTCAGACTCAGCAATGAGCGACAGTTCGGGATGAGCCAGTATGTCGTCGCGCCTCACCTCAGTATGTCGGCTATGGGGCATCATAAAGCAGTCGTCGAAGCCCCGGAATATAGGCAGTTGCGGTTGTAGGGAATGTTGGCTGAAGATGCCGAACATCTTCTTTTGCAGCGGATACTTCGGTACGCCATAATAATGATACAGGCCTGCCTGAGCCGCCCAGCAGATGTAAAGTGTGCTGGTGACGTGGGTACGCGCCCAGTTGAAGATGTCAACTATCTCATCCCAATATTTTACGTCTTCATACTCCATCGTCTCTACTGGCGCGCCCGTGATAATCATGCCGTCGTATTTCTCGTTGCGCATTGACTCGAAGTCGCGATAGAACATCATCATGTGTTCTATGGGCGTGTTCTTGGGCGTATGGCTCTTCAGTTTCATGAAGTTGATGTCCATCTGCAGAGGCGTGTTCGACAGCAGCCGCACGAGGTCGGTCTCGGTAGTAATCTTCAGTGGCATCAGGTTCAGGATAACAATGCGCAGGGGGCGGATGTCCTGAGCATGAGCCCGCGAGGTATCCATTACGAAGATATTCTCTCGCTTCAGTAAATCTATGGCTGGCAGCCTGTCGGGAAGTCTTAATGGCATGATTCTATCCTTCTTTTATGAGCAACTAAACGTTATCTATTCATCTATACGCACAACAGCGACCGAGATATTATCCCTGCCACCAGCATCCTCGGCAGCCTCGCAAAGGGCATCGGCATCGAAGTCACGGCTCAACAAGCCATGCACCTCGTCGTCGCTTATCATGTCGGTCAGGCCGTCGCTACAAAGCATCAGCACATCGCCAGGCTCTATCGGCTGAGGAAGGCAGCCGATGTCGAGGTAACTGTTTTTACACCCGCCACCAATGCAATTGTAAATCTGACTGGAATGCTTCTCGCGTCCCAGCAGGTTGTCGATGGAATGGTCGGTAGTGAGTTGTTGCAAAACGCCGTGATGCAAGAGATACAAACGGCTGTCACCGCAGTTCATCCAGAAAAACTGGCCTGCATAATAGGCCAGGCCTACGAGCGTAGTGCCCATGTTGCGATAGGCGGGGTCGTTCTGCCCCTTTGATGAAATGGCCAGACATATACTCTTCTGCCAGCCATACATTGCCTCCTGGAAATCGCTGACAGACATATTTCCCGGCAAGTCGCCAAAATAGAAACGGAGGTTTTTGAGCGTCTCCTCGCTGGCAACCTCTCCATAGTTATGGCCACCCATGCCGTCGGCCACAGCAATCATCAGACGGTCGGTTTCGTCGAAGTTAACGTCTGCACTAATTTTATTGTTGCGCAGCAAATGTTCACCAACCAGAATCATGTCTTCGTTGTTAATCCTGACGCACCCAACGCGACATGATGCTGTAATATGCAAATGTAACATATTCTGAGTTTTCTTTTATCTTACACTGACTTTTAACACTACATTGGCCAAACTGACGATATCATCGTTTTTCAGCGACATCTCTACGTCGGGCTGTAACTTGTGGTCATTGAGTTTTGTACCATTCGACGAATGTTTGTCGACGATGCACCAGCCAATGTCGGCTTTATAAAGCAACTGAGCATGAGCACCCGACACATACTTCTGTTGTTGGAAGAACTGTACATACGGTCCCTGACGGCGACCAATGACAGCCCCGTTGACACCAATGATACGGATGCCCAGCGAGTCGTTGTATAGTTGCAACTGGGGTATCAGCATCCGTGCCTGATCAGGTCTGCCTGTTGTCACGCTATCCATTGATGCCCGATGCGATACGAAACTCATAGACATGGACGCCGAGTTGCCGCTGTCGGAAGACTGGTGCTTCTGATAATCCGATGCCGAAAGCATCTGACCACCGCACGAAGTACACCGCCGGCCAATGCCTACACGTCCGCATTTCTCACAATAACGTAACTCCTGGCCGCATTGGTCACAGAAATGTGAATCGTCTTCTATCTCTTCTTTGCAGTTTGGACAAACTATCATAGTAATTTACGATTTACGAATTTACAATTAACGTTTTTGCTGTGCCGGCGATTCTCAGTGTTCATGAATATCCTCAGGCTGTATGAGTTGATATGTTTCCTTAGTAACCTGGTCAGCCGGCATCTGCGACACGCGAACGGAAAGTTGCTGGATGGTTTCGTTGAGCATGTTTCGTATTTCACGCGCATTGCCAAAGTTCTCGTCCTTTGTCTTCACCATGCGGTGGATTACATCCAATGCCTTGAATTCGGCAGCGGGCGAGAGTGTATATTGCTCCTTCTCAGCCATCTTCTTGAAGATAGCCAGCAGTTCTTCTTCACTATAGTCCTCAATGTGGAGTTTATGCGTAAAGCGACTGGCCAGTCCTGGATTCAACTGCAGGAATTCCTCCATCTTGTCCTGATAGCCTGCAGCAATGACTACGAACTTGCCACGATCGTCCTCCATGCGTTTCATCAGCGTGTCGACGGCCTCCTTGCCATACTGGTCGTTCTGGTCGCTGAGAGTATAGGCCTCGTCGATAAACAAGATACCTCCCATAGCCTTGTCGCACATGGAATTTACAATCTTTGGGGTCTCGCCCATATACTTGCCTACGAGGGTTGCCCGGCTGGCTTCCACCACGTTGCACGTAGGCAGGATGTCCATAGCCTGAAGCACCTCGCCCATCTTGCGGGCAATAGAAGTCTTGCCCGTACCTGGATTGCCGGTGAGTATGAAGTTCATAGTGAGTTGCTGCACATTGCCTGCGCCCATGGCTGCACGCTGTTTCACAAACATACTCTGTACGGCCAGTCGGCGGATGGCATTCTTCACCGTGCGCATGCCGATGAAGTCATCCAGTTCGTTGAGCACCTCGTCGAGCGAGCGTGCAGCCGTGCTCTGTGCCATCGGCAGGTCTTCGACCAGCAACTTATACATATCGTCGAACAGGAAGCCGCTGGCATCGTCGTCGCACACCGACACATCAGGCTGGCTCATCTGTTTCACCAGTCGTTCGCTCTGGCGTTCAACGGTGGCATCAAATACGCGCCTCACTTCGCGGGCATTGCCGAAGTTCTTGTCGCGCCGCAGATAAATCTGGTCGAACTGCCGACGTACAGCGGCCTTCATGTCATCGTCGAGTTCAAATTTCTTCGACGTAGCCATATTAATGAATATCTGCGTGAGTTCCTCGGGCTTATAGTCATCGAAATGAATAGTCTGAGTGAAACGGCTCTTCAGGCCGGGATTGGAGTCGATGAAGTCGTGCATCTGGTTGGTATAGCCCGCCACGATACAGATAAACTTGCCTCGGTCATCCTCAAGGCGTTTGAGCAGGGTGTCGATGGCTTCGCCTCCAAACGAGTCGTTGTCGCCCGTCTTCAACGTGTAAGCCTCGTCGATAAACAGCACGCCGCCCATAGCCGAGTCTATCAACTGATTGGTCTTGATAGCCGTCTGGCCAGCGAAGCCTGCTACCAGTTTCGAGCGGTCGGCCTCCACCAGTTGGCCACGCGACAGGATGCCGAGCGTCTTGAACACATCGGCCATGATACGGGCCACAGTGGTCTTACCTGTGCCGGGATTACCCGTAAACACATAGTGCTTGCCCTGGAACATATTGGTTTCGCCGCGCTTAATCTGTAGCGTGAGGAAGGCCGTAAGATTGGTTATCTCCTTCTTCACGGAATCCAGCCCCACCATACCGTCGAGTTTCTTCAGGCATTCAGAGCAATCGACAGCCTTCGGAGCCTCGTATGGCACGTCTTCTTCCTCGATGGTCATCAGTTGGTCATTGCTCATCTGCGACACATCGCCCTCCTGCAACCTGCGGGCCTGACGCTTGCACATCTCATCAAACAGCGAGCGCATTGTCCGGCCGTTGGCAAAGTCCTTCTCACGTGTGGCATAGAGTTCGCCTATCATCTTGCGCGTCAATGCCTCAGCCTTTTCAGAGAACACATACTGCTTGCCACGCGCAAAGACTTGCATAATCTCAAACAGTTCATCGGGGTTATAGTCCTCCAGATTCAGGAAATAATTAAAACGACTACGTACGCCGGGATTGATACGGAACAGATTGTCCATTTCTTCGCGATAGCCGGCAGCAATGACCACAAACTTATCGCGGTCGTCCTCCATGCGTTTCATCAGCGTCTCCAAGGCCTGCGTACCCTGTACGTCACGTTCACCCGACTGGCTGATAGGTGCCAGTGTATAGGCCTCATCGACAAACAGGATGCCGCCCATGGCCTTGTCGCATAGTTGATTCACCAACTTTGGTGTCTCACCCTGATAGGGCGACACCATCTTCGAACGGTCTACCTCAACCACATGGCCGCTATCCAAATAGCCAATGGCCGCAAGTATCTCGCCCAGTTTGCGGGCTACGGTGGTCTTACCCGTACCTGGATTACCTGTCAGCACAGTGTGCATCGACATCTTCTGCACGGCACCCAGTCCGCGTTCAGCCCTCTGCATGGCGTTCTGCACCGAATAAGCCATCTCGCGCACAGCCTGCTTCACCTCATTCATGCCAATGAAGGAATCCATATCCTTCAGAATGTCATCAAGTGAGCGTTCCTCAGGCACATAGCCCTGGATGTCGTCGCGCTCAACGACAGAAGTAGTGGCACCGCGGCTGATAAACGATGAGAAAATATCCTCGGCCGTCTTCATAGCCAGATGGGCATTGCCAAAAGTCTCGTCCTTGATTTTAATCTGATACTTAAAGTAGCGGGTCAGTTGCTTGTCGGCCTCAGCAGTAAATTCAGTCAACCCGTATTTGGAACTTAGTTCCATCTTAACCATCTCGCACAACTCCTGGAAGTTGGGCGTAGGAAGTTGGAACATGTACTTGAAACGGTTCTTCACGGCCGGGTTGTTTTCCAGGAATTCCTCGAATCCCTTGCGCAGACCGGCCAGGATGACTATCGGTGTGCCGTCCCATTTGTCCATCTCAACAAACAACTTGTCGAGCGGGTTCACTTGATTGCTGTACTTGTCGGGCAGCAGTTTCTGCACGTTGTCGAAGAACAAGATGCCGCCTTTAGCCTTCTTTACATTGTCATCCCACTGATCAACGAAGCGCTGATAGTCTACAGCGTCGACCATCGTCAGTTTGGGCTTCTCAATAATTTTGTGCTGGAAGAAATAGTCGCGGATAATATCGGCCAAAGCCGTCTTACCTGTGCCAGTCTCGCCCATGATGATGGTATTTACCGAAAGGCGCACCGTGACAATATCCTTTCTCGACCTGAGGTAGGTATAAGTGTCTACAATAGTCTTCAACTGCGCCTTAACATCAGTCAGTCCCACCAGTTTGTCGAGAACATGCTGAGACACAAGGGGCTGTCCGCACCACTTACAGAATTTTGCAATACTTCTGTTTTCCTTATGGCATTGTTCACAAATCATTTTACACTTTCTTGTTGAGTTGCTTTAGGTGTCTGTTTCCATCCTATCAGGTAAGGGCTAAACAGACACAATTCCAATATCATGACCACAACCAGCACCGACCACAGGAGATAATGGATGACTGATTCACCCGAAGCAGAGTGAAGTTGGTCGTCAATTTCATCGAGCACCCCGAAATGGGATGCCTTGTAGCGTTGCGACTTGGTTTTGAATGTATAGTAAAGAGGCTCAAGAAGAGTGGATTTGATGTCCTGTTTCCTCAAGGTCTCATTAATAAACTTTGGATCGGTGTTCTGGTCGCGGCTGAAATCCGTGAGCCATGCGGCCACCGCATAGAGAATGGTAAACAGCAATATGGCTACATTGAATAACGAGGGATTGTTGGCATCTACATACCTTAATATATAATAAGGTATAAAGGAGGTGAGCAACCCTAAACCGCCAAACAAGAACGACATCATGGCTCCATAGCCCTTCAGGAAGGCCCGTGTGGCGACGATAACACCCGTCATGCCACCCAACGGGAGCACAATAGTCATGATGTGGTGCTGGAAGATAAAACTGCGATCATCGAGTCCGAAGACGAATACAAAGATGACCCAAATAGCACACAAGACAAAGAAGCCGTACTTGAAGCCCTGCTCCTTAAACTGTGCGGAATTCCATTGTTCCTTCACTTCCTTCACACGCTCGCTGGTTTCTTCCATTGCCTTCGTATAGCGACGGTAGTACGGCTGCTGAGGATCCAAACGTCCAAGATCTTTCACCCAGCGTTCCAGTTCACGCTCATAACTATATTCTTCAGCAAAATCCATATTGGGATTCTCGTGATAGAACACCGAACTCCACTGCACCAACGAACCGTTGCGCATCTCTGAGCGTATCTGCGGATAACGCTGCACATCCAGAATGCTGGCATTGGGCAGCATAGTGCCGTCGGGCAGGAAATAGGAAGGTGCCACACCCAGTATGCGACAGAAGCGATACAAGGCGGTGTGCATGTCGTAAGCACTGAGCCGCTCGCGGTTCTCATCGCTCTTCAAGTCAAAACAGCGCTTGGCCTCAGCTACCAGTTGGTTCCAGCCGTGCAATTTCGCATAATAGACGAAACGCCCTTCAGGATTAATGAAATCTTGCATGTTACTAACGAGGTCCTCTTCCGACAGATGCTGCGCTTTGGTCATTTCATGAGCCAGCAACTCACCAACCCCTTGAGGTGTATTGGCATCTTTCAGGTCATAGCCAACCGACGGCAACAGTCTGTAGAATACCTTATAGGCCAGAGATCTGGAGTAGGGCTTGTCTTGCGTCAGTTGTTTCACAGCCTCACAGTCGGGCAGGTCGGCGTGGGAATACAGCCATGAAAGGAAACGGCCATCGCAAAGCGAACGCCAGTTATCCTCCTGCATATCCTCATGGCCAAAGCAACAGGCTATCTCTTTCACAGTAGACGAAGACATCTTAGGCAGGAACGGTATGGTGCTGTCGAGTTCATAAACCATACGCAGCACAGCCACTCGGTTATCCTCACCCGGGATGAAATAGGAACGCAGTCGGGCTACGTTACCTTTTTCCCGCATCTCCAGCCAAATAAACAATGGGTCGTTGGGATTCTGTAGCAAAATGGCATATTTCTCCTGGTTCGCCAGTAGCGAGAATGCAATGTTCTGCATATCATCACACTCTGTGCCGCCTACGTCAGTATAACTTAATGTCGGCTCCATGGCATAGCATGCTGCCACAAGGCCCGCCCGCTGATCGAGTGGATAGCGTCGGTTGATAATATCCTTGATAATAGTCGACAGTTTAATATTACCACTTGCTTCCAGCCATTTTACGATACGCCCACCATAGAGGTAGTTCATGCCCAGTTTCTGGTGGCTCATCAGCATCGGCACCAGTTCGTGTACATTCTCGGCTACCAGATTATGCTCAGGATCGACAATGAAACTCTTATAACGGAGGAAGGGCGACGAGAGGTCTACTTCCACGGTCTCGCCCTGGAACCAGCGCTCCACTTCTTCATAGCCCCAACGCGTCTGTTGATTCACCACCGTGAGTCCCTGGACTAAGCGCCTCACCGGGTCGGGCAACTCGTTCAGTCGCGGAAGCCTTCCCTCGTTCTTCTGCTTCATTATCATGCGCTCATTAGAACCCAGGGGATTCTCGCCAAGCCACACAGTGAATAGCGTCATACCCAGCGAATAGTAGTCGGCGGCAAAAGAAATCTCAACCTCGCCATCGATCACGTCGGTATACATTTCAGGTGCTGCATAGATAGGCGTGCGGGCCTGCGTCGTACGGAACGATTTGCCCTCAGTATCCTGAATAGAGGATATGCCGAAATCGCCTAACACCAGTTCTTGTTGGGCTTCGTCTCTAAAGAAGAAATTAGTGGGCTTCACGTCCTTGTGCAACAGGTTGTTCCTATGGCAATAGGCCAGTGCTGCAGCAGCCTGCAAGGCAATACGGCGGAAACGGTCGTAGTCGCCATTGAGTTTCACGTCTTTCAGCGTGCCGCCTCTCAGGTATTCCATCAGTTCATAGTGACGCCTCTTTCCATCAACGTAGGTCTTACCGAAGTCTATCAGGTCGACAATCATTTCAAACTGGAATGAGCGTACCACCTGTAGCAATTTCTTGTTGATGTCAAAGTTGGGATAATAGAGTTTCAGCACATACTCTACATTGTCTTTCTTCACCAGAAACACCTGCGCCTCGCCCGAGTTGTCGCTCAAGCACATCACCAACTCATAGTCGTCGCCCTTCAAATGGAAGAACTTGGCCGATGACTGTGAAGCCGTATCATCCATCGTTGTTGTAGGACGCAATGTGTGTTCAAGGGGCTCCAGACCAATTGGTGCATGAGGCGTATCGGTGGGAGATGACGGTGTTGCCTTTTCGTCAGCATAGACAATAGTCTTGTCGTCAATATCTGCACTCTCGTCACTCTTTCCCATTTTATCAGCCAACATACCAGGGCGCGCAGTGGTAAAATCTGGCTGTGCGTCAGGTAGCGCATAGGTTTTTTCCAAATCAAAATTATCGTCTGCCATCACTATTCACTTATTTGTCATCCTTTATTTCCTGCTTTGAATTATGTCCCAGAATAACCCATTTGCCACCCATCTGAGGCTTGGCACATCCACAGGGACTGGAGTGAAGGGCTTTCTTATAATTGCATATCCACGCCAGTCGAACACCTGCCGGCTTCTGAGCCATTGCGTAATTTCTGACTTTTGCGGGCGACGGGTCTTGGGGAATGGCCATACGGTCAAGCAGTTCGGCCAGTTGTTCCAACTTACGTTTCTTATTCTCTGCCAGTTCTTCCTTGGTCACACGCTTACGTTTCGGAGCCTTTATCTCAGGCAGGGGCTTGCCCTCATCCTGAGCCAGAAGAGTGAGCACCCTTTGGCGCAATTGCTGTAGCGCCTCATCCTTTCTCTTATCTTGTTCCGTGGCGTAAGGCAGTTGCATCTCCAGTTCCTGATACTCATGAGCCAGTGCCAGCAGTGCCTTGTATTCGGGCATCTGCTTCATTTGGCTCAATATACCCTTGGCCTGGTCGGTCAACGGTTGTCCACACTGTTTGCAAAACGAGAAATCGTTAAGTGTGTGACAACTGGGGCAAACAATGCCGCCACGCGGTTGGCCACACTCAGGGCAATAGATGTCGCCCTCACTGAAATTTGCGCCACAAAACGAGCACACATTTGGTTTGATGTAATGATGGCACGACTCACAGAAGTCGGCATCAGGATCAACCTCGCTACCACAATTAGGGCACACATTACTATGAAGGAATGCCCCGCAGGAAGCACAATATGCAGCATCTGCATCGTTCAGAGTTCCACACTTAGGACACGTCACCCCCCTTGCAAATGCAGATTGTTTTTGCTGTACAGTCTGTCGGCGTACCGTCTTGTCCTCAGAGGCCCGTGTTTCAACCCGTTGCTGTGGATATTCAAGTTCACTCGGCCTTTGTAGTCCTGAATTTATGGTCTGTGCGTCTGTCATTTTATTTGTCTTGAAATTTTGCTGCAAAGTTACTAATTCTTTAGCATTCTCGCAAATAAAACTAAGAAAAAATCGTATGACAGTACCCTTCGGTTCCAACTTATTCATTGACTATTAATAAAAAAATGGCATTAATAATCATTATTCTCAAATATTTTTGTAATTTTGCAAAAAATTAATCGATAACTATGGGAGATAAAATGAATGATAGTTTTGGAAATAATGGGCTACAGCAAGCAGTATGGTTGTGGCTTCTTCTCCTTTTTATACCAATGCCAAGTATGAGTCAGACAAAAATAGTGAGCCTGCGTATCATTGAGACGAGCGATGTACATGGCTGCTTCTTCCCCTACAATTTTGTGGAGGGTAAGCCGATGGACGGAACCATGGTGCGTGTGAACACCTACGTGAACAGGCTGCGCCAGGAATACGGCGACCGGCTGCTCCTGCTCGATAATGGTGACATCCTGCAGGGACAACCGTCATGCTACTGGTCGAACTACGTGAAGACCTCGGAGCCGAACATTGCTGCCAAGGTGGTGAACTACATGAAGTATGACGCCGAGACCATTGGCAATCACGACGTGGAGCCGGGCCACGCGGTTTATGACAAATGGATCAGCGAGGTAGGCTGTCCCATGCTGGGTGCCAATGTAATAGATACCAGGGCGGGTAAGCCCTATTTGAAACCATACGCCATCTTTGTGCGCGATGGCGTGAAGATAGCCGTCATAGGTATGCTGACGCCCACCATAGCCTGCTGGCTGAACGAGAAGATATGGGAGGGACTGGCCTTCGAGGAGATGGTGGGCAGTGCCAGGAAATGGGTGAAGCATGTGCGCGAGGTGGAACAGGCCGACCTGGTTATCGGTCTCTTCCACAGCGGAAAGGAAAACGGACTGGTGCTCAACGGTGCCGAGGAGGATGCCTCGGCACGGGTGGCTCATGAGGTTCCTGGCTTCGATATTATCTTCTACGGCCACGACCACACGGTACACAACGAATGGATAGAGAACACAGAGGGTCAGCAGGTACTGACGCTCGATCCCTCGTGCAACGCGCTGAACGTGGCCGATGCCCAGATTACGCTAACCTACGAAAATGACAAACTGAAGAACAAGGACATCAAGGGTAATATCGTCAGCATACGCAAGGAGGAGATAGACCAGCAGATGGTTGGCCATTTCCAGTCAGAGATAGACCAGATCAAGTCCTACGTAGAGCGGCCCATCGGTCATTTCGAGAACACCGTCCGTACCCGTGACTGCTTCTTTGGCAATGCGGCCTTTACAGACTTTATACATAGCCTGCAACTCAAGATTTCGGAAGCCGACATATCGCTGAACGCACCACTATCGTTTGACAGCAGCATAGAGGCCGGCGACATCACCGTGGCCGACATGTTCAAACTCTACCGCTATGAAAACCAACTCTACGTGCTCAACATGACGGGACGGGAGATTCGCAATCATCTGGAGGAGAGTTACGACCGATGGGTGAACACGATGAAGACGGCCGACGACCACCTGCTGCTGCTCAACGACCAGAGCAAGGGCGACCAGCAACGCTACGGGTTCAAGAACTTAACCTTTAATTTCGACTCGGCAGCCGGTATCGACTACATAGTCGATGTCACCAAGCCCAACGGACAGAAGGTCAAAATCCTCAAGATGTCAAATGGAGAACCGTTCAGCGAGGACAAAACCTACAAGGTGGTGATGAACAGTTACCGGGGCAACGGCGGCGGCGACTTGCTAACCAAAGGGGCCGGCATTGCCAAGGAGAAACTGAACGAGAGAATCATCTATCAGTCGCCATTAGACCTGCGTCACTATCTGACGAAAGAGATAGAACGTCAAGGCAACGTCAATCCGCAGCCCGCCAGCAACTGGAAGTTCGTGCCAGAGGAATGGACGGTGCCCGCCGCACAGCGCGACCGCAAACTGATATTTGGGGAATAGGTTAGCAAACTAAATTAGATTGCAGCACAAACTAAATTAGTTTGCAAGGCAAATTAAATTAGATTGATGTGCAAAGTAAATTAGTTTGCATTGTAGATTTGAAAAATTAAACGAATATTACGAATGAAGAAATATTATTTTGTTTTTTGCAAGGATGAACTGATGCTGGAGCGAAACGACGACGGCACATACACCATTCCGCTGGAGGAAGAGCCTCCCGTAGAGGTAAAACCCTGGACCACTATACTGAATGTTACACCCCTCGATGGCATCGAAGTCAAGGCCTACAGTATCGACACGCCCGTCACCCAACACCCATCACCCAACACCCAACACACATCACCCAACACCTACGAGATGTGCCCCCTGCGCCAGAGTTATTACAAACTCCCACACCCTCTCTATCTCAAAGCTGGCAAATGCGCCGAACTGCTCTACTGGGACCGCAACACCAAGTTCTGCGGCGTGTGCGGCGGCAGGATGAAGTTCCACACCGACATCAGCAAGCGCTGCGAGGAATGTGGTAAGGAGGTGTGGCCGCAACTGGCCACCGCCGTCATCGTGCTCATACGCCGTGGCGACGATGAGGTGCTGCTGGCCCGAGGGCGCAACTTCCGCAGCGATTTCTATGGACTCATAGCCGGCTTCGTGGAAACGGGTGAGACATTAGAGGAAGCCGTGCGCCGCGAGGTGATGGAAGAGACGGGCCTTACCATCAAGAACATACGCTATTTCGACTCGCAGCCCTGGCCCTACCCAAGTGGCTTGATGGTGGGCTTCACCGCCGACTATGACAGCGGCGAACTGCACGTGCAGCGCGAGGAACTGAAAAAGGCAGGCTGGTTTCATCGAACCAACCTGCCTAACCTTCCGGAAAAACTCAGCATCGCCCGTCGCCTTATCGACGACTGGCTGGGCTAAGACTCCAGCACTTTCATCGACATCTTTCCGTCGAAGCCGATAAGCGTATCTATAAGATAGCAACTGGCGCCGTCGGGAATACAGAGCGTGGCATGGAAATGTACGCCTCGGGCATCAGTATGGTCATACTGCATATTGCCCAGAACTGCCTGTTCGAGAAACTCGGACGGCACATTCTGGCCATACATCTGTTTCTTGAAATCGCGTGAGAAAAGACATGTGGAGCCTCGGTAAAGACTAATATGGATAATATTGTCGTAATAGATATTCTCTACACCAACGCCCTCGCTGTTATAGGCAGTCTTAGTCACGCGGTATTTGGTGGGATTGACAGCAATATACCAATGATAGCGCTCGCCGCCAAAGAACACCACCGAGTCGATCTTCAGCACTTCTGTTAAAGTGAGTATCTCTGGCGAGCGGGCAGAGAAGGCCAACGTGTCCTCAAGTGTCTCGCTTTTCTCTAAACGTATCTCATCACCAGCCTGATTCTGGAAACAGAACAGATGTTCGGTCTGCCTGACGATGGCATAGCGGTTGCCGCCCAGGCATAGCGAGTCGTTGACGATACGGAAATAAGCAGGCTGACTGGTGGAGTCGGGGTAATAGATAGTGTCGCCAACGGCACGGAACGAAACTTCCTCGGTCTCGCTCTCTATCCAGATACCTTGCAGCATGGCCTTTGCCTCAAGGTCTTCTTGCTCCTCCGGTAAATCGTCAACAACAGGTTGAATCTGCTGCCTGCATCCAATAACCAGCAGGAGACTACTTACCAATACAATGATATTCGAATTCATATTCATCGAGTTCCTCGATATCGAAGATGTTACGTCCATCAATGACCAACGGCTTCTTCATGGCCTTCTTGATGACACCCCATGTAGGCAGGCGGAACTCCTTCCATTCGGTGAGCAGCAACAGAGCATCGGCATCGAGCACGGCATCATACATATCACGACAGTACACCACCTTGTCGCCGATGCGGCGCTTACACTCGTCCATGGCAATAGGGTCGTAGACACGTATGGTACACCCTGCCTCCAGCAGTTTGTCAATCATCACCAGGGCGGTAGACTCGCGCATGTCATCGGTTTCGGGCTTGAATGACAATCCCCACATAGCCACGGTCTTGCCTTTTAGACTCTCGCCTTCGTAAGCTTTCTGCAGTTTCTCGAAGAGCACCGACTTCTGTTTCTCGTTGACGCGCTCCACGGCCTTGAGCACTTCCATTGAATAGCCGTTCTGATCGGCCGTCTTGATGAGTGCCTTCACGTCCTTGGGGAAGCACGAGCCACCATAGCCGCAGCCTGCATAAAGGAACTTGCGGCCTATACGTGTATCGCTGCCGATACCGGCACGCACCATATTCACATCTGCCCCAACCCTCTCACAGAGGTTGGCAATGTCGTTCATGAACGAGATACGTGTGGCCAGCATGGAGTTTGCGGCATACTTTGTCATCTCAGCCGATGGAATATCCATGAAGATCACACGGAAGTTGTTGAGGAGGAAAGGCTTATAGAGTTTCGTCAGCGCTTTCTTGGCCTTCTCGCTCTCCACGCCTACTACTACGCGGTCGGGACTCATAAAGTCCTTGATGGCATTACCCTCTTTCAGGAACTCCGGGTTCGAAGCCACGTCAAAGGGAATATCCACACCACGTTTCTTCAGTTCTTCTTCAATAGTATGGCGCACCTTGCGGGCCGTACCTACGGGTACAGTAGACTTGGTGACCACCACCACATAGTGGTTCAGATTCTCACCGATGGTCTTAGCCACCTGCAACACATATTTCAGGTCGGCCGAGCCGTCCTCGTCGGGAGGCGTGCCCACAGCCGAAAATACTATTTCCTGGTCGTTGAGGATAGATGCCAGGTCGGTAGAAAACTTCAGACGTCCGGCCTTCACATTCTTCATTACCAACTGGTCGAGTCCTGGTTCATAGATGGGAATCTCACCATTCTGCAAACGCTCTATCTTTTTGGCATCTACATCCACACACGTCACATTAACACCTGTCTCGGCAAAACAAGTGCCAGAGACCAAACCTACATAACCGGTTCCTACTACTGCTATATTCATCTTTATTTAATTTGCGATTTATAAATTTAGAATTTCCGATTTATACCTTTTTATATATTAGTCAAACAATTCTGCCTCGCTGAGCAAAGGCTGCTTCAAATCCTTCTCACTCGTCTGTACCTTCTGAGGATCAATAGGCCATTCGATGCCCAGCGCAGGGTCGTTCCAGCGAATACCGGCCTCGGCCTGCGGTGCATACACATTATCTACCTTATATGTAAAGATAGCCTCGTCGCTTAATACCAGGAAACCATGTGCAAACCCACGGGGAATGAAAAACTGACGCTTATTCTCCTCGCTCAGTTCCACCATCACATGCTGACCAAAAGTGGGCGAACTCTTACGAATATCTACCGCCACATCAAGCACCCTGCCTTTGATAACACGCACTAACTTAGCCTGAGAGAACTCGCCTTTCTGATAATGAAGACCACGCAAGACGCCGAACGAAGACTTCGATTCATTGTCCTGAATAAAATCCACCTTGCCTATCCTGGCTTCAAATTCGGCCTGTTTCCAAGCCTCAAAGAAATAGCCACGGGCATCGTTAAACACTTTTGGTTCAATAATATAGACCCCTTTGATAGAAGTTTCCTTGTAATCCATATTTAATATATCATCATGTTTTCGAAATGCAAAGGTACAACAATAAAATCAGAAATAAGAAAATAAAAGAAAGAATTTTTTGTATTTTTTATTTGCACACCTCAGAAAAAAGCCTTACCTTTGCACTCGTGATTGAATTAGAAAGACACATCGAGATACTGTTGCTGAGCAACGACTGCGTCATAGTTCCCGGTTTGGGAGGCTTTATGGCGCATTATATTGACGCACGCTACGACGAGACCGACAGCACATTCCTGCCGCCCCTGCGCACGCTTGGATTTAATCCTCAACTCACGATGAATGACTCCCTACTGGTGCAGTCGTACATTGAAGCATACGATATGAGTTATCCTGATGCCCTGCAACGCATTGAGGCAGAAGTTGTCGAAGTGCGCCAGCATCTGGAAACCAGAGGCGAGTATGAATTCAACGACATTGGTGTCATCAGACTGAATGATGAGGGTAACCTTGAGTTTACACCCTGTGAAGCAGGGATCCTGACCCCCCAACTCTATGGCTTGAGCACGTTTGAGATGAAGCCTCTTGTTGTCAATAAGGCGGTGGTCAAGAGCATCAAGCATGTCAATGAAGCAAAGAAATCCTCTGAAACCATCATCATCAAGATGTCGTGGCTGCGCAACATTGCTGCAGTTGCAGCCGCTGTGGTAGCGTTTCTGATGATCAGCACCCCGATTTCCAATAGCGACATCAATACTGACATCCAGCAGAGTGCATTCATACCCATACCTCAGCACAGAACCGAAATGCAACAGCAGCAAGATGCCAACACACAGGTTGCAGAATCAGAAGAAGAGGTGGCTGTAGCAGAAGGTGATGAGGCTGAAAATCAGACTGTTGTAGAAGAAGAGAGGTCTGCTGCCCCGTCGTTTTGTATCGTTCTGGCCAGTCAGGTGGCCAGGCGTAATGCCGAGACTTTCATTGAGCAACTGAATAAGAAGAACTTCAAAGAGGCACGGCTGTTGACAGGAAAGATGCTTCGCGTGGTCTATGGCAATTATGGCTCTGAAGCAGAAGCCTACAACAGCCTGCGCAGTCTGCGCGGCCAGAGCAAATATTTCGAGAAAGCCTGGGTGATGAAAGTGAAAAGTGATGAGTGATAAAACGTTGTTGGTATGAAGCGTGTACGCTGCCCGAAATGCGAAAACTACATTACATTCGATGAGACTCAATATGCTGCTGGTCAGTCGTTGGTTTTCCAATGCCCTGATTGCGGTAAGCAATTCGGTATTCGTATTGGTGTTTCCAAACTGCGTGACACACAGAAGGAAGAAAACAAGTCGCTTGCGACTGATACAGCACCTTCATCAGAATATGGCTGTATTGTAGTCATCGAGAATGTGTTCCACTACAAGCAAGTTATTCCTCTTCAGATGGGCGACAACGTTATTGGGCGCTATCAGAAAGGCAATCCCATCAACACTCCTTTTGAGACCGTCGACCCAAGCGTGGACTTGAACCATTGCACCCTCAACGTGAGTCGTGACAAGCACGGACGGCTACGCTACACCCTGCGCGACAACAACAGCAATACAGGAACATTTGTAGATAATATTGAAATAACTCAACGTGAACGTCGCATCATAGAAAGTGGCACCCTCTTTACGATAGGTGCCACCAGTATTATCCTCAAAGGAACGAAAGAAGAGGATTGATAGTCAATCCCGTCAAAGCGAATCAATAAGTATAGTAGTTGGTCTTCTCCCACTCATCGTTCACGGTTACGTGATAGGCCAGGCCGGAAGTGCTCGGCTCCTCATTACCACCAGGTTCTACGTTAGGCTCACCGGTAAAAAATGTACCCGACATACGCGAAATCTGATGATGCACTACAGGAACGATGAAAGTATATTCTTGTAGTTGCAGCATGGTAGATGCCCCTTGTTCAGTAGAATAGGTGGTAACTGTCAACTTTACTTCGGCTTCCTGCTCCCTGAGAATGGTATAGAGGTCTGCCTGAAGCGGTTTACCGGTCATTGAGGCATCCACATCCATCCATACAGTCTGCTGCGATGCCTTGTAGCCGAAGCCAGTCAAAGCATTGAGCGTGCCGCTGCCACCAGTATAGAAAAACTTGATGCTCTTCACTTCAGCAGGAATAGGGTCGTCGGTCAAAAATTCTATCTTCGACGTGGCTCTTTCCAGCGTTACTGTACGAGTCTGCGACTCACTCGTTACAGTAATGTTGTCCAAACAATAGAACGTATCAGAATAGCCTATCTTGTTCGAGAATTCAATCTCGGTAGGCCTTGCCCTGCTGGGATTGCCATTGCTGCCATGGGCAAGAATAAGCACACGGTAACTGTCGGGGGTGAGCGAAATCGAGGCTGTGCCAAAGTTCTGGTCATCAATGTTTTGCAGCACTTCCTTCACCTTCTTGTCATCCTTGTATACCACAAACATCAGCGAGTTCCACGAAGGAGACTCCCCGCTTCTAGTAACAGGACTAACCTTCAATACCAAAATGGCTTCAGTGCTATCGCCGGAAGACGCATTACTATCTTCGACAACCATTTTTTCACACGACATCATCATGAAGATGCATGTCATCAAAAAACTATAAAATACACATCCGTTTTTCATAGTGGAGCTGGAGGGAGTCGAACCCTCGTCCGCACGAGGAAACCATGTGCTTTCTACATGCTTATTCCAGACTATGTTTTCGTGATGCAACAAGACCTGGACCACCAATTGCACCCTTATCTCCTTAGTTTTCATTCACACATCAGAGCCTGTATGAACTATTTCCGATTTAACCTGCGCCGCTTGATCTTCAGATTCGGAACCACATCCTTGGAGCGACGTCCCGTTCTCCTACCTTGTAAGAGAATTAAGCCAATAATCTACTATTCTTCGATTAGGCAGCGAGAGCATACTCATTGTTGCAAATTATAATTTCCTTGACTCAGATTATGGAGGGAACCAAAGAAGCCTCCGCGTGCTTACG
>JAEEGL010901052.1_pt1 | contig 28315 bp, 23 predicted proteins | sample 9134231 | NCBI WGS metagenome assembly JAEEGL01 (sample SAMN16246548, study PRJNA631951) | gut metagenome | biome: gut microbiome; feature: rumen; material: fiber-attached | host: Bos | place: Iran: Karaj | collected 2018-10
AAGAGGAGGCAAAGCCTCTGCACAGAGAGGCTGCGCCGTAAGGACAAGCCCTGTGTTAGTCCGCCATGCGCAGCCACTCCGTGCAGTGCCGTAGGCACCTCTTGATAGCCTCTTTTTCATCGGCATTACTCTGTGTACTCCGTGTTCTCTGTGTTTTTCAAAAAGAGTGTTGCGTAATTATTCTGACATGACTGAGTAGTTACAACTTTCGCAAGCGTCCCCATGGGTTTGGTTCGTTCTAACCCTGGGTTTGGTTCGTCCTAAGCCTGGGTTTGGTTCGTCCTAACCCTGGGTTTTGCACCATGCGTTTGTAATCAGGGACACCAACACAGAATCTTGCAGAACCCTTTTTTGAAACACAGAAGACACTCTCCGTGTCCTCTGTGTTGAAGAAGTGGTGTCAAAAGGACAAAAAGGGCTAAAACAGCTCAAATCTTACTCCCACTCTATGGTTGCTGGCGGCTTTGAGGAGATGTCGTAGCAGACGCGGTTGATGCCGCGGGCCGCTTATCATCGCCACCAGCGTGCCCTTGCCGCCGTGGCAGGCCTTGTTGGTAACGAAGGTGAACACCTGGTCGCGGCTAAGCGCCGTCTCGTCGATGCTCAGCCACTTGCCGCAGTTCTCAGGGAACACGATATAGCAGCTGCTGCTGCCCTCCAGGCGCTTCATGCCCTCCCAGTCGCGGTAGCCGCTCAGCTGGTTCTTGTACAGGTCGGCAAGCGTCTTGCCGTTCATGCCGTAAAGGCGCCCTATCGTCTTGATGGCAAGCGTCTCAGACTCTATCTTCTCCTTTTAAAAAAGCCACGAACTCAGCACTGAGCCGTGTACCCTCCTCGTCGTAGTAGTCGATGTCGTAGCTGAATATCTCGCCCGTGTCCTTGTCCAGCCACTTGCACTTGCGCATGTGCAGCATCGTAGGCAGGCCACGGACCGGCATGTCCTGGATCGTACAGTAGTCACTGTAGCCCTTACCTACTATCTGCTTGTTACGGATGTCCTACTCGGACTTCTGACGAATCTCGTCCATCCACACGTGGAAGGAGGTAGGCTGACGCTCCACCTTCACTACCTTGAACACTCCTTTCAAACCCTTGGGAAGAAACTCCCAGATCATGTCTTCCGTTGTCATGCTGCAAAGGTACAACTTTATTTAGACTTGGCAAAGGCATGCACCGGGAAAAACGACTGAGCCAAAAAATGGACGTAATACGGGCTCCTAGGAGTTCCTAACTTCTATTAAGCTGCGGCCTTCGCCTTTCTTCACGACTTGTATCTTTACAGGTATGCGTTCCTCAAGTTCCTCTCGGTGGGAGATGATGCCCACACGCCGGTTGGTCTGCCCTGCTATCTCCTGAAGCTTTTCGAGGGTTGACATCACGGAGTCAAGACTCTTCTCGTCGAGTGTGCCAAAACCTTCGTCGATGAAAAGGATGTTGACATTCATGTCGGGACGGTTCAGGGATGAGAGTGCCAACGATAGTGCCAGAGAAATCATGAAGCGCTCACCACCGGAAAGAACGGTCACGCTGCGCACTTGGTTCTTGTTGTAGCGGTCGAGCACAAGAATGCTGAGTTGCTCATTGTCCTCGCTACAGGTCAGACGGTAGCGGTCTGTTATCTGCTCCAGATAGATATTGGCATTGTTGAGCAACGGGCGCAGGATATAGGTCTGCACCAAGGTACGGAACTTTGTTCCGCCAAAGATGCGGTTCAGCCTATCCCAACGGGCGAAGCGTTTCTTGGCTTCTTCGAGTTGAGCCTCAATCTCTTTTAGACGTTGGATATTGGCCAGATGGGTGTCAAGGCGATTCCTTGCCTGTGCCATCTTCGACAATATCTCGTCGCGCTGAGAGCTTGTGCTCACTTTTTCCTCTTCCAACTGTTGCCTATCGGGCAACTGTGAACGATTACTGATGTCAAGAGTCTTCATCGCCAAGTCTATTTGCTTTTGTGCATCGGCTATGGCATCATGACGCGACTTCAACTTGGAATCCGTATCGCTGACAAATCTTCGCGCTACGGCTACTTGTTGTTCCTGGGCAATGAGCGACAGCAGTTGTTGTTCTGTCTTGCCTGACTCCTGATAGTAAGCAGATAGCGACTCAGACGCCGACGTAATCAGTGCCTTGCTGTCTTTGAGTTTTGATGTATGCTCAGTGACTTTACTTAACAGCAATGTCCACTCTGCACTGATGGTCGTTTGGTCGTTTGGGGGGTTGGTCGTTTGGTCGTTTGGGGAGTTGGTCGTTTGGTCGTTTGGGGGATAGGGGGTTGTTTCTTTAGTGATATTCCACTCAGGGCAGGATTGAAGGATGTTATTACTGATTTGCAAGAGTGAGTTGACCAGGGTCTGTGCCTTGTCATACTTTGCCGCGTCATCAGCTAATTTCTTTTTTTTGTCAGTATAAGCCTTGGCATCGTCTTTCAATCGCTTCCGAATGGTATCAACTGCGGGAGGAATTAGACTAGCAAGATTCCTTACAGGCGGAATTAAACGAGCTAGATTCCCTACAGGGGAGGGTTGCCAGTCGTCTGCATATCCAGCGAACAGGGTGTTTATCTCAGCACTGAGACGTTCACAATCGCTTAGTAGTCCCTGACATTCCTTTTCCTGCCGCGAGATGCTTTCCGAGTTTGCCTTAACCTCATTCTCTGCTTTTGTTTTTGCAGTTTCCGCGTTCATCTTCGCTTTGTCGAGAGGTTTCTTCTCTTTAAGCAGGTCATTGATCTTGCCTTGTAATTGCTCTGCTTCCTGCCACGTTGCCTTTAGTCTGGCGATGGCAGTATCTAACTGTTGCAATTTTTCTTCTATCTGAGGGGCGGGATTAGACAAGCTAGATTCTCTACAGAGGGAGAGCCCCCTTTCCCTTGCATTGGTTTCAAGGGCTTGCTTGTCGGCAGCATTTTGTTTGTCTGCTTTGTCCAACTGCCTGACTTTCCCCTGAAGTGTCCCATCGAACTTGGCAAAAGCCTCTCTTGCGTCATCACGTTGCTTGGTGACAAGCTTTAGGGCTTCTGCGGCTTTCTTCTGCTCTTCTTCAAGCGGCATGAGTATTCCATTGAAATCATCATCAAGATGGGTATGGTCTATCTGCCCGCCACATAGCGGACAGGTCTCGGTATGCTCATCATGCAGACGATGACGAAGTGCCACGATGGTGTCATTAACGCTCATCTGCATTGTAGTAAGGCGTTTGGCAGCAGTCTCGGCCTCTACGCTTCTTACTTTATAAGTGGCTTCGGCCTTGTCACAGGTGTCCTTGAGTGACGTCAGTCTCTCCTTATCCGCCTTTATCTCGGTTCTAAGTGTATCAGCGTCCTTCATACTCTTCTCCAGCAAGTCATACGCCTTTCGAATGTCCTCCAGTGTACGTCTTGCGCTCTCTTGCTGGCTGATCTGGTCGTTGATAGCTTTTGGATTGAGGGCTATACGCTTGTTGCTCAACGTTTCTATTTCTGTCTCTTTCTCCTTTACAGCCTTGTCTGCCTCCTTTGCGTGAAGGGTTGCCTCCTCCTCTGCCTTCAAAAGGTATTCGGTCTTACTTTTATCTTGCTTAAGCTGGGTTTCTATGTCACCTGCTTTCTTGACATTAGCGAGATATTGAGCTATCATCAAGTCAATCTCACCTGCCTTTGAGAATAAGCTGTCGTATTGCTTACGCTCGTCAATCCATGCTTGCGTCTGTCTTGTCTCATCGCCAAGTGCTTTTAACTTGGCCTGTCTGTCAACAATATCTGCCGACAGCCACAGGAACGTATTTTGCGACAACTGTAAGTTTTCCTTGGCTTTTTGCGCTTCCTCTTTTGCTTTTCTCAAATCAGCAAGAAGATGTCGCTGGCTGGTTGTGTTGTCCCAGTCGGTGAACAATGACTTGCTTTGCTGATACGTTTCTCCTGCTATGACTGTTTCCAGCTCCTGCAGCTTTCGTCTGGCTTCTTCTTGGACACTCTCGTTTCGCAGAACCAGCTCAACCAACTTCAGCCTTTCTTCTTGGGCTTTTATCTGTTTGTCAAGGGAGTCCTTCCTTTGCTGGTCCTCAAGCTGCTCTTTCGTAAGCTGTTCAACCTCTTCATCACTCAGCGTGTGAGGTTTCTCAGTATCATAGCGAGTCTGAATCTGCGTCTGATTGTCTTTGGCTTTCTTCCACAAACTGCTGATAGCCTCGCCGTAGGCAGTGAAGTGTTGGGTGTTGGTCAGTTGCTCCAAGATGGCTTCACGTTCTTTTTTGTCACCTGTCAAGAAGTTGGCAAACTGACCCTGTGCAAGCATAGCCATTCGCCCAAACTGCTGGAAGTCAAGACCTACTGCATCATGAATGGTCTGTTCCACGCTGTCTTTCGTCCAATCACCATTGTCAATCCTGATTTCCCATGTCGGCTTACCATGCTTTAAAGGCCGAATACCCGTTTCTTTATCCTTTGTACCCAGTTTCATGCCGAGCGTCAGACGTGCATGATAGGTTCTTCCGTCATTGCCTTCGAAAACGACTTCACTATAGCTTTCGTCCTTATTGGATATGCCCAGACGCGTATATTGCTCGATACTGGCCACACGCATCTGCTCTCCTTCTGTATCAGTGTAGTCATTCTTGGTGGCATTTGCCACGTCGGCTATACGTGGAGTCTTCTTGTACAGGGCCATTGAGATACTGTCAAGAACGACGGACTTACCTGCTCCGGTATCGCCTGAAATCAGAAAGATAGAAGCGGGACTACCTGTAATGCCATCGTTAAGGTCTTTCTCAAAGTCGATGTCAGCCCGTTCAATGGAGGCGATATTACGGATATGCAGTTCTTTTAGTTTCATGGTTCCTCGGTTTTGGTTTTCAGCCTATTCTTGGCTTCTCTTTCCTCGTTGAGGAGCAGCATCTCTGCCTTTACTTCCTCAAAAGCCAGTCGTACGTCTTCCAAGTCAAGTCCGGGGTATTGGTCTTGTGTACGCTCGATGAACATCATCGGGTCGGTCATCTGTTGCAGTTCTGCCACCTCGAAAACCAGTTCTTCCTTCTCAGAGTCCTTGCCTTCGCCGACACCTGTCCACAACATCTTAGGATTATAGCGCCATTCATCGTGATAAGGCAGGAGGGCATCATACACCATCTGGCTGAAGTTTGAAGGCAAATCGGTATTCACATCGAAGCGGAAACGGACATAACCACGTTCACCCTTGCTGACAAACTCATTTATGGACTCCAATGCTTCATCAGCCGACGTGAAGGAAGTGCCGTCTGATGGCAGGACATAGAAATGGCGAAGTTCGTCTATCCGTAGCTGTTTAATCTCTACCTTTCCGTTATGGCAGTCGATATTCACCAGACTGACCGTGTGGGGATAGGTCTCATCACAGCTGACATGCAACGCACTGCCTGAATAACGGACAACAGGATGGTGACTAATCGTCTGGGGTTTGTGGATATGTCCAAGGGCCAGATAGTCATAGCCACTACCCATGGCCACAGGGTCGAGCGTCCTCAATGTGCCTATGTCAAACGAATGGCCAGCCGGATCAAGACCCGTCACCGCTTGGTGAGCCATCATAACGACAGGCAAGCCAAGAATATTGTCATCGGCCACCTTGTCAAGGATAGATTGTATGATCTCCCTACGGTCGCCCGTCATATACGGCAGGGCTACAACATATCCACTGTCTATCTTGATAATGTACTGGTACTGCCACCCATCGATGTGGCCAAGACTGTCGACGGAAGGCGGGACACCAATCAAATGGACATTGGCCAACTCCCATACAGAACTGTCTGCCTGAATGCGAGAAGCGGAATCGTGGTTACCGGCCGTAATGACAATATGCATCTGAGGACATTCCTGATGCAGTCGGACGAAATAGTCGGTAAAGGTCTTTTTCACAGTAGCTGATGGCTGCTGGATATCAAAGACATCGCCGCTGACAAGCAAGGCATCTGGCCGCTCCTCTTTGCACCATTGCTCCAACTGACGGAAGAAGTGGCGATGCTCATCACTTCGGTCGTAGTTTTGATAGATAATCTGGCCTAAGTGCAGGTCGGCAGTATGTAATATTCTCATTTGTCTTTAGCAATTACAGAATTACTTTGCAAAGATAACAAAATAACTCCATAACACGGTCAAATGCATGTATTTTTCACAAATGTTATCATACTCCGACTCCTAAAGAAACCTGCTTTGCCCTATACAAGTGTAGTGAACTTACCTGCGGATAATGACTTTCCCTCCTTCCGTTCCAAATAGGCTGTTACCAATAACCTTGACAGATGAAGGGACACTTAGTGTAAGGAATCGCTTACAATGACAGAATGCGTGTGAGCATATTGTTTCAACACCATCAGGTACATAATATGCTGCTTCATCAAATGTCATTTTGCTCCATAGCAAGCGCTTCTTGTCGTCAGAATAGGCTACACCGTGTTCATCGGTTAGCTCCACATCCTTACTCAGATAGAACGAATCTTCCATCTCATTCTCTTGGGCGTAAGGCCTATCCCAAGGATAGATGCAGCCTTGCACACGCTCGCTGCCAAAGATAGGATATTCTTCTGCTGGCAGCTTCTCCAGGTTACAAGTGTAAGGTATGTGCAACTCCTCGAAGATACAGTGTACAAATGCCAGACGGTCTATCGCTTCCACACCTTCTGGAATCCAATACTTCCCTACGTTAGCCGCCTTCAATAGCCGTTTGCGGTCTTTGCTATAGACAAAACCGTATTCGTCAGTGATACCCTCGGCAATCTCCTTTTCCAACTGCTCACTCCTCGTGTTGTCGTATGCCCAATTCCACGCATGTATGTGCATTCTTTTGTGGCTATGCTCCAAAGCCTTCTCTATCTGATAGTCATCAACGAGGTAAGGCACGTCTATGTCCGTCATCTCACTGCATCCCACAAAAGCATGATCGGCTATCCTATACACTGTCTCTGGTATGCGGTAATGCTTCACGTTAGGGGCTTTCACCAACATCAAGCCATTTTCAATCTTAGCGAATACGCCCCCCTCTTCATCTGTCACGGTGTCGTATACCGTGCGTTCTACGGTCACATAGTCTTCCACCCACTTGCCATCTACCATGTCTGCAAGCCACATCCTTTCCACCTCATGCCCATCCTCTATGCCCACACAATCCATCGTGACAGACATAGTGTTCTCTAACAGCTGTTTGTAGTTCAGACTACACTTTTTGTCATTTCCCATTGTCTTTCGTATAAACAATCTCCTTTCCTATATACTCAATTCGTTCCATCAGATTTACGAAACCACCCATCTCGAGTTTACCCTTTACGTATGCCTCATAGTCATTCTGATGATAGTCTGACCAAGTGACTGGTGTCCTCACCAAACCGATGCTCTTGTAGAATCGCTGCTGGCTGAAAGGTCTTTTCGCTATTTTAGCTGTCAGCACGATTGGCTCTCCCAAATCCTCAAACATACAACGCAGGCGGTTCCCAAGTGCCTCATTATTCCCAATCTCATCCAAGTCCTTCAACAAATAGACGACGTTAGCATCAAAGGCCTCCCACCGATCCTTGCCAGTCAGATGCAGCGACACAGCATAGCACATATAAAACCCATTGGGAGGAAATATCCTGAACCTCGGCATTTCTAATCCCTGCTCCCTACAGAACGCCTTCATCCTGTCCTGCAAGTCACTCACTCCGAAGACATCACCACTCGCCATTGGCACATCCTCAGACATAATCTTCAATCGTCGCATACTTCCCTGTCATCATGCTTATTGTTATCTTGTATTACTTCACCACGTTTTCCATTCCTTCAAGAAAGCCCTTTATTTCACTTTCCAAACCGTCGAGCGACATAGCGGCACTTTTCATGAAATACCCCACGCACTCACCTTCCAGTTTTCCAATCTGCTCCGCCTCTTCGGTCGTGTAGGTATAGTTCTCCATGTCGGCAGCTATCTGTTCGTATTGGCTATAAGCCTTTTTCCAATCTGCCATAGAATACTCTTTGTGATGCACACGGATTTCTTCTGTCAGCTCTTCCAACTGATGAATAGGACTCTGCTTCCCCACAGAGCAAGAAAACAAAACCGTACAAAGGAAAAATAAGAAATAACCTCTTGATATTATATTCAGTCTAAAATTGTTCATGTGATAACGCATCACTGATTCTATTTCTCTAATTCTTTTAGTTTCTTCTCAACCCTATTCCTGCCATTATAATAGTCTAAGTTCAGACACTTGCGATAGTAGCTTGCGGCAAGTTGCTTGTTGCCTTTCGCCTTGTAGCAGTCGCCTAAGCCTTCGTAACCGTCCTCTCCTGCTTTTTCAAAGCATTGGAAAGCTTTATCATACTCCTTCTTTTTTAAGAAAGCGTCACCAATATACTTCATATATAATTCGCTCAAGAAAATACCTCCATTACTTTCTTCTTCCCTTTTCGCAATGGGATACAATTCTAATGCTTTTTCTGGGTTACCTGCAAGAGAATACATTTTTATCCAATTGAACTGCCAATAACCGTGTATACGCTCCTCTTCGGATTTGCTGTTCCAATATGAAGTCCAATGTTGAACTATGTAATCCTTTTGTGGGTGTTTATTGATCCAATAGAATGCTTGTTCATAATCATTTTTTCTTCCTGCTTCAATAGTAAGAAGCATAATATCTTCCAAATTGCCATTATATGCTCGCTGGTATGAATCTTTGAGCACTCCGCTACAATATTGAACTTTAAGAGTTACCGTTTTGGTTATGCCACTATTAACTTCAAGTTCAGAACGATTTTGCTCAATGCCATACGATTTACAACTTACATAATGTTTTCCAGATTCCACATCAATTGTACATGGTGATATTCCAACTTCTTTGCCATCAACTATTACATTTATCCCAGAAGGTATAGTTTGTATTTTTATTTTTCCCATAGAACGTTTTAACTCAGGAATAACAAAGGTTCGGCTTTCTTTTTCTGCGATAGTAATAGTCTGACTATTGGATTCAAAATTCTGTTGTCTTGCCTCTATTTGATGCTCACCAGCAAAAATTGATCCTTTCCAAGAACCATTACCCTTCAGTTCTCCATCAACATAAATCTCGGCAGTACCAATCTTGCATTTTATCTCCAACTCTGCCATTACCGATTCCAGTTCCACATTCACGTTTTGGGTGGCTTTACCTGTAGTCACCACTTGCACATTGGGACGATAGCCTCTCTGCTCCATACGACAGATATGGTCACCTTTTGGCAGATAAAGTTGGTATAAACCATTGCCACTTAGGTTTTCAATGAAAACATCATCAATATAAAGTGCGGCAGTCTCTGGCTTTACTGTAGCCACGAGCCCAGATTTCTCCTTATTGTATTTCTGTTCACTTAATGATAGAATATATGTTGCCTTAGAAGATATTTCAATTCCATAAGCATTAAAATCTACAAACAATGGTAGAAAGTTTGGATGCATGATGTTCAAATGTTTGGTTCCTGGGGTCATGAACACCCAATACTCATTCATTTTGTTCTCAACTCCTCCGACTATATTGCCTCTGAACTTCAATTCTGTATTATCTGTTCGGACTTTTATTAATCCACAGGGATGCCCTTCTGCATCCATCGGTGCATGAAATGCAGAGCCATCATTGATATTCTGCTTGAACTCCTTAATCTTGAATCCTTGTGCATATATGCTTTGAAAACATGAGAATAACATTACAAGGAATAAAAAAGACACATATCGAAAGAAAAATCTATTCATCTGACGGTTCTCCTAATTTTGGATTAAACTTTAACTCATTATCAAGTCCCATATCTTTTATCAACTGTTTGAAGGAAGGATACCAATACTCCCCATTTTCATTACAAGCCCATCTCATTAACTTTTTAGCTTCCTCTATATTCTTTTCGCAACCAACTCCATAGTAATAGTGCCAAGCTAATGCAGCATAAGGTATATTATTCCACATCGATTCTTGTTGCATATATTTAGCATCCTCTCCCCATTCGTCAAACGCATTCTTAGCGATATAGAATGAGAGTTTGTCATCATTAGTTTCCGAAGGATATGATTGGCCTAACCAATTCTTGGCCTCATTGGATTCGAATTCGTCACCCTCCTTTACAACTTTCTTAAGCCAATAGATAGCTTTCACAGGATTGAAGGGTATTTCGAAAGTATCTTTCTCGCATGCGTAATGTGCTCCTCTGTATCCACTCGCAGAACCTATTCTATAGTACTCTGCTAAAGCCATTGGCCATGAGGACACAAGGCCACCTTCTGCACCATTTTCTGCATTTACAATTAGTTCCCCAAATTGTGTCAACTTTAGTTTTCCACTTTCATTCCACACTTGATCCTCTGCTATCTTTACATTAGCGAACTCTTTCACATAATATTCTTTCCATATCTCTAAATAATAATCGCCAACGGGCAACTCATTCAACACTAATGGTGTCACACCAACCTTCTTGCCATTCAGCAACACATCTGCACCTGCTGTTTCATAATCCACTCGGAGACTACCAGTGATGGTCTTTAATGCAGGAAAATCAACCAGTAACGTGTCATTATCCTTCAGTTCTACCTGTCTGCTTTGAGAATGGCATCCGTCTTTCTGGGCCTCAATGGTATATTTGCCAGGTATCATCATGCCTCCCCACTTGCCGACTCCCTTCTGTTCATTATTAATTAGGATGTCAGCATCTTCTGTTTTGCAGGACACATCCACTTTGGCAAAGAACTCCGTCAAATCAACATTAATTGTCTTAGCATTCTTGTCTACATGCACAACTTGGTTGTTCAAGCTGAAGTCCTTCAGTTTCACTGTATAATAGTGAGTGCCGTATGGCAGCGACAAAGTATAGGCGCCGCCTGAGCCATCGGCAATCTGACCATCAATCAACAGCATAGCATTCGAGGGCTTGATATTGAATACAGCCATTCCTTTTTTGCTGTTATCCACCTTTGCTTTCTTCTTGTTCGTCTTCACTTTCAGCTCATAGGTTGTGGCAGAGGCAACTTTCTTAGTGCCATAGTCAGAAAACACAATGGTGGTTGGCAGATAGTCGGGATGTTTTATGCCTAATCGCTTTGAGCCATTAGGCATATACACCAGATACTCATTCCCTGTGAACTGAACATCACCCATCACACTTCCCTCAAACTCTGCTCCAGGCTCCTTTAACAGGACCTTCACCAATCCACATGTCACTCCATTGATATCCTTTCGAGGACTCAATGCTGCCGTCTGGTCTTTCTCCAACGGCTCGAACCTCTTCACCTCAATGTCTTGGGCATATAGATCCGAATTTATTTGAATCAGTAATAAAAGAATTCCTAACTGTTTCATGTTCCCAAATTGATTAGTTTATTGAAAGTATTATATTCTAATACATTTCCATCATAGGCTACACATACTATCCTACTAAAAGCAGAATTCAAAGTTTTATCTTTAACAAAATCTACAAATTTCAAATCTTCATCACCGTCATTTGTTTTTATAGCCGTACTATTCTTTATCTTTTCAAATATATGCGATAGCCCATTGTCTCCTATGACAATAAATACTCCATATCTAAAAGGCTCCTTCCCTTCTTTAAATTTCTCTTTTGACATATAGCAACATTCCTTATACAAGTCTCCAAAAATTAAAGAATCAGATAGATTCCTATCTCTTTTAATTTCACATGTCATTATTTGGGCCTTATCATCTCCCTGAGCATGATGTAAGACCATATCTGGATATAGAGTCGTTTCTTTCTTTGATATAGAGCCATTCTCCCCATTCACGCTATCACATACTATTTTATTTACATTAATTACCTTATTAATCTCGGCATTAAGCATTAAAGAAGGAGATCCTGACAGTATTCTATTACCCCAATGTCTATATAGTTCATATGCAAAAACTCTCTCCAAATGTTTCTCATATCCATAACGATTATCGTTGTACTTTACATTGTACTCTATATACTTTCGCTCAACTTGAATAATAGAATCAAACAAGTCTAAGAAATACTTATTATCTTTTCCGAAAGGTAAATCTATTTGTGGAAATGGATTGTAAACCATAATTATATACTATTTAATAAAAAAAATATCTAATGTAGGCATTGGATTTAGACAAATCACAGTCACCAATTTTTAATCTCATATAGCCAAATAGCGAGATTAAAGTCCTTAGAGGCAATCACTATTGACCATTATAATAGTTCATGTAATGTGCGCTGGTCTTTTCAATAGCATCAATAGAATAACCAATGAAACTACCTAAATCTTGCAAAAATGGGAAAGTGATAGCGACATAGAAATAGACTCCATATTCTTTGACGACCTGCATTTTCGCAACAATTAACTCATTATTAACTGTATTTGCAATCTCTAATAGCCTAGGATAACTGAATTCCATTTCGTCTTGAGGAATCATAATCAATTTCCCTATGGCTAAATAAGGAGCCAGCTCGTCTGTCTCATAACTTAACTGGTACATTTCCCCAGAGTCATAGAGCATACCAATACTTGAAGAATCCACATCTTCTTCCCTCTCAAACTCATAACCATTTTGTGTCAAAAAAGACACAACACCTTCAACATATTCTTTTTTTGAAGGTAAGCCATTAAATACACGTTCCATTATAAATATTTATTGAATATCAAAATCACAGAAACTAAACTCCTCGTCCTTGGCAAAGCTTTGCCACCAATCTTATCAGGCTGCCAGGTGCGAACATGGATCTGAGTGTTTTCTCGTCCGTAAGTCTCAAATGCCCCATTTAATTGTCCCCACGACTATCTTAGTTAAAGCTTGCGACTTGCTTTAGCATGCCCATTCTTAGCAGCTTTTTCAAACCATTTGCGAGCCGTTTTTGCATCTTGCTTCACTCCTTGGCCCTTTTCGTAACATAACCCTAATTGATATTGAGCATCTGCATAATTCTGCTTTGCAGCCTGTTCAAACCATTTAACAGCCTGTTCATAATCTGGTTTAGGGAAGCCCTGTCCGTAATAATAAGATCTTCCTATATAATACAAAGCTTCTGCATAATTCTGCTCGGCCGATTTTCTAAACCAGTTCAATGCCGAATAATAATTTTGTGCAACACCCCGACCTTGATAATAGCATTTCCCTAAATTACACTGATCTTCTGCATTGCCAGCATCTGCTCCATTTTGGAAATCAGAAGGAACGCTCTTTGAGTTAAAAGATAATTGGAGATTATTCGTTTTTTCAGATAATGACAACACATATGTTACATTCATTGAAACAAACTTCTCTCCATAATCAGCAAAACGTATTATAAATGAATTCTGCTTATTTGACGATATTGTTAGCGTTTCTGATCTATTTGGAACATATACCCAATACTCGTTAGTCTTATTATCCACAGAGCCTATTGCTTCTTTAAATTGCAGGCCATTAAGTAAACTTCTGACTTTAATAAGAGCACATGGTGTTCCATTTGAATCAAGCCTTTTATGAGTTCTTGCTTCCACAGATGAGGTATTGTCAAAACTTTCCACAATGATTTGCTGTGCTCGTCCAACATTTAGAAAGGCAAAAAGAACAATAATATGTATAAAAATGAATTTAATCATACAAATCATTTATTATGATAAGGGCAAGCAGGATACTTGCCCTTATTGAGCACTACTTTACTTGAACATCTACACTTTCCATTAAAGATTTAAATAGGGATTTTGGCATTGCAGCCTTTACAGATTCCACTGCTTGGTGAGCTTGAGGATGACCCGCTTTTTCTGCTGCTTCAAAATATTTTAGAGCTTTTTTAAGATCTTGCTTAACGCCAACCCCAGAAGAATAGCAGGCCCCCAAATTATATAAAGCATCGGCATAACCCTTTTCTGCTGCAGCCGTATATAATTCAATTGCCTTTTTCTCATTCTTGCTTATACCTGTTCCATTAATGTAACACGATGCGAGGAAAGACTGTCCCATAGCATTTCCCTGAGATGCAGAATTTTGTAACAACTCTACAGCCTTACCAAGATTAGTATTTACGCCATTTCCTGTTAAATAGAGATAACCCAAAAAAGCTTGTGCATCAGCATTCCCTTGCTCAGAAGCTTTTTCAAATAGAGCTTTAGCTTTTGCTAAATCTTGTGCGACTCCAGCCCCATTGAGATAATAAGCTCCCAAATTAGCTTGTCCTTGCGCATCACCGTCTGACGCTCCCTTTTCCGTCCATTCTATGGCTTTTCTCAAGTCTTGTTTTACTCCCGTTCCTGAAGCATAACATGCACCCAAATTCGTCTCTGCCTGGCCATTCCCCTGTTCTGCAGCTTTTTGGTACCATTCAAATGCTTTTTTCTCATCCTTTTTCATTCCCCAGCCCATAGCATAACAAAGGCCTAAATTGTATTGTGCATTTGCATTACCTTGCTCGACTGCCATTTGATTCCATTCTATGCCTTTTTTTATATCTTTATCAACGCATACTCCTTGGATGTAACATCCTGCTAAGCCTGCCTGACCATCAGCACAATATTGCTCAGCAGATTTCTTGAACCAATACAAAGCCTTATCACAATCTTTTTCTACTCCTACTCCACGTCTATAGCACAGGCCAAGGTTGTATTGAGCAGTTCCAATCCCTTCTTCTGCAGCACGTTGATACAACATAACAGCAGTTTTTTCATCTTTATCAACTCCATAGCCTTGGACAAGAGCATTTGCTAAATTATTCATTGCAAAAGCAAACCCTTTTTCAGCAGATTTGGAATACCATTCCACAGATTTTGACAAATTCCGAGTTACGCCCTCACCTTTGTCATACATGACACCTAATCTAAATTGAGCCACCATATTTCCTGAATTGGCTGCTTTTGTTAATTGTTCTAATGCCTTACTATAATCTTGGTTCGTTCCTTGCCCGTAATAATAACACATTCCTAAATCATATTGGGCATCAACAGAACCATTGTTTGCAGCTTTCTGATACAATGAAAGGGCCATATCATAGTCTTGGTCAATTTCAATCCCATTGGCATACATCTTGGCTAATTGGTATTGAGCCTTAACATCTCCACTTTCTGCCTTGCTTTTTAGACTTTCGAACTCCAATTCATCAGAGGATTCAGCACCAGACATTCTAACTACCACGGACATCTCATATGTTTTATTTGACTCTAAACTACTAACCCCGTAATTAGGAGTGTACACTTCTATGGGAAGATATTTGTCATGCTTGATAGTGAATTTTTTGCCACCTGAAGCCAAATATACATTGTAGCCGCCAGTAAAGTGTTCTGCTTCACCAACAACGTAACTTCCTTCAAACTTCGCATCAGGCTCATTAAATAGAACTCTTACCATTGCGCAAGCAGTGCCATTAGCATCTTTCTTTTGGTGAATTTGTGCAGATTGGTCTAAACTCTTCTCCGCAAATTCGATGATTTCAAATTCTTGTCCATAGGCAAGAATTCCACATCCCATTAATAAGGATAACAAAAACACTTTCTTCATAATATAAAAAATTAAGGGTTAAATATCAAAATCACTTAGACTAAAAACTTCGTCCTTGGGTAAAGCCTTGCCATTTATCTTGTCGGGCTGCCAGGTGCGGACATGGATTTGAGGGGCGTTCTCATCGGTGAAGTCCCAGAGAAGGAAGAGGTAACCGTCATCATGATAGCTGCCGCTGGTCCATCCTTGCAGGAGGGTGACTCCATAGAAGTTCGGATTCACAGGATGGCGCATTACCTCTATATCATCGAAGGTCACCTTGATGTAACTGTTGCGGGCAAAAACGCCACGGAGGTTCTTGATGTACTGCTCCTTGCTCTGTTTGTTGTATTGTATCTTCTGAGAGGTGAAGCCTTCACGATGCTTGGTGGTGATGACCTTACCCGTGATAATCAAGGCATCGTCGCTAAACACTTGGTTGAGGAAGTTGATGTCCTTCTGATTATAGGCAGTACGGAATTGCTCTACATAGTCGAGAATGAGCTGGCGGCGACGAAGGTCGGTCAGTTCCAGGTTGCTCTTGATGACGTTCATGTAGAGGTTCATGGAGATGCTGAGATAGAAACTCTCTACATTGCCCTGCTTGTCAAAGCTGATGACGGCCTCCTGATACTCGTCTTCAGCAAACTCCCGCTCCCCAGTGGGTTTCATCATCAGAGGGATATTGCGTACCTGATAGCCGGAGCCGGTAGTAAGACAATGCTCGATGATTTCCTCGTCGGTACACATAAACGGGGAGTTCTCCCAAAGCATCGCCATAGACTGTTGCACACGGGTGCCAATGTTGCCCATGGCCGAGAAGTTGAGGCTGCGGCCAGCTTCTTGGGCAGCATTGATCTCTGTCAGCATACGGCTAACGGTGCTCTCTATCTTTGACTTGATGGCCTCGTTGTCGATACCGTCAGAAACAGAAAACGAAACCGACTGCGCCTTAACAGAAATTGCCGATATGAACAGCAATAAGATAGCAATAGGCTTTCTTAACACGAATGACCACGAATTATCCATAAAATCTTTATTTCTTAACACAAATGACCACGAATTATCCATAACAGCTTCCTTTCTTAACACAAATGACCACGAATTATCCATAAAATCTTTCTTTCTTAACACAAATGACCAAAAATAATCCATAAATTATTCACAAATTTGGTTTTCATTATTTCAGTTGGAACCAGATGGCTCCACAGTTTTTGTAATTCTTTACATCATCCTCTTTAAGGGTGTTCAGGTTGTACTGCTTCTGGCCGCTTTTGCGGAGCAAGGCAGAGATATTCCCCTGCTTGTCGTAGACGAACAGATGGCAGTCCTCGTCGGCGGGCATTTTGGCATACTTGCCGTATGTTTTCAGACGGCCTTTGCTTTCCAACCCCTTGATATACGGCTCCACATCATAGAAGCTGCGAATGAGTTTCATTTGTTTCTCTTCTGATGTCAACTCCAACGTTGGCGCTTTTTCTTCAACTGCTGGTGCTTCCTCAGTAACAATTATGGCAGGAGCAGCCTTCGGTTCGTCAGGCTTGACTACGGGGCCTACCTCAAACACTGTCACTTCGCTCTTGTCTGCCACTGGCATGATGTCACTTTTCTTAACATAAACAAAGGCACGGTAAAGCTCGCCACGACGAGTGTCAAGTTGCATGAAATGTTCCTTGGCCTTGACGATGCACACCTCTATCTCCTCTTTAGGATGCTGCTTGCGCACCCAGTCGCCGACCTGCATCTCCAAGATAGCACGGGCGTTGTTGTAGGCCTCACTCAGTTCCTTGGTCGTGGACTCAGCATAAATGTACATGGTGTCACGCTTCACCTTGTTGATGTCTTGCGCTATGCTTTGGGCATAGCTAAATGACAAATGACAGATGATAAATGATAAACAAAAGAACAGTCGTTTCATTGCCATTTTACCTTTTTATGAGTTGATGATTGTTTCTGATACAAATCCTTCACATTGTGCGTGGGAATATAGGGTGTCATGCGAACCTTCAGCACTGTATTCCTGTCATTAACGAACTTGTCGGGAATGATGACGGAAAGCAAATGGTGATAGCCCAGTTCCTTGCTCTGCGCTATGACAAGTGCCAAGATGCCGTCCTTGCGCTCTTCCTCAACAGCAAAGAACACCTTCAACCCCCACTCCGCACAATAGTAGAGCCATTGGTTGAGCGTAATCGTATAGTTAACGGTTTTCATGCCATAGACAGACTGCTCCACATACATCCGATAGTCAGCATCGGGTATCAACCCATGAAAAAGGTTGGCGGCAGAATAGTCCAGATGATCATTGTCAAAGATGGGGTGGTACTCCTCGCGTACATTATAATAATATGTGGCGTCGGAAAGGCTGGCCAGCCCGAGGGTGTCGCTCTTTGATTGATATATAGAGTCGTTCAACTTTTCGACATTGTGGGCTGACACGGAGCCTGAACGGGCTGGCATGGGGCCTGGGCGGGCTGGCACGGGACCTGCCCCTACGGAAGCAGCAATGACAGCATCCTTGAATTCCATGGTAGCCTCATCCTTTTGTGCTCCAAGAAGTAGGTCATACTGGGCAGGGAACACGATGGTGACGAAAGGCTCGTCGGCCTTCATCCACTGAACCTCATAATAATAGCGGTCAAGCAGATTGATAGAGAATGGCATGGTGTCGCAGACCTGATACAAGTCTGACGGTTTGCCTTTGCGGAAATACACCTTGTCATCCGCCATCTTTGTCTGCACGTTGGTTTGTTTGTTATTGGACAGTTCGCTGAAGTAACGCTCTAAGAAGTCCATCACCACTACCTGTGCTTTTGGTGCAGCCTCCTTCATTTCAGGGCTGAAGAGTTTCAAGCCCTGAGATGATGCGGAGGCACACCATATAATCAACAGAAGTGTATAGACTGTGCGTTTCAACATACGATGATGCTTACTTTCCGATAAGTATACTTCCCTTCACCTGATTGTCAGCGCCATACCAGATGCCCTGCACCAGATGGCCATCAGACCACTCGCCGATGACATAGTCGCCTGGCTCAGCCACACGGCCTTTGGGGTCTTTGCTGTCAATGACATGCGAACTCTTGAACTCCATACGACCGTTCACATCATTAGGCCAAGAGCCTTTGAAGGTGGCATAGCCAAGATTCTTTGAACCGGAAGCAGCGGCGGGTTTGGGAGCTGGAACGGCTGGTGTAGCAGCCTTTTCAGCGGGCGCTTCCTGCTTCTTGGCGTTCTCAGCCTCAACAGCAGCCAAGCTGTCCTTCAGCCGCTGGTTCTCCTCTGCCATTAGTGCTGCACGTATGCTGTCACTATCAACAGGATCAACGGCCACCGGCTCCGGCCCATTCGGCGTTTCTTTATCACCACCACTCATGGCGATGATACCGCCAATGATGGCCAAAACAACCACGACGCCAGCAATTATGCCGATGAGCTTGGTATTACCACCTTTCTTTGGTGGAGGACATTCACGAAGAGGCTTTCCGCACTCTGGGTTTTGACAGACAAGTTCCTTGCGCATTGGAATCTGTTGCACTTCTTTTGCTTTGCACTTGGGGCACTCGTCGTTCAGACAAATACCGTATTTGAATCGTTCTACGGGACGTGATGATGTTGACATAATTATTTTGTTTGTTTTATTGTTAATGGTTCATTATTATTACATTCCAGGCATTGGAGGAACGCCTGGCGTGGGAGGCATGGGTGGAACGGGAGGCGTTGGTGCAGCTGGAGCAAACAGCCCTTGCAGTTCTGGCACCTGTCCTGCCGGTTGCCAAGCTGTCATGCCCTGTTGCCATACGAGTGTTTGTGCTGTTAGCTGGCCTGTAGGTACAAACTGCTTTAGCGTCTTAAAATCGTATGGCCCATATTGCTGACCGCCGATATAGAGCATCATCTGGACGGTAGGCTCTGCAGGTTGAATTGGTGGTGGCACAGGTGCGCCTGGCATGGGTGGTGGAGGTGGAGGTATACCGGGACCTACGGGCTGTGGCGCGGCGGCAACATTGTTCACTGTGTTTTTCTCTGCCTCACGCTGGCGGACAATCTCTTCTGCGTTCTCGACGACGAAGAGCGAAGGAAGGTCAGCTCCGTCATCCTCAGTGTGTAGCAGAATGGCATTGTTGCGGTCGGTCGTCTTGTTGCCAGAATTGAGGAAACGCTCATACTTCTCCTTATATGTGGCAAGCCATTCGGCACAGCGCATTGGGTAACAATAGCTGATGGTGATAATGCTCAACTCGTTGTCACGCGGACTCGTCATGTCTATTTCATGCGTAGTAATGGCGGTTCCCTGTTCGAATGCAGCGTCAATGGCTTTTCTCAGTTTCTCCACAAAAGTTTTTTGACTGTCTGTTTTCGGCTTCGGGATAGATACGAGGATGGCTTTCTTGTTGATGCTGGCGGGATTCGAAGGTGAACGGTCGCCCTCGTTGTTGCGCACATGCAGTTGTATCTGGTCATTGTTGAGTTTCAAGTAAACGCCGCTCTGCTGTACTATATCATAAGCAAATTTGCGGATTTTTTCCTCTGTCGGAAGCTTCTGCTGTAGTTGTGTGATGATGTTCATGTCAAGCACCTTCTTATCGCTGTCTGCCTTTTCGCTATGCTTTGCTTTGACTATCTCGCTCAGTCTGATGTCGAATGCATCGCGGATATTGTCAATGCTGACATCGGTGGCCAGCTGTCCGAAGTTGGTGAATGGCGACTGAGGTAGAATGGCTTGCCGTAACTGGGTGGCAATGGAGGGCATCTCGATCTTGTCCAGCTTCAGTTCCACCTCAAACTCCTTCATGACCTCTTCTTCGCTGACTTCAACAATGGCACCGCTCATGTCCTCTATGCCCTTGTTCACCTTCTGCTGGGCACTGACAAGGGATTCGGTTTCGGTGATAGCCTTGTTGATGACCTCTGCAAAGGCGTTGATATCGTTGTCTAAGTTCTGGACAGCGTTGAGTATCTTCAGTGCTAACGACTTGGCAAACTGCAAGGCTACGCTGCGGGTACGTGCTGCATATAGTTCGGCCAGGTCATTTTGGTGTCGTCCATAGATGCGGTCGCCCCTGTTAGCCAGACGCTGCAAAAGGTTCAGATCGCTCCACTCAGCCACGTTTGCCTTGCAGTCGTTGCTGATGGCGTTCACTTCCTCTTCGTTTTTCTGTATCTCGTCCTCAATATGCTGGCGGATATCCGTCACCTTCTCAATGAGCAGTTTTGACACTTTCTGCAATTCCACGATGCTAACGTCGCCCGCTTTCCACAGGTCAAACAGCTCGTGCTCAATATTGCGTCGGATCTCTGCTGCCATCTCAGGTATTGACTTTGCCTTTCCTGCGTAGTAGGCTTCAACGCCTACGCCACGGAATTGTCTTGCAAAAAACTCCTCGCCAAGCAACGAGTCCAGTTCGTTCAACGGGCAATTGGCTTTCTTTACATTCTGCTCGTTTGCCCAACCTAAAGACTTGTCGTGCCAGTAGTCGTCTATGTCCTGATGCTCCTTGTCTGAAGGAAGTATCTTTTTGTTCAGCGTCAGATGGTCATCGTCGAGCATCCATTTTTGGATGTTCTTGTCGTTGAAGTATATTTCGCGGTAGTCTTTGTTGGCTTCTTCATCTACAAAGCCCATCTCTTCACGCCAGTTGTTGTACTTGAACTGTAAAAGGATGCTCTCGCCAGCTGTGTAGGTGATATGCTTGAGCACACGCAGTTCTGGGTACATTACACGTTTGATGCCGAAAGAGTTTACCTTCTTGGTGCGCGCAATAAGTTGCTCCTCGTTGTCGCCGATGTCTCCACCCAACTCGTCATACTCTACCTCAAAGTTGTTCATGTTCTCGAAGTTGTAGCCACGGATGATATCTTCACAAGCCTTGTTCTGGCTGTTGATAAGGAAAACCCTTGCGAAGACATAGTCGCTGACCACTTTTGGCAGTTCGTTCAGAGAGTCTAAGCGCTGGCCATTGTCATTGACATTACTATAAAGAGTTATGCCGTTGGCAACGCCATGTACCCTGGCAGACCATACTATGGCAGGTGCTCCAGAACCTGTAATATCATGGGGGATGTAGCGGCCAGCTTGAAGAGCGTTCAGCTCGTTGATGGCAGCGTAACCGTTCTGATAGTATCGTCCCTGATCCATGTTGGCCTTTGGAAGATTCATCTCAGGAATCATAGCATATACATTGATAATGGCATCTGGGTAATACTTTCGGCACTGAACGATGGCATCAACAACACTTCCAGAGCCTGTACCACCAGCGAGTCCCGCAAAAATGTGTATGTTCAGTTCTGACTCATTATGAGACTTTTTTGCACAGCGGGCAAAAGCTTCTCTAACGGCATTCACAAATGCGACAGCATTGCTTGCAAAAAGCAAACGTCCAGCACGACGCATCTGTCCTGCAGCTTCGCCCAGATTACCTATGGCCGACTTGACTGCAGCGGCATTTTTTACAATTCCCTTCACGGATGGGAAACTGTCGATGTGGTCAAGGATATAGCTTACGTCATTGCCCTTGATAAAAAGAAACTCTTGGTTGGTGAATGATGCGTCCTGACCCATAACGCGAAAGTCGGCGCGGCCCTTCCCGTCCTTTGGCATCATTTCCTTGGAAGAATCTACATAAAGAAGTTGTACAGACTGCTTGTTTCGTTCTTCCTCATTAGGAAACTCCTCATACATGCGCATCTTGAACGCACGCAGGATTTTTCCTCCAGTGCCACCCAATCCGATGAGGATGTGGTTTGTGTTACAATAGCTCGTTTGTGACATGATAAAACAGGTTTTAGTTATATATTATCTCCTTCTGGATATTCTCTGGCGACTGTCCGTCCTTGTATGGCGCCTTTCATGACGCGAGTTCATCGCATTTGGCTGAATACTTTTATAAGCATTGGGTCTGTCGAAGAGCATGACAATCACAATACTTACTATAATTATCCCTATAATCCAGAACGCCCGGTGCCAGATGTATGAGCTGAGGTAGCTGTCCATGGAATCGGTCAGCGACTCTGCCACTTCGGAGATGTCGTGGCCGGAGAAGTCGGCCAAGCCGATGTATGAGCTGATGATAGGGAAATTCTCGTTGACGGCATCGAGGATACGCTGGCTGTCCTGCTTTCCGATGATGCCAGTCTGGTTTTCCAGCATCTGACTGAGGTATATCTCTGCCGACTCTACCTCGCTACGGGCTTCTATAGCCCCAATCATGAGCGAGAACTGGATGGTCAGCAATATAGCGAGGACAATACCCGTGATATAAAAGGGTATCGACTTAACGATGCTTTTGCTGACAGACCTCAGGACGGCGTACAGGATAGCCATGACTACGGTGGTGGCCACAAGGCCATAGAAGATGCAGAAGATGCCTGTTGTAAAAAGACTGAAGAAGGTCATATCATATTCACCTCTGCCTGACTGGCTCAGATTCAAGCAACTCATTGTTTTAAGTCAGGCATATTAAGAAGTGTGAGCCAATTAGTACTATACTCCTCACTTGGCTCTGGACTGCCTGAATATGAATATAGAAAACGACTCACACCCTTGCCAGTATATATACATAAGTATATAATCCATCGAAGGGAAGAGCGTTTCTGTCTATTCCAATATTCAGCGAATTGTCCAGATTCAGTGAGTGGAACAGCGCTAAACGCTTCTTCATTATGTCTGCCGTCCATTCAGAACGACGGTACAAAGATAAGCATTATTTAGCAAAAACGTTCATTGTGAGCCGTATTTTTTTTGCAAAATTAATACTTTTTTCCGATTTCAGCCACTCCTGCACAGTTTTTTCTTCATATTGCCTCTTTTTTATACCAAAAGTGTGAGCCTCTCGTTATCCTACCGAAGGCTCTGGTAAAACCTGTACAAAGATATTGAAACAGCCCACACCCTTGGAGGATATACAAGATGTGAGCCAAAGATGGCCACAACCAGGATTATTCCTGCCAAGGAGGGAACGTGCTCACAATCATCTGTTGTACTTTGAAGTTTACCAGACTTTTCGGTACAGATGAAAGCTAAACGCTTCCTACGATGTTCGCCGCAGTTTTCCTACGACGTTGCAAATGTAGGAAAAGTTTAGCAAACAACGTTCATCGTGGGCTGCTTTTTCACATTTTTTATTGCAATGTCTGAATTTGGACGGTGCCATTTTTTGAAAGGAAGCGCATTTGGGGTCCGTTATAGTTCTTGGGAAATACCACACAGATGTCTCCTGTGCCCTCCCATATCTGCGCTCCGCCTTCGTTTCCTGTTTGGGAAAGGGAACCGCTGTACCAAATCATCACGCCTCCAACGCTCATACTTGAGGAGGGTTGACTACCTTTAAAGCTGGCTGTTCCATAAGTCCAATCTGCCATTGCAGTACACATCATACCGCAAAAAGCCAATAGTAAAATTTTCCGTTTCATAAGTTCTTATATTTTGGGGTTAATACCATAATTGAAGGCAAAGGTACTAAACAAAGACGAAAAATGGAAGGAACGGGGTGACCATTTCTTCCATTTCACATTATTTCATTCTTCGATGTCGGTTTGTTGCTGTTGCCTCTCGCCGTTCTCCCGCATCTTGTTGAACACATAGCTTGTCAGTTGTTGGAAGATGGCTTCGGTTTCATTACGGATGACAGTTTCTGGGATGTCGGGGAAATCATTTACCAGTTGGTCGCCAATGATCACTGAGCGGTTGTGGAACTCCGTGGACTGTTTTGCCCAGAGCTTGCCAGTGATAGGCGAAGGAAATATGGAGTCGCAGAAAGTGAAGATGGTGGCCTTGTAGGCTGTGTCCATCTGTTTTTCCAGTTCTTTCTTCATCGTTGCCCGGCTGTCTTTCGGTTGTGGCGGCAGAGCCTTTGGGGATTGAGAGTTGAGATTTGGGGATTGAGAATTGAGATTTCTTGCTGCGCAAGCGTTCTTCGGCCGAGCGGAGGATTGAGATTTAAGGCTTGTCAGATGCTCGGGGGCTGATGGGGTGGACGTGACGTGTGACTGCTGGAAGAAGAGGAAAGCGACAAAGGCAGCGATGACAAGTGATGCTGCCATGATGAGAATGGCGTAGGTGTGTCGACGGACAAAGATGCTTTTTCTTATCTCTTCCACCGACGAAAAACGGTCTTCGGGATTGGCGGCAGTGCATCGGGCTATCACCTTATTATATATATGGTGATTGGGCAACAGTTCAAGAATCTTGCCGATGGTGTAGATGTCGGCTTGAATTGATAATTGAGATTTGAGGTTTGAGATTTGTTCGGGGGCGGCAAAGGTAGCGGTGTGGCCTGTGGTGCCGGGGAAGGTGTCGGTGTAGCAGAAGCCGAGGTCGATGAGCTTCACCTGGTCGCCGATGCGGGTGAGCATGATGTTGTCGGGCTTCAGGTCGAGGTGGAGCACCTGATGGCTGTGTAGATAGCTCATGACATCGAGGAGTTGGCGGATGAATCTATCTGTGTGGCTGCGGTTCTTGAAATAGTTGGGATTGGTGGAGAGGCGTTGGGTGAGTGTCTCGCCGTCGATATACTCCATGAGTATGGTACTGCAGTCATTCTCAAACGAGATGTAGCGTACCAGATTGGGATGCTCCAATCTGTAGCCCGTCTCGAACTCCTTGCGCAGTGCCTCGCGGTAGCGTATGTCGCCGGAAAACTCTGGCTTCAGCCGCTTTAGGAAGTGCAGCTTGCCGTAGAGTTTTACACGGAAAGCATCACAGGTGGCACCAGATGAAACTAACTGTTCAACCGATTCGTAGATTGACTGGCTGTTTGTGAACTGTGACGTTTCCACTTTGTTGATTGAAGATTGAAGATTGAAAATTGCTACAGTTTCCTGATGGACGAGAGACCCGACACCCGGCCAGCGGTAAACTGTCCTAACTGTACGCTATCACGCCATACTTGGAGTACCAGTAGGGGGTGGTGGAGCACGAAGCTGAGGATTTCCACCATGTCGCCAACCTTCAGCTTACTGTTCACGCTTTCCGTCACGCGGTAGCGGTTGTTACCCAGATAACGGAACAGAACCCTGCGGTCGGGCAGATATTCTATCTCGACCTCCGCTTCGGGCGTAAGATCCGCCGAGCGTACTTCTCCGTCGGAGGCGTCAAAGTCGGAGTTCCCCTTGTCCTCAATCTCCTTGAGTTCGTCCCAGTGGGCATAGCCCAGATAGCGGGCGATGACGTCAAGCGTGGTGACGTGAGGGTTGCGCTCATCGTCGGCAAAGCCTGTTAAGCGTTTAAGCGTAGTAGCACCAATACGCACTCCTGTCTTGCCCTCAATGTCGAGCGACAGCAGTTCGCAGTCAGAAGGCAAGCGCAAGTCGGCACCCGACTTGCGCTTTAGCATTTCTATGATATGAAAAGGTAGTCTCATGGTCTATTCCCACTCTATCGTTGCTGGTGGCTTTGAGGAGATGTCGTAACAGACGCGGTTGACACCACGCACCTTGTTAATGATTTCGTTGGAGACGCGGGCCATGAAGTCGTAGGGCAGATGAGCCCAGTCGGCGGTCATGGCATCGGTGCTGGTGACGGCACGGAGGGCTACGGGATGCTCGTAGGTGCGCTCATCGCCCATGACGCCGACGCTGCGGACGGTTGAGAGGAGGATGACGCCAGCCTGCCACACCTTATTATATAATGTCTCGCCGTCGGTGTCGACATATTCGCGGAGCCCACGGATGTAGATGTCGTCGGCCTCCTGCAGGATGTGCACCTTCTCTGGCGTGATGTCGCCGAGGATTCGGACGGCGAGGCCGGGGCCGGGGAAGGGATGGCGGGTGATGAGGTGCTCGGGCATGCCTAGCTGTCGGCCCACGCGGCGCACCTCGTCCTTGAAGAGCCATTTCAGCGGCTCGCAGAGCTGTAGGTTCATCTCCTTGGGCAGTCCGCCCACGTTGTGGTGGCTCTTGATGACCTTGCCGGTGATGTTAAGGCTCTCGATGCGGTCGGGATAAATCGTTCCTTGTCCAAGCCATTTGGCATCTTTGATTTTCTTCGCCTCATCATTGAACACCTCGATGAAGTCCCGGCCTATTATTTTACGCTTCTGCTCGGGGTCGGAGACTCCGGCGAGGTCGGCGAAGAATTTCTCGCTGGCATCCACGCCGATGACGTTGAGGCCGAGGCCACGATAGTCGTCCATGACCTGCTGGAACTCGTTCTTGCGCAACATGCCGTGGTCTACGAAGATGCAGGTGAGGCGGTCGCCGATGGCGCGGTTGAGGAGGACGGCGGCCACGGAGGAGTCTACACCGCCTGAGAGACCGAGGATGACGCGGTCCTGGCCCAGCTGCTCCTTCAGCTCCTTCACGGTGGTGTCTACAAAAGAGGCGGCACTCCACTCCTGACGGCTTCCGCAGATGTCTACCACGAAGTTCTTCAGGAGCTGCTTGCCCTGAGCGGTGTGGTAGACCTCGGGGTGGAACTGGACGGCAAAGATTGAAGATTTACAAAAGGCGGCATTCTTGACGTCCTTGGTGCTGCCAATAACTTTGAAGCCGTCGGGTATGGCGGTGATGGTGTCGCCGTGGCTCATCCATACCTGCGAGCCTTTCTCGAAGCCACGGAAGAGGGGGGTGTCGAGGTCGATGGTCTCCAGATGCGCACGGCCATACTCGCGGCTGTCGGCCTTCTCTACGCGACCGCCCAGGGTGTGGCTGATGAACTGCGCACCGTAGCAGATGCCCAGTACGGGCACACGGCCCACGAACTGGGAGAGGTCTACCTGGAAAGCCTCGGGGTCGTGGACGCTGTAGGGCGATCCACTGAGAATGACACCGATGATGGAGCCGGACTGCAAGTCCGCCTCAACGGTCGGAAACTTGTTGTAGGGGAGAATTTCGCAGAAGGTGTCCAACTCGCGCACACGGCGGCCGATGAGCTGGGTGGTCTGCGAACCGAAGTCGAGGATGATGATTTTCTGCATGAGCTATTCGTCTTATTACTTATTACTTTTTACTTATTACTTAAAAATGTCTCGGCCTGCTCCAGTGCGCCGGGCTTGCCGACGTCGAGCACCCGGAGGTCGTCCTTGATGCAGCCCACGATGCGGGCACGGTGGCAGGTGCTGAGATAGAAGTCGATAATGGAGAAGCGGTCGGGGAAGCGGTTCATGAGCCTGAAGAGACGAGGCGAGACGGAGTGGATGCCGCTGAAGGCGAAGGCAGTGAGCTGACAGGGGAGTGAAGGGGAAGTGAAGGGGGAGTGAGAAGGGAGTGATGGGGACGTCACCCTTAGTGCTTCATCGATGACGATGTGGGCATTGCGCAGCCAGGGATAGGGTGAGCGCACCTCGCCGGTCTCGGTGTTTGTCCAGCCCATCAGGCGCATGGCGTTGTCGAAGAGCAGATAGCGCTTGGTGCTGCGGCGGCTGACCAGCAGCACGGCATCCTCCTCGGGCAGGTGCTGGCGGTGCAGCCATTCGTAGTCCACGTTGTCCAGGATGTCTACGTTGTGTATGAGCACTGGCTCGTCGGGGTCAAAGAGCGGTGCTGCCTTCTTCAGGGCGCCGCCGGTGTCGAGGAGTTGCTCGCGCTCGTCGCTGATGGCAATGTCGAGGCCGAAGTCCTGGTGGGCGCGGAGGTAGTGCTCTACCTGGTCGGCCAGATGGTGAACGTTGATGACCAGCCTTTCGTAGCCTGCGGCCTGGAGGCGGTCTATGACGTGTGCCAGCAGAGGCTTGCCGCAAACAGGAACCAAGGCCTTGGGCATCGTGTCGGTGAGGGGGCGCAGGCGGGTGCCAAGACCCGCCGCAAGAATCATTGCTTGTTTCATATATATCATTGCAACGCAGGGAAGCGTTGCCTACTACTTAGCTGTTGCAACGCAGGGAAGCGTTGCCTACTACTTAGCTGTTGCAACGCAGGGAAGCGTTGCCTACTACTTATCTGTTGCAACGCAGGGAAGCGTTGCCTACTA
>JAEEGL012892972.1_pt1 | contig 28314 bp, 14 predicted proteins | sample 9134231 | NCBI WGS metagenome assembly JAEEGL01 (sample SAMN16246548, study PRJNA631951) | gut metagenome | biome: gut microbiome; feature: rumen; material: fiber-attached | host: Bos | place: Iran: Karaj | collected 2018-10
AATGCGGATCTGGACACGATCGATTCGATGGTCGAGGATGGGATTTATATCGACCGTTCGGACGCGATCAGGTCCATGGTCCGTGAGAAGATGAGGACGGAGGAGTCGACCACGGAGATCGCCAAGAGCAAGTATCAGGCGGCCTCCACACAATGGAAATGACACTTAAGGTATCCGAGGGAGGATGGGACTTCAGGTCCGCGAGGACATGATGCCTTCCGGATACCACACAAGGAAAAGATCGACAGGGAAGGATGGGACTTCGGGGCCGAAAGGAACCGTTGCCTTCGTCGGTCGAATAAACCTCTTAAACAAAGGACCAAGGGTGGGAACATGAAAGGACTGAACATGCGTACGGCCGTCGTAGGAATAGGCGGGGCAGGATGCAACATACTCAGTGATATCTATTGGAACGAACCGTCCTTGGACACCATAGCCATCAACACCGACAGAAAGGCGATGGAGGCCGTGGATGCCGACAGGAAACTGTTCATCTGCAAGTCCGTGACACAGGGTCAGGGCACGAAGGGTGACAGCATGCTCGGCAAGAGGTGCGCACAGGCGCACATTGAGGAGATCAGAGAGGTGCTCTCTGGTTACGATGTTGTATACATAGTTGCAGGAATGGGAGGAGGCACAGGTACCGGTGCGGCACCTATAGTCGCCGAGATCGCAGAGGATCTGGGTCTCATAACCTCGTCCATCCTGATATCGCCGTTCTCGTTCGAGACGGCCCGTCTCAGCGTTGCCAGGGAGGGCATCATGAGGATGAGGTCCGTCTGCAGGATGACAACGGTCATAGAGAACGATCTGGTCCTGAAGAACTATCCTGACTGCACGATGGAGGAGGCCTTCTCCGAGGTCAACAGGCGTATTTCCGCCTACATCGTCGCCAACAGGAAGAAGGTCGCCAGATCACTCGTCGATCTGCTGTCCGATTCGGTGTTCGAGTCCAAGGATGAGGGCATCCAGGTACCGAACCAACTCCAGGGACTGGCATCATTATAAGGATTATTTCTCCCCCAGGCACCCTTTGCACGGGGGTGCCAAACCCTGTTTTCTTCATGTTATACATCTGTCATACGATGATAACTCTATTATTGTGAAGAACCGATGTGGGTGGACGTCGGGACCCTACGGTCCGAATCCCTATCGGTGGAAAGATGATCAACAGAAGACTCATGCAATTGGTCCCTGAAGGCAACAAGTTCGTTGCACTCAACGTTCTGACCAAATGGATATCCCTGCTGATGGTCATCATAATGATCTCCGCCGTTTCGATGCTCATCGCGTCACTCGTGGAAGGTACCGTGACAGATGAGATGATCATCACCACCATAGTGACCGCCATAGTCACGATAGTGGTCCGTGCATTCTGCATATATGCGTCATACGGATTCGGGAACGCCGCAAGTATCACAGTCAAGAAGAAGCTGAGGGAGACCATATTCGCCAAGCTCCTCAGACTGGGTATCGGATACAGGGATACTGCCTCCACATCGGAGATCATACAGATGTCCGTCGAAGGCATAGATACCCTGGATGCACATTACAGCAAAATCCTTCCGCAACTTTTCTATGCCATTCTTGCACCGGTCACGCTCGCGATCATCATCGGCAGGTACAACGTAGAATGCGCCATCCTGTTGTTCATCTTCGTGCCCATCATCACCACTGTGCTTGTGTTACTCCGTATGTGGTACAAGGGAAAGATATCGGAGTACTGGGGAAGGTACACCGAACTTGGCCATCTGTTCCTGGAAGGCCTTCAAGGTATGACGACACTGAAGATCTACCAATCCGACGGTTACATGAATGATGAGATCAACAGGAAATCGGAGGAATTCCGTGAGACCTGCAAAAGGTCACTCAAGGTACAGCTGGGTTCCATAACCGTGATGGACCTCCTGGCCTACGGCGGAATGGCCGTCGGCATATTGATGGCCGTCACCGATCTGCAGGAAGGGGCGATAAGTCTGGAAGGGTGCCTCGTCATCGTCTTCCTTTCCGTGGAATTCTTCCTTCCCATGAGGAGATTGGGCAGCTTGCTTGAGATGGCCATGAGGGGAACGTCGGCAAGCGAGAAGATCTACAAACTCCTCGATACGCCTGAACCGGAGAAGAAAGGGAAGATGTTTCCTCTCAACGTCGAGATTACGATGAGGGACGTCAACTATTCCTACGGTGAGAAGAAGGCACTGAAGAACATCAATCTTGAATTCAACATCAACAGCCTCACAGCTATCGTCGGGGAAAGCGGCTGCGGCAAATCGACATTCGCATCGGCACTCTCGGGAAGAGGAAAAGGGTACGAGGGCAGTATCACGGTCGGTGATACGAAACTGTCCGAAATCAACGAAGGCAGTCTGATGAGGAACATCACCTACGTCGACCACAGGAGCTATCTTTTCAAAGGAACGGTAAGGGACAACCTCCTGATGGGTTCACCCGACTCCACGGATGATGAACTGTGGAAGGCACTGGAGGAGTTGAAGATGGACACCTTCGTCAGAGAGAACGGAGGTCTTGATGCGCCGGTCGCGGAAGGTGCTGTCAACTTATCGGGAGGACAACGCCAGAGACTCGCCGTAGCTAGAGCGTTGCTCCATAACAGTGCGGTATACATTTTCGATGAATGCACGTCCAATGTGGACAGGGAAAGTGAGAATATCATCCTCGACAGGATCGAGGAACTGTCATACCACAGGATAGTCATCCTGATATCCCACCGTCTGGCCAACGCTGTCAGGTGCCAGAGGATACTTGTGATGGATGACGGCGCCATCGTTGAGGAAGGCACACATGATGAACTCCTATCCAAACACGGTGTGTACGAGAACATCTGGAAAGTCCAGAAGGAACTGGAATCCTACGGGAAGGAGGTGTCCGAATGACCGAGAGGAAGGACATGGATGTCATGAGCGGCCTCTTAAGGATCATCGGTCCGCTGAAGTGGAAGATCGTCATATCAGTCATAATGGGCATCCTGGCCAATCTGGCCACAGTGGCCATGATATTCTTCGGTATGATGGCCGTTCTGAACGTGATCGGTTTCAAGACCCCGTTGGAATTGACATATATCTTCATATGCATGGTCTCATCCGTCATAGTCCGCTCACTGTTCATCTATATAGAGAAGAACCAATAGGACAACCTGTCCCTGTCATCTATGTCATTACTGCGTGACAAGGTGTTCAAGGCGCTCCGCAGGCTGTGTCCCGCCAAATTAGAAAGACATGACAAAGGTGACCTCATCAATCTGATAACGGCCGACATAGGGACCTTGGATGCATTCTATTCAGGAACGATATCGCAGATATTCATAGCGATTGTCTTCAGCGCCATAATGACCACCCTGATAGCATCCACCAATCTGACACTCGGTCTGTTGGCTCTGATGTCATATATCGCGATGGGATTGCTGATCCCATTGGTGTTCTCAGAGATAGGTAAGAGGAACGGAACGGATTACCGTAACGAATCCGGGGAACTCTCCAGTTACTTCCTGGACAATCTGAGAGGCATAAGAGAAGTGCAGCAGTACGACTACGGTGAGTCCAGACTGGCCGGAATCGGCATAAGGACAAAGAAACTCGCAAGGACAGAGGACAAACTGAAGACACTGGAAGGATTCAACGTATCGATCTCAGGTTCATCTGTGATGATCTGCAACGTCGTAATGATACTAGCAGCTGCATTGCTGTTCCGTAACGGGGAGATAACATTCACAGAGATGGCGTTGGCCATAGTCGCCATGATGGGATCGCTGGGACCGTGTGCCGCATTGTCCGGCATCGGAACGAACCTCAGGAACTCCATCGCCTCAGGGAACAGGATATTGGACATCCTTGAGGAGGAACCGACGGTAGACGATATCACCGACAAATCAGCTGTCGATTTCAACGGTATGAGCGTCAAGAACGTCATGTTCTCATATGATGACGTGAAGGTACTGGATGGAATATCCATGGAAATAGAGAAGGACAGTACCGTCGGCATCATGGGTCCGAGCGGTTGCGGCAAATCCACACTGCTCAAACTTATGATGCGCTTCTGGACACCCGATGACGGTAAGATAAAGATCTCGACCAGGGACCTCGATTACATCAACACATCCGACCTCAGGGATCTTGAAGGATATGTCACGCAGGACACACAGGTGTTCCATGACACTTTCAGGAACAACCTCAGGATAGCTAAGTTGGATGCTACTGATGAGGAGTTGGTGGAGGCTTGCAAGAAGGCATCGCTGCATGACTTCATTATGACACTTCCGGACGGATACGATACCGTGATAGGGGAACTCGGCGACACCCTTTCCACAGGAGAGATACAACGTCTCGGATTGGCAAGGGCGTTCCTCCATGACTCCAAACTGCTGTTGTTGGACGAACCCACATCCAACCTCGACCCGCTGAACGAGGCCTCCATCCTGAAAGCATTAGACGAGACCAAGGAAGGAAGGACTATCGTCATCGTATCGCACAACCCGTCGACGCTCAGGACGGCGGACAAAGTAATCACGATGGAGAACGGGAAAACGGTCGAATAATCTCGCCCCCATATCGAACTTGTATATAAATCTATATAAACTGGTTTTATACTGTTATGGCACTACGAAAATCGTTTTCATGATTGCCTTTATATACGTGGCTTTTATCATAGTGTCCGATTGAGGTATATTATGTACGACATTCAAATCCAGAACATCGTTGCTTCCTCGGCTATCGCAAAGGCCATCGATCTTTACGCTATCGATGATAAATTCGATAACACCGACTATGATCCGAAGACCTTCCCGGGACTCGTCTACAGGCTGAAGGAACCGAAGACGTCAGTTCTGATATTCAGGAGCGGAAAGATCGTTTCCACAGGCGCCAAGACACTCGAAGAAGTAGACAGGTGCGTTGCAAAGGTCGTAGATGACCTCAAGAAGGCAGGATTCGATGTGTTCGATGATGCTAAGGCAGAAGTGCAGAACATCGTATCCTCAGCAGACTACCACTGCGACATCAACCTCAACACCGTCGCGGTCACACTCGGACTCGAGAGGGTCGAGTACGAACCCGAGCAGTTCCCCGGTCTGGTCTACAGGCTCAACGACCCCAAGGTCGTCATCCTTCTGTTCGGCTCCGGAAAGATCGTCATCACCGGTGCCAAGGTCATCTCCGATGTGGAGATCGCCGCCGACAAGCTCGCTCAGGAGCTCAGGGAAGCAGAACTCATGATCTGATCCCGTATGGGGGAGTTCCTCCCCCTTACGGTCCTTATATTTCTTCAATTTGTAATTCCGACATCCACATCCGTCCTTTCCTTCGCCGTATGGTATGCGAGGAAGACGAACAGTACGAACATCGATAACAAGATAGCGAACATGAGGTACGCCCATGTGAAACTGCCTGTCGCATCCGCGATTAGACCTGGAAGCGGGGAACCGGCCATTATTCCAAGCTGATAACCCAACTGCAGCTTCTTCAACGCCGACGGATACTCATCCTTGTCGGTGAAATCCGCCGACCAGTTCGGATATCCCAATGTGATAATAGGATATCCGACACCCATGATCGCCAACGTCAGGAACATGAACCAATACTCCGTGAGAGTACCGACGAAGAAACATCCCAGCTGTCCTACGACAATGAACATACCGAACAGCATCGTAGAGAAGTACGCCCCCTTCTTATCGACCATCTCTCCGAATAGCAGCTTGCTGATCAGTAACATCAGACCGAACAACGATATCCCGAAGGCGACAGTGGTAGCATTCAATCCTACATTGGTGAAGTTCAATGCGAAGTTAGACGTGGCCGGACTTCCGCTCAAACCTCCGAATGTGGCCGCAAGGAACAGCAGCGTAATTGCCTTCCCTGTGATGTGATACTTGCCGGTGACCTTGTGTGCGATAAGGAAATCCTTCCCTCCCAACGGTTCCATGCCCATCTCAGAGGGATCGTTCCTCACTATGATCAGAATCAGCAAGGATACGGAGGCCATGAACACGGCCTCCACTATGAAGGACATCTGCAGACTGACGTTCTCTATAATCAATTCCAGCACGGGCGTACCTACAAGGATGGAAAGACCCGAACCTGCGGAACACAACGCCAATGCCAAGGCCCTCTTGTCGTTGAACCATCTGCGCATGATCATCGATGTGGACAGCATGAAGCACAGACCGTAATCTATCCCACCGAACACCGATCCCAAACAGTATACGTAGAAATTGGATCCCGCTAAAGAGTAGATCAGAAAATCAATAGCACCGCAGGCCACCCCGATGAACATCCCCAGACGCAATCCTAATTTTTTGAAGTAGACATCAGCGAAGAAGATGGAGATGAACGCGACAACTCCGCATATGGTGAATATTATGGAGGTCTGTGTCCCCGAGAACCCCATGTCGTCCCTCAGGGCCCTCAACCCGACAGATAAACCTGTGGTCACCAATGATGCACCGAAGACCATTAGCATGCAGACGGCGACGATGAACCATCCGTAGAAGACCTTGGTGCGCATGGTTACCGATTAACTAACCCGTATATACTAATTGACAACACGATGGTCGTCACATATCGACGTGGTACCACAGTAATACAATAACTCTTTACGAGACCAGAATATGCTCTGATGATATGTTGATAAATCATGATGCCGATTGGCCCTGCATGAAAGCACTCGAGGACTATGTCACAACGATACCTGACTTCCCCAAGGAAGGGATAATGTTCCGTGACATCACAACGATCCTTAGCGACAAGGATGGTTTCAAGTTGGCCATCGACCAGATGGTCGAGAAATTGAAAGATGTCGACTTCGACCTTGTATTGGGTTCGGAATCACGCGGATTCGTCTTCGGATCACCGGTAGCCTATGCCATGAACAAGGGATTCATCCTTGTGAGGAAGAAGGGAAAACTTCCGAGAGAGGTAATTTCCGAGGATTACGACCTCGAATATGGAAAAGCAACACTCGAGATACACACTGACGCCATCAAGAAGGGTCAGAAGGTCGTCATACTCGATGACCTCATCGCGACCGGCGGTACCACCGAGGCCATAGTGAAACTGGTCGAGAGACTCGGCGGAGAGGTCGTGAAGATCGGATTCGTCATCGAGCTCGCCGGCCTTATGGGCAGAGAGAAACTGAAGGACTACGACGTATTCTCCCTGATTACCTATCCTGGAGCATGAAACAGTTGGGGCTTACGCCCCATCATTCCTCTTTCTTCTTCTCGTACATCTCCTTCATGAATGCAGGGAACAGTAATCCGCCGATCGCGTTCCCGACAATGACCACAAGGATGAACAGTACCGCATCCATTGAGAATGCTATATCAAGACCGTGGAATCCGGCTGACATGAAGTAGAACATATCAGCGATACTGTGTTCGAATCCTGAAAGAATGAAGACGGGGACACAGATGAACGCACCGACGAAGGAGTTCCTCTTCTTGTAGATGTCCGCAGCTATGAACATGAGGATACCACAAAGGATACCTTTGAACAGGACCCTCAGATAATCCACATTCTCCAGCCTGGCATTTATGAACGTCTCAGCTGTGGCACTAGGCATCATGTAACCGATGATTATACAACCGACCAAGTTACCAAGAATCATAATAAGTAAATCGATAACAAAAGATGGTTTGTTCTCCAGAGCGTATCCCACTTTCCCTGTATAAAGATCCAATCCGAACTGGAAGACGGTCATCAGACCTACGGAGAATAAGATGGCTCCGACCCAACCGACACCTCTGTCGGTACATCCTATGAACACACAGCCACCTATGGCGATCATGATACCGGCCAGAATGGCCCTCATGAAGCATTTGACATAATGATTCTCCGTGGGAACACCCAGGTACGAAACCGACTGGAGCGGTTAAAAGGGTTATTATATATTAGGGATAACTAATAAATTTAGGAATACCGAAATATTATATACGCAACTCACGTTCTGATATCAAAAAGGTGCGAATCATGAACAAGAGCAATACTGTCGATGTGGTATTCCTCGTTGCGCTCCTGGTCCTTCTGGTAGGAGCGTTCATCTACATCAACACGCTTCCGGCAGAAGAAGAAGGAGATGAGCCAGAGGCCGAGGTTATCGGCGACAGTTCCGATTCTTCCGGACCATCATTCGATGATGTGACCGTCGGTTCATACGATTCAATGATCGTATCGCCCATCGCGTTGTCGACCGTGACCGATACAACGGTATGCGGGTAAACATCTTCAATGACAGCACGGGTTGAATACGTGCTGTCACATTCTTTCCTACACCCTTCCATTTTTTAATCCAGATGCTGATAATGAAATGTGAAACTGATCTCCAATCTTAGCGTCAGGATCGTTCCATGGGTCTTCAACAGCAGATACAGACTGGCCAGATGGACCAGGAAGAGCAGACTCTTCGGCGGTATTGTCAGAAGACTGATGTTCGATGAGGACGATATGGTAGTGCTGCCGAAGGACTCCACAGTGCACACGATCGATGTAGGATTGGACGTGAACATAGAAGATGCGGGAGAAAGGACAGTTCTGCCGAGCGATGTTGTCAAAGGGATGATCGAAAGAGCGGATGATATTTTCATCATGAACTTCTGTCTCTGTCGTAAATCCAACAATTGTAAGGATTTCCCTCAGAATAGAGGATGCATATTCCTCGGTAAAGGAACTAGGAAGATATCCGAGAAACACGGACACATGGCCTCGAAGGAGGAGGCCATCGCATATATCGACGAATGCTCCGATCTCGGACTAGTGCACATAATCGGAAGGAACAAACTGGACAGCATGTGGCTGGGCACCGGGAAGAAGAAGGACCTAATGACCATATGTAACTGCTGTCCTTGCTGCTGCCTTTGGAACATGGTCAGGGACATATCCAAGGATATATCGGACTGCTACAGGAAGATGGACGGCGTCACGATCGAGACATACCCAGACAGATGCATCGGATGTGGTTCCTGTGCGGAGATATGCTTCACGAAGGCGATCACCATCACCGATGGAAAAACATCCGTCGACGGCGACAAGTGCAGATGCTGCGGGCGCTGCGTGGAGACATGCGGCTTCGATGCCATCAGGATATTGTACGACCCGTCTAGGGTCGAATCCGAGATGAAAAGGATATCCGAACTTGTCGAACTGACGGAATGAATCACTGACCGAATTCGCGCAGATAACCCTTTACGGCAGCAGCATAGGCCTCGGGCTGCTCCATCGAAAGTACATGTCCTGCGAACGGGATGATGGACACCCTGGAGCCTTTGATCTTGCTGTGATATTCCATCAGTGTCTCCAATGTCACCTCGTCGCTGTCACCACACATCAGCAACACTGGCACTGTTATCTTATCCAGGTACGGGATCAGATCGAAATCCTTCATGTTGCCATCACAGATGAAATCGTTAGTACCCCACATGGCCTTGAAGACGTCGTTCTGTTCGGTGTTCGCCGATGCAATTGCAATCTCCTTGTTGCATTCGCGGGTGAAGAGGAATCTGGAATAGTATTCGGACATCACGCGGCGGTAATCTTCTACAGTGCCCTTGCCCTCTACGTAATCCCTCATCAGTCTCTGATACTCTTCAGGCATGGATTCCAGGTTCTTCCACTGATCCTCCTCCCATCTCTTTGACGAGATGAACGGAGAGGGCAATATCATCGATTCTATCCTGTCGCAACCGTAGCGTATGGCATAACCCAAGGCCAGACCGGCACCCCATGATGCCCCGATCAGGATGACCTTCTGGAATTCCATCCTCTCGATGAACTCCTTCAGTTCGGTGAAATAATCTTCCTCGTTCCATTCGTTCAGATTGGGGATCGGATCAGATCTTCCGCATCCCATCTGATCGTATGTGAACACGGGATGGTTCAGGCGAAGCTTACGCATCTTGGATGTGCCAGCACCGTCACCGGGACCTCCGTGCAGGAACAATACGGGGATACCATCGAGATGTGTGTTGTAACCGTAAGATGCAACATTCCCTTTCGATGTCTCGATATAAACAACGTCACTCTCGCACGGTTCCTCGACTATACTCCAAAGGTTCTCATCAATCCATGTTGAAATGCTATCGATCATATCATCGAAAGAGAGGGCCTTGCCCTTACCGCTGAAGGTCTGCTCGGAACCATCCAATCTCTCATCCATGACCGATACCTTGTAGTTCAGACCGGTCAATGTGACAGTGCACAGGATGCCGTTGGCACATCCCTCATATCTCTTACCGACAAACGATGATCCTGTGATCCTCATGACGAAGATCCCTGTATCCGATTCGATGATGAACTCTTCCGGCGTATCCACGGTATCGATGCCGTGAAGGAAGTCGATAGTAGTTATTTTTGTCCTTTTGTGAGTTAATGCTTAATATTGTTTTATTTATCACTCGAACGGTAGTGGTACCATCGCCTCGAATACTTCGATCGTTATTATCATCTCAGCATTACTAGTGTGCAGTGCCGTCGGCGCTGTGGTAATCATGAACAACCCCTCAAATGAGCAGGCCCCTTCGGGAGACTACTCCATCAAATACGAATTGAACGGAGGGAAGCTGAGTGACGATTCGCCGACCAGCTACAATGCGGGTGAAATAACCGAACTCGGTTCGGCGATACGTTATATCGAGGGTTCTGAGGATCAATACGTCTTCCTGGGATGGTACCTGGATGAAGGATTGACACAGAACATCCAATACATCCCCAGTACCATGAAGGGCGACATCAAGCTCTATGCCTCATGGAGTATCGACGGCTCAGGTGCACAGGAATTCTTCAACACCGAGACCGTTACCGTGCAGAACACATTCTTCGGCGAACAGACCACTACGACCACAGGAACCTATGACAGGACATACCTGGCATACGATGATGAGAAGGAGACTTACCTGGAGATGATCACCTACACATCCACCGATGCATTCGGAAGGACTACGGAGAACACCGTTTCCAGGTGGCAGACCTCCATCGATACCGACCAGGATGATGTTGAATTGGAACCGGATACACTGGTCCTCGGTGAACGTACCATCTCCTGTGAGAGCGTCTATTTCACATACACCTACGGAAACTACAAGGTCAGTGAGACAAGGTACTTCATCTACGGCTGGGCGATGATTTACAGCGTGGCGGAGTACAAATCCAACGGCACCACGATAACGGAGAAGTTCGAACTCAGATCACTGGGAACCTACCAGAACAGCGACTCCTACGAGATCAAGGCGTACACCGATGAGGGAATAACAGTCTCCAATGCCGGTAAGTACGATGCGTACACCACGGACATAGTCCTAACAGCCACTGTTGCGGACGGATACGAGTTCGGAGGATGGTACGATTCCTCGGGCAGCCTTCTTTCAAACAGCCTGACATACAAGGTCGATATCCTGATGTCCGATGTCACCGTCTATGCCTACAATGATGAGGACAACGACGTCACACTGGACAAAGGGAAGGGATACACCTTCTCCGATTCGGATCTGACAGGCATAACATGGTCCATCTACAACTCCAACGGGGAGCTTGTCACAACCTCGGAGAAGGATTCGTTCACCTTCACCTTCGATGACTACGGATGCTTCACCGTGAAGTACGACGGAAAGAACTCGGCAGGAGCCAATGCATACAGATTCTACGGAATAATGGTCGACGGTACCGTCACCAGGGTCTACGAGTGGAGTTACAACGGTGTGGACTACAGCTACTCCCTGGACATCCTCTACTCCGACTTCTACGTATACAGGTCGGATACCGAGATCGGAAGATCCTCCCAGGTATACGACTACATGACGATATCCAACACCCAGCACATGATCACTTCAAGTGACAAATACGTCGTTGAACTGGCGAACATGCTCCTGGAGAAGACCGAAGGTATGAGCGAGTACGACAGGATCAATGTGCTCCTGGCGTTCACACAGTACATCGAATACAAGTACGATTCGAAATCGATGGGACAGAGCGAGTACTGGAAGTATCCTTTGGAGACGCTTTACGACAACAACGGGGACTGTGAGGACACATCCATCCTGTTCGCGGCCATCGGTAAAGCGATGGGCTATGACACTGCAGTCATGCTTTTCCCCGGACATGCAACGGGTGCGATCAACTACAAGGAGCTGGAACTGTCCGAGGGATCGTACAAAATCACGAGTCAGAGACACGGTTCGATGTTCAAATACGAGACCATCTACTACCTCACGTACGACGGCAAGACCCAGTACCTGTACGTCAACAACGGCGAGGGTTACCTCTACTGTGAGACCACGGTATACGAGGACGACAGCGGAATGAAGTTCACCGTCGGAGTGGATCCTTATGCAGGACAGAGCCAGAGAAACCCTGTGTCGGAGACTTACAGCCCGTACAACATGTCGTTGCTGATACCGGCACGCGATATATGAGGGGAACCTCCCCCTCCCCTACTTTTATACAGCGTTGACATTGCAGTAGCATGGTCAAATCAGTCAACGCGGCCCACATCCTCGTGGGTTCGGAGAAGGATGCACAGAGCATCATGGCACGCATTCAGAAGGGAGAGGACTTCGCGGCATTGGCGAAGAGGTTCTCCAAATGCCCCTCCAAGAACAAGGGCGGAAAGCTCGGATGGTTCAACAGGGGAGACATGGTGAAGGAATTCGAGGACGCCGCCTTCAATGCGAAGAAAGGGGATGTCGTCGGTCCTGTGAAGACCGAGTTCGGTTACCACATTATCCAGGTCATCGATCAGAAGTGATCATCTTACCGGCCGATTACGGCCGGATGATCCTTTTTCATACTACACTTTTACCGATGATGGCCTTCGGCTTCCCTATTTAAGCCCATTAACGACCTACGCTGTCTATCAAACAATCACTTTTTTCTTTCTAAACTGACTATATTCTCCCATGAACAGAAAGATACTGATTGCCATCGCAATAGCGCTGATGACAATCATGGTTATGGCTCCGATCGCCTCGGATCAAGCCGATGCGATCAGCCAGAATGATTACAGCATAGTCATCGCCGGATACTATGATTCGGATCACAAGCAGGATGTGAATATCGATATGGGCAACGGAGAGACCATCGAATCCTCATTGTACATATACAACAAATATGACAAGGACCTCGATGTTCAATTCATAACACGTTCCTCCGTGGACGAGGTCCAATTCTCATCGGTCCCGGGGACCACCATGGTCAAGGCGAAGGGAATGACCCGTTTGACATTCTCGATCGCTGTTGATATGACCTGCAACTCGATGGATAATGCAAATCTCAAGATGGAGATAACACTGACAGAACTGCCGGACAATGTCTCCACGGTCGAGGTCATCAATTTCAATGTACGCGTGATCTCGGATTTTGATTCGGAAGAAGCCTACAACAAATTCTTCGGTATCATAGACAACAACCTACCGGAACCCTTCAACACTTCGGTCACACCATTCATAGTGACCATCATCGCCTACGTTCTGTTGTCGTATCTGGTCTGCATACTGATCGTACCGAGACTTGCGAACTATTTCGACCATATGACGGAAAAAGATGACAAGAAGAAATTCGAAAGGATACTGACATCACTTGTGACCGTATCGATCGGCATAGTCATGATCAATCCCGGATTGGTCATACTGGGCGCGGATGCCACCACCCTCGATCTCGCATACAGACTTACCATGACATTCGTCGTGGTGACGGCATCGTTCGCCATCTGGAAGATCTACATCTACATTGCGGAGAACCTCCTGTACGAATACGAAAAGGATGACGATTCGGTACTGGATACTTCTCTTTTGCCGGTATTCGGCGCCATCGGAAAGATCATAATCTGTGTGTTGGCCGTCGGTTCACTGATGTACATATACGGATTCAATCTCCAGGGAGTACTGGTGAGTGCCGGTCTGATCACATTGGGTATAACGATGGGAGCGAGGAGTGTCCTGGCCCAGTTCTTCAGCGGGATCTCGCTGCTGTTGACTAAGCGTTTCCGCAGAGGGGACCGCGTGAAGATCAGCGGGGACAAATTCATCGTCAAGAAGGTCAAACTCATGTACACTGAGTTCACCAACGAGGAGAAGGACCAGGTCATCACCATCCCTAACGACAGGGTCGAATCCTCCGCGATCTACAACTTCGACGCGGATCCGAATGCGGAGGACTGAGGGGGAGCATATCTCCCTCCATCTCCGCAAAACAGGTTAGTATCAGTACAAATCGGGGCCATCTCACTCCCCACAGAGCAGGGGTGGCCCCAGTGTGCTACGCACACTGAGGACTTCTTTATATTATGATGCAGGTTGGTGGTAATATCCTATTTATTCGAAAAACACCTTCAGGTACGCATGACCTTAACCCGTTTCCTGAATGAATTTTTCGATTATGCGTACAGTCATCCCGATAAGCCTGCGGTCTACGATATGGGCGGCAGCAGGATGTGCGATTATGCAGGTTTTGCATCGATCGTCGGCTCCATCGAATCCATATTGTCGAAGGAAGGAGTCGGAAAAGGTGATTGTGTAGCGATTCGCATGGGAAGGATCAGGGAACACTACGCCGCACGTATAGCAGCATTATGCCTGGGTGCGGTGCCGCTGTCATTGAATCCGGATCTTCCGGAAGAGAGGTCATCATTCATCATCGAGGATTGCAAGGCGAGATTCGTCGTCGATGACAGCATAATAGGACGTTTGAGGGAAGGGTCTAAGCCGAAGATAGAGGAACTTGATGATTCTGAACCGGGATTTGTCATCTACACATCAGGAACGACCGGTAAACCTAAGGGTGCGTTACATGCAAGGGCCTCGTTGGAATCGTACATAGCGTTCGTGAACGACGGGGACATAATGCACGAGGACGAGGTCTTCGGTGCGGTCAGGGACATGATGTCCATGGCATCCCTGTGGTGCGACATGTTCACACCGTTCATAGCACACGGTACCGTGCATATACTTGATGAGGAAAGGAAGGACCTGGCCTTACTGAGCAGGTACTATGCGGAACATGGTGTGACCATCTCATCCATGAATCCCAACGTGGTCAAGATCTTCGATGCGCCGCCCGGATTCAGGACCGCGATGGTCGGCGGAGAACCGGCATTCGACATGGGCGGAAGGGATTTCCGCATCATCAACAGATACGGAGCGACGGAATGCGTCACGATGGCATTCCACAAGATAGATTCCATGGGTCTGGTCCCCGCAGGCAGGCCGATCACAGGAGGAAGCCTGATCCTCCTTAACGAGAAGGGTGAACCGGCGGAGAAAGGAGAGATCTGCTATTGCGGCCCCGGCATAATGGAAGGGTACCTCAACTTACCCGAGAAGACGGCCAAAGCCATCGGTAAATCTCCGATAGACGGATCGAAGATGTATCATACCGGCGATATAGGACTGCGTAACCCCGATGGGACCGTCACGGTCATCGGCCGTATGGACTCGATGACGAAGATCAACGGATTCAGGGTCGAACCCTCAGAGGTCGAACTGACGATCAGAGGAATCAAAGGTATAGTCCAGGCGATCGTCAAGCCCTTCAGGGATGGGGGTACCTCCGTCCTGTGTGCGTATTACATTTCCGATAAGTTCTCACCCGAGGAGCTGAGGACGGAACTGCTGAAGAAGCTCCCGTCGTACATGGTCCCGGGACACATAGTAAAGGTCGATGCGTTCCAGAAGAACAGGAACGGCAAGATCGACAGGGCCCTTCTGACATTACCGCAGGCAGCACCCAAGATACTTCCCAAGACAGAGGCCGAAAAAGAGGTATGCAGGGCATTCTCGAAGGTATTCAGAACGGATGTCGGTTTGGAGGCCGATTTCATCACGCTGGGAGGGGACTCCCTCCGGGCCATGACACTGCAGTACGAATTGGGATGCAGGATATCCGCTTCCGACATACTGCGTCTGAGATCGCCGTCGGCCATAGCCGGGGCATTGAACAAAGAATCATGGACGAAATGGGACGGATCGCCGGTACCGTTATCCGAGAGCCAACTGAACATCTATCTTGACGAGATGGCCAACGACAAGGGGACGGCATACAACATACCGTTCACCATCCGTTACCCGAAATCGGTAAGCGCCGATGAACTGTTGGCAGCGGTCCGTAAAGCCGTTTCCCTTCACCCGATGCTCTCGGCCAGGGTTGGTGACGACAATGATCTGGTGTTCGACTGCGAACCCTCCGTAGTATCAGGTGAATGCATATCTGTTGAACCCTTCGATCTCCACAAAGGTCCGCTCTGTCGTTTCTCCGTGACCGATACCGATGACGGACCCGTGCTCAACGGGGATGTCCACCATCTCGTGTTCGATGCAGAATCAAGAGGTGTCCTGGTCAGGGACATCGCTTTCATACTGTCAGGCACGGAACCTGTCAAAGAAGAACTGCTTCTGCCTCCGGAGAAGGATCATTCAGAAGCGGAGAGATTCTTCGATTCAATGCTGTCCGGGTTGGAGCCCACGACACTCATCAAGGAACAGAACGGATCCACGGGTGCCGTATCCGGAATGCTGAAGGCACCGATGTCACAGGTGGAGGAATTCTGCAAGACCGCCGGGGTGACCCTCGGTACGATGATGGCCGCCGCCTTCGGATACACACTCTCACGCTACACAGGCACGAACGACCCCGTGTTCACCACGATAGTGAATGGCCGTGACTTCTCGGGAGCAGATCATGCAGTAGGAATGTACGTACGTACACTCCCCATATCCACGGACTGTTCGAAGACCTCCGTCTCTGACTTCCTGGGCCGTTTCTCCGACAGATTCCGTTCAGCCATATCTCATTCTAACTTGCCGTTCAGGATACTGGCAAGGGAATACGGGGTGAGCATGGCCGTATCGTTCCAATACGATTACGATCTCCTTTCTGTTCCGGATGTCAAAGGTGAGAAGTGCGAACTCACCAGACCGGAACACGACCCCGTCGCCGATCTGACATTCGCCGTCTCCCGTCTGGAGGAGGGTTTCTACGTCAGGATCCTGCATTCCGATCTGTTATCCACAGATACCGTTAGACGTTTCCTGGAGTCATTCGATTCTGTTGTTTCCGGTATGATGGTCTCGATGGGGATGGAGGACATCAACTACACATCGGCCGCGGACATTGAAACACTTGATTCAATGGAATCGGATATGGTCCCCCTCGTCCACAAGGATATCGTATCAGCTTTCAGACAGCGTGCATCGATATCGAAGGACTCCGTGTACATCAGGTATATGGATCGTTCTTACACATTTGCGGAAGCAGACAGGATATCGGATTCCATAGCCTCGGCATTAGCCACACATGGTGTATCCGCAGGCGATACAGTAGGTGTCATGGTCCAGAGGTCGGAATGGTACGTGATGTGCGCACTCGGTGTGCTCAAGACAGGTGCGGCTTACGTCCCCATCGACACATCCTATCCGGATGAGAGGGTGGAGCTGATGCTGTCCGATTCCGCGGTGAAGACGATCCTCGTGACACCGGAGACCGAACAACGTGCATCGTCCCTCAGTAAAGCGGCCACCATCGACTGTACATTCCTGCCGGAATCAGGGTTCGGACCCGTATCCGTCCAACCCGATGATACCGCCATGATTCTGTACACATCCGGTACGACAGGAAGGCCTAAGGGCACATTGATCACGCACCTTGCGATAGAGAATTACTCCGAATGGATGTGTTCCCGCTTCTCATTAACCGAAGATGACATCATCGGTATGCATTCCAGTATCGGTTTCGATGCTCACATCATATCGTTATATCCGCCGATAATCTGCGGTTGTTCACTGGACGTTATACCTGAGGATATCCGCAAGGACATGGATAGGCTGCGCGACCATTCCCAACGTATCGGGATGTCGTGTCTCTTCATGACCACCCAATTGGCTAAGATGTTCCTTCCGTACGCGAAGGAAGCCGGGCTGAGGATCCTGATAGCCGGAGGAGAGAAACTCGGAAGCGTGGAACCTGTCGAAGGTGTGAGGTTCTTCGACGGATACGGCCCGACCGAGAACACCGTCTTCACACTCACAAGAGAAGTAACGACTTCGGAGATAACCGATTCGTTAGGCGTACTTCTGTACAATGTCAAAGCTTACATCCTGGACAGGGAGCACCGCAGGGTCCCAATCGGAGCCATCGGCGAACTGTATGTCTCAGGATACCAGTTATCCAAGGGATATCTCAACAATCCGGAGAGGGATGGGGAGGCGTTCTTCGATAACCCGTTCTCTGAAGAGTATGGATGCACTCGCATGTATGCCACCGGGGATTACCTCAGACTCCTCCCGGACGGTACCTACGGTTTCATAGGCCGTCGCGACGGTCAGCTGAAGATCCGCGATAACCGTGTCGAACTTACGGAAGTGGAGGCATGCATCAAATCGTTCCCTGGAATCACCAATGTCAGCGTCCAACCCATCATCCTGGACAACGGTTCCAAGGAGCTGTGTGCCTATGTGGTATCCGATACGGAGATATCGGCGGCAGATGTGCAATCACACGTCTCGGAAAGGAAACCCGAATACATGGTACCGGCATTCGTGATACAGCTGGATTCCATACCGACCAACGTAAATGGTAAGGTGGACAGGAGGGCACTTCCGAAACCGGACATATCGACACTGATAGCCGACTATGTCGCCCCCAGGAACGAGGCCGAACGTATAGTATGCATAGCAATAGCGGATTCCCTCGGTATCGATAAGATAGGGATAGATGACGACTTCATCCGCCTTGGCGGTGATTCCCTTAAGGCAATACGTGTCGCATCGTTATGCCGTTCGAACGGATTGGATGTCAGTGTTCAATCTTTGATCGCCAAGAGGACGGTACGTCAGATCTGTCCTAAACTCACGGAGATAACGGATATGGGATCGTACTCCGGTCCGTTGGACCTGTCACCCGTCCAACGCCTGTTCATGGCATCCGGCGATAAGACCCTGCGTGACAGGTTCAACCAATCGATGCTGCTATCGACGGATTCACAGTTGGATGTTCAGACACTACAGAAGGCGATTGATGCGATCACCGACCACCACGATATGCTCCGTGCCGTGTTCGGCGATGAACCTTATGTCAGGGAACCCGGAGTATCCGTATGCACCGTCGATTCGTTCGATGCGGACTCCGAAGAGGAGATGACGGCGATAATGGACAGACTCCAGGGATCGATGTCCCTTGAGGAAGGCCGTATGATCGCCTGTGCGGTCATCAGACATAGCGACAGCAACTACCTGTTCCTGGCCATTCATCACATGGTCGTGGATGCGGCATCATGGCCAATTATCATCGACGACCTGAGCTCAGCCTATATGTCCATAAGCAAAGGCGAATCCCCCAAGCTTCCTCCGAGGACACTTCCGTACAACACTTGGGTCAACGAATCGGGATCGAAGGTCAGCGAATCGGAACAAAGATTCTGGAGATCATACGATGTCGTTGCCAATCCGGAACGTCAGCTTTCGGCAACGGAGCATTTCGAGATACGCACGGACATATCACTGTCAACTTTGAAGGACAATGCTTACGGAGTAGATGCCATCGATGTCCTCCTGGCCGCCCTGACCGGTGCTTACAGGGAGATCAGGGAAGGAAGATTCTCCATACGCATGGAAGGTCATGGACGCAACGGTGCGGATGTTGAACGCACTGTTGGATGGTTCACCGACCTTTATCCGCTTACATTAAATCCATCCGGGGATTGGCTCACCGACCTGTACTCCGCAAGACAGGCGTTCCATTCCATACCAAACGGAGGTGTCGGATACGGACTGGTGACGGACCTCTCTGAGATACCCGATATCACGTTCAACTACCTGGGGACATCCTTCGCCTATTCCAACGAGATGTTCAGATCGGTCACGGGCATCTCCCGCGGTTCCGCCTTCTCGGACATGTCCATGGGAGATGTGCTCAGTATCAACGTCAGGGACGAACCGGAAGGACTCGTCATATTGGGAGAGCGCAGGGTATCGGGACCGATATCCGGATTGCCGGAGTCGTTCATCCGTCATCTGAAGGCGGTCATGGATGCAATGGATGGATCGATTCTTTCATGCCCTCTCTCGGAACAACAGTTGAACGTATACCTGGACGAGATGGCCCACAACAAATCCACGGAATACAATGCCCCCGGTGCCCTGCGTTTGGAACCGGGAACGACGTTGGAAGCTGTACAATATGCAATAGCAACGGTCTGTAATGCCCATCCCGTATTGAAGGGACGTGTGGTCGAGAAGTGCGGCATCCCCTGGATCGTGACCGATGCCGAACCGGAGATCTCCCGCGGAGGAACAGCCGGATTCGTCAGACCCTTCGATCTGAGCAGATGCATGTCCAGATTCCGTATCAGCGATGATATCGGGATGCTCTATTGGGATATGCACCACACTGTAATGGATGCCACTTCGAGGAAGGTACTCATCTCTGAACTCAAAGCAGCGATGAAGGGAAGGACACTGACAGGCATCGATACAGGTTTCATGAAGGCGTATGCTAAAGGCATAGCAACCGATCCAGCTTTCAAAGAGGAATCCGAAGCGTTCTTCGAAAGTATTCTATGCGATACGTCCGACTCCCCGCGTCTGATGGGTGACGGCGGGAGCTACGGCGTTTCAAGAGTTCATCTGAACGCCGATTGTTCGAAGGTGTCCTCATGCATCAACGATCTGAGGATAACAAAGGCATCCCTGTTCACGGCAGCGTTCGCATACACGCTCAGCAGATTCACAGGCGGATCGGATACTGTTTTCACAGTGACGGACAGTGGTAGGTACGGTCCGGATGTCCAATCATCAATTGGTATGTTCATCCGCACCCTGCCTCTGCATATCGACTGTACCGAGTCCGATACAGCGGACTATCTGCGCAGGGTGTCCGAGACGACAATGGGAGCAATGGAACATGGCGATGTACCCTTCAGGATACTGTCGAAGAGATACGATGTCGATGCCTCGGTCATGTTCGAGTACAACCAGGACCTCAACAGCAGCCATCATAAGGAGACGGATTCCGTCCAGGTCTCCGACCGCGTAGAGACGTTGGTTGCATCCGATTTCCTGTTCATCGTTGAAGACGTTGACGATGGATTCAACGCATCCCTGTTCCACAGCGACCGTTACTCCGAAAGGATGTGTAAGGAATTCATACGGGCATACGACCTGATACTCAGCGGACTGCTGAAGAACGATACACTATCTTCGATAGTTTACTCCGAACAGCCTGTCGGAGGCATCAACGACACTTCTGTCCAATTGATGAATGCGGATATCATCGATGCGTTCAGGAAGAACGTATCGGCATATCCGGATTCGATCCTTCTCAGATTCATGGACCGTTCGTACACCTATGCAGATGCAGATAAGATAACGGATTCTATAGCCTCAGCACTCGTCGGAAAGGGCGTATCCATCGGTGATTCGGTATCCGTTCTGGTCCCGCGTTCGGAATGGTATCTGTTATGCGCACTCGGTGCCATGAAGACAGGTGCGGCATACGTCCCGCTGGACACGGCATTCCCGGATGAGAGGATCCAATTCATGATTCAGGACACATCATCGAAGGTAGTCCTGGTGACGGCGGAAACGAAGGAACGTGCCTCCGCATTGACTGATGCGATCGTCATCGACTGTACGACTGTCCCTGGATCCGGATTCCATGTGGTCAAGGTACCGCAGGATACCACCGGTGTCGTACTGTACACATCGGGTACCACCGGTAAACCGAAGGGTTCGCAGATCACCCGCAGGGCGATCCTCAACCTGAGCGAATGGTACTGCTCATACACCAATTTCGTACATGGTGATACGGTCGGACTCCATACCTCGTACGTCTTCGACATGCACACCATGGCCATGTTCCCACCTCTCATCGTGGGTGCCACCTTGGACATCATCCCCGAGGATGTCCGTCTGAACATGGATGTCCTGGAGAAGCATCTGGAGGATCACAAGGTCAATCACATATTCATGACGACACAGCTGGGCAGGATGTTCGCACAGGCACATCCCGATGCGAAACTGGATGTATTGTTCGTAGCTGGAGAGAAGTTAGGCGAGTTCGATCAAAAGACAGCATACAGGGTCTACGACGGATACGGACCCTCCGAGAATCTTGCACTATCGACGGCCGTGGATGTCCGCAGCAGGATCGAACCCATGTCCGTTGGATATCCGAACAGCAACGTCAAAGCATATATCCTGGACAGGGAGCACAGACCCGTACCTTACGGAGCGGTCGGTGAACTGTACCTGTCAGGATTCCAACTGTCCAAAGGATATCTCAACAGTCCGAAGAAGAACGCGGAATCGTTCTTCGACAATCCCTTCTCATCAGAAGAAGGGTATGAGCGCATGTACGCCACGGGAGATTACTTCAAGGTCCTTCCCGACGGCAGCCTGGGAGTGTTGGGCAGAAGGGACGGTCAGCTGAAGATCCGCGGTAACCGTGTCGAACTGACTGAGGTGGAGACATGCATCAGATCCATGCCCGGCATCACCGCCATTACGGTACAACCTGTCGTGAATGATTCCGGCGGAAAGGAACTGTGCGCATATTACGTATCGGATGATGCGACACCGGAAGGGATACAATCCTATGTGGCCGCAAGGAAACCGGATTACATGGTGCCCTCCTTCTGCATACGTCTCGATCGCATCCCGCTCAACATCAACGGTAAGGTGGACAAGAAGGCGCTTCCCTCACCTGATGCATCCGTCCTTAGAACGGAATACGTCCCGCCAAGGGATATCATCGAGGAGAAGCTATGCATGGCATTCGCCCAGGTCCTCGGTCTGGAACGCGTAGGTATCGATGATGACTTCATACGTCTCGGCGGTGATTCGCTGTTGGCCATCAAACTGCAGAGCATCTGTCCGGAGGTGTTCACATCCGACATCCTGACGTACCGTACGGTCAGGAGGATTCGCCCGAGGATAAGACAGGCTGACGAAGGATCACAATGTTATGATATCGATAGCGGCTGCCCTCTGACAGGCAGTCTGCTGAACGTGTATCTCGACACGGTGAGTGCCAACAAGGCCGCATCATATGCCATCGATACGATCATCGATGTACCCGAAGGTTGGGATGCGGAGATGACCGAGGATGTCATCAGGAAGTTCATCGATGCATATCCGGTCACCAAAGGCCGTGTCGCCGATAAGGATGGTACACCATGGCTGGTCTGCGACGCCCAGCCCGATGTCAGGATAGTCGATATCTGTTCGAAGGACGAGATACGTAAACCGTTCGACATAGAGGCGGGACCGCTCTGCAGGTTCCGCATAGTCCGCGGCGATCACATAATCATACGCTGCGCATTCCATCACACGATATTCGACGGTATGTCGGTGGCCGTTCTGAACAACGCATTCAACAGGCTGTTCTCAGGAGAGACGCTGAAGGTCGATGACGGATTCCTGCGCATGGCATCGTACGAATCGCAGATGGCCGATCATCTCGATGAAAGTGCCGCATTCTTCAGGGACCTCCTTGCAGATGCCGAATCGGTACCTGAGCTGGCCGCTGAACCATGGACGAAGGAACCTGCTGCCAATCTCATAGCATTGAAGACCACCGTCAAAGAAGCATCCGAATTGGCATCCAGGATGGGCATCACCAGAGGCAATCTGCTCATATCGGCGTTCGGATACGCCCTGTCCAGATTCACAGGTTCCGATGATGTGATATTCTGCACCACGGTCAACGGCAGGGATGCCGTACCGTTGGAGGACAGCATAGGAATGTTCGTAAGGACGCTCCCTGTGAGGATCGATTGTTCGAACAGGACCGTGGAAGGCTTCCTCAAGGAATCATCGGACATAATCTATGACGTCATAAGCAACCAGCTGGCCCCGTTCTGGGAGATATCCCGTGAGACCGGTGTCAACGCCTCGTTCTCCTTCAACTACATGTCGGGTATAGACTACATGTCCGAGGACGGAAGGGGAGGATGCGGTCCGGTCCCCGTTACCGACATGGTGGCTGACCTGGTGTTCTCACTGATGGAACAGGACGGAGGATTCCTCGTGTTGGAGAGACACTCCGCCAAGTACAGCACAGAGACCATCGGCAGACTCACCGAGGTCTTCGACAAGGTACTGGAAGGGATGATGTCCGCAGCGTCCCTGCGTGACATAGATTACCTCCCGGAAAGGGATTCGGACATTTCCAAGTTATACGACAGCGAACCCGTGGAACTCAGATTCAAGACACCGCTGGATGCGTTCATGCACTATGTATCGACGGAACCCGATGCCAGATTGGTGTCGTACAAGGGTCGTTCGATCACATACGCGGAAGCTGACAGGTTGACCGATTCCATCGCCAACGCCCTATGCGAGGCCGGTACGGCAGCCGGGGACAGAGTGGCTTTCCTGGTCCCCAGGTCCGAACTGTATGTGATATGCGAATTGGCGGCACTAAAAGCAGGAGCGGCGTTCGTTCCCCTCGATGAGGCACATCCGGATGACCGTCTCCAATACATGGTGAAGGATTCCTCATCCAGATTGGTGATGGCATCACCTGAGACCTTCAGCCGTGCATCGGGATTGGGAGTGCCGGTCATCGATGTGACAGCTGTGGCCGAACACGGCTTCGATATCGTCCGCAATGATACGGAGGACCCAGCAGTGATACTATATACATCAGGTACCACCGGAATGCCGAAGGGATGCGTCATCACCAACAAAAACATCATCAGTATGTCGCAGACATACTGTGATTGGACAGGATTCGATAGGACGGATATCTTCGGATGTTATCCTTCCATTGGTTTCGATGCCCCGTTGCAGGTCTTCTTCTCGGCGATATTCGCAGGAGGATCGATAGATATTGTGCCCGAGGATATCAGACTCGATATCAAGGCCCTGGCCGACCACATCGCAGATGCAGGGATCACCCACATCTTCATGACCACACGTGTTGGCAGGGCATTCTACACCGAGATATCCGAAACGTGTCTCAAGATCCTGATGGTCGGAGGCGAGTCCCTGGGGGACATCGATCCGCCGTCTTCCTATAGGATGTTGGATGGATACGGTCCGACCGAGAATATCGCATTCTCCATAGTTACAGATGTCGACAACAGGATGGATCCAACGTCGGTAGGACGTCCGAACCCCAACGTTTCGGCATACATACTCGACAGCGAATTGAGGCCCATACCATCTGGTGCCGTAGGAGAACTGTATCTTTCCGGATACCAGTTATCCAAAGGATATCTCAACAATCCGGAGAAGAATGCGGAAGCATACTTCGACAACCCGTTCTCATCCAGACCGGGATTCGAAAGGATGTACGCCACAGGGGACTACTTCAGGATACTGCCCGATGGCACCCTGGGTGTTCTGGGCAGAAGGGACGGACAGGTGAAGATCAGAGGCAACAGGATAGAGCTCACGGAGGTCGAATCCTGTATCTCCGGTATGCCTGGAGTGGAATCCGTAGCGGTGATAGCGATTCCGATGAACGGATACAAGGAGTTGTGCGCATATATCGTCGGCGATGTGGACGCTGATAGTGTACGTTCCTATGTGGCTTCCCGCAAGCCGGACTACATGGTCCCCACGTTCGTGATACAACTGGATTCCATCCCTCTCACCGTTAACGGCAAACTGGACACGAGAGGTCTGCCTAAACCCGATGTGTCCACGCTTATGAGCGAATATGTCGAACCCAGGAACGATATGGAACGGATACTGTGCGATGCATTCCAGACCACACTGAACGTGGAACGTGTGGGAATAGACGATGACTTCTCAAGATTGGGAGGCGACTCGCTCAAGGCGATACGCGTCGTATCCCTGTGCAGGGCCGCAGGAGTGGAGATCAAAGCAAAAGATGTCGTCGCCATGCGTACGGTCAGGGCACTTGCGACCGTGGCATCAGTAGCGACGGACATAGAATCAACGGTCGGACCCGTAGGACTTACCTCACTTCAGAAGGAATACCTGGACACGAACGAACCGGGAACCAGAGGCGGGTTCGTACAGACCATGGACCTCCAGTGTCTCGTATCCGTGGACACTGACGTCCTGGAGGATGCTCTCAAGATACTGTCGGACAGACATGACATGCTCCGTGCGATATATGACTCCGAACCGAGGATCAGAGAGAGGGGCGAATACTCGTTCACATTACGCGAGATCACGGTAAAATCGGATGAGGAACTCATCGATTCGACCAACAAAGCCTTTGATGATCTCTCCCCTGAGGAAGGAAAGCTCATAGTCTGCCTGTTATTCGACTACAACGGCAACAGATATGTCCGTCTGATGATCCACCACATGGTGGTCGACGGAGTATCGTGGAACACGATCCTATCGGACTTTTCGGAGTGCATAGCTGCAGTCTCGGAAGGAAGGCCTCCATCGCTGCCTCCGAGGACCGTACCGTTCAGGGATTGGATATCCTCCGGATATCAGATGTCATCGGATGAGAAATCCTACTGGGCGAAGGTCCCCGAGTTCAAGGATTCGGAGTGGAACAGGGAACCGTTCTCATATCGCATGTCCAACGGTCCCTCATCCATACCTTCCGAATACGGATTCGAGACCGTCGACATACTCATGGCCGCATTCGCACGTGCATTCCGCCGTGCGACAGGTGATGATCCCGTGCTCAGGATGGAAGGACACGGCCGTGGTCCGGGAGTGGAAAGGACCGTGGGATGGTTCACATGTGTGTATCCTCTTGCAGTCAAAACCTCCGATGACCCCATAGTGGACGTCTTCTCTGTAAGAAGGGCACGTCGTGCCGTACCGAACGGAGGAAGAGGATACTCGTATCTGGACGGCGTAGGTCTACCTAGAGGCATCACCTTCAACTACCTCGGTTCCTCCTTCGAATACGAGGACGGGAACATCAGGTCCGTCCGTTTACCGATAGAGTATCCGAAATCGTTCGATCTGGACGAATGCATGTCATTCAACATAGTGGAGAGGGACGGGGTATTCGCCGTAAGCGGTGAATGCGACCGTTCACTGAAGCTGCCGGAACTCATGGATAAGGAATTCAACAGGATAATCGCTGACCTGAATGAACGTCCGCCTTTGGCCCCGCTCTCGGTTCCACAACTGAACATCTACCTGGACGAGATGGTGAACGACCGCGGTACCGCATATTCGGCCCCGGGGGTGATCCCCGTACCCGATGGATTCGATCCTGAAGATGTCATCAGGAAGATCGTCGAAGCCCATCCGGTCCTGCAGGGCAGGATATCGGAGATCGATGATGTACCTTACATTATCACAGATTCCGAACCTGTGATCGAGCACGGCACCCCGGAAGGATTCATCCGCCCCTTCGATCTGTCCAAGGGCCTCTGCAGATTCCGCATCGGAGCCGGATACATCCTTTGGGACATACACCACGCCATTATGGACGCAGAATCCAGGAGGGTGCTGATCTCGGAGTTCCGCAGGATCTTCACAGGCATCCCACTGAAGAGGGAAACAGGATTCGTGATCTCCGCCGTGGATTCTCCGGATTACGACTATCTGAGGGAAGCGGAATCATATTTCGCATCCATTCTGGACAGTGAGCATGATCTTCCCCAACCTGACGGAGGCGATTCCCCGGGACTGATTTCACTCAGACTGAGGATCGGACCATCGGATATCCAAAAACTAGGGGTGACTCCTGGCGGATTCTTCTCATCCGCATTCGGATACACATTGAGTAGATATTCTGGATCGCCCAAGGCGGTCTTCCCGATGACGGAAAAGGGCAGAAAACCCGGCACGGAGGATTCCATCGGTATGTTCGTCCGTACATTCCCGATTTCGATCGATTGTTCCGAATCAACCGTGAAGGAGTTCCTGTCCTCCGCTTCGGAGACCATATTGGGCGCCATGTCCCACTCCGCCATATCTTTCATGGATCTGGCGAGAGAATACAATGTGGATATGAGCGTATCGTTCGAATACCTCTCGGATATAAACACGGAGGCATCCAAATTATCATCTGAGAATTCAACTGTCACATTCACATTGGACCCCCTGTCCGACATACTGCTGACCGTCTCCCAAGATGTTGATGGCTTCAAGGCATCATTACAACATTCCGGAAATTATTCGGAAGCTTTCTGCAAGCGTTTCCTGGAATCGTTCTCCGATATAGTGTCCGGATTTGTATCCTGTACAAGACTCTCCGAGATCGACTACATTTCGGAAAATGACATCTCCACATTGGATGCGATAAACGATACTGCTGCACCTCTCAGGTACAACGATATACTCGAAGCCTTCAGACACCAAGTCTCCATACGTCCCGATTCGGTGCTGGTCACATATCTGGATAGTTCATACACCTATGCAGAGTCGGACCG
>JAEEGL017387046.1_pt1 | contig 28314 bp, 20 predicted proteins | sample 9134231 | NCBI WGS metagenome assembly JAEEGL01 (sample SAMN16246548, study PRJNA631951) | gut metagenome | biome: gut microbiome; feature: rumen; material: fiber-attached | host: Bos | place: Iran: Karaj | collected 2018-10
GGAAATCCTTTCCGCACATGTCCAGAATGATTTCCGGCGCACCTTTCAGGAATCTGACAACCCGGCCGTCGGCCAGGTTGCGCGCGGTCGTGCTCATGTATTTGTTCCGGGAGTTGAACGGCTCCTGGGAAATGACTTCCCAGGCCTCCCGGGATTTGACGTAATCAGCGGAATACTGTCCGACGATCCAGTTGAGCAGGGCGACCTCCGTCGGATTTCCGATGCCGACGACGGTCCCGTCCTCTTTTTCGGTCAGTTCGGCTGTGGAATTCACGGAAATGCCGTCAATGATGCTTTTCTCCCCGAAGAGGAAGAGACGCTGGACCACCGTCATTTTGTTCTGGGTGAGCGTACCTGTCTTGTCCGTACAAATCACGGTTGCCGCGCCCATCGTCTCGCAGGCGTGCAACTTCCGGACAAGGTTGTTCTCTTTGAGCATTTTCCGCATGCTGAGCGCGAGACTCACCGTCACGCTCATCGGCAGTCCTTCCGGAACGGCGACGACGATGAGGGTGACCGCCAGCATGACGGAGTGCAGGAAATATTCCACAAAGAAGAGGGGAGTGTGAAGGTCTCCGTCAATGCCCACCAGGTAATAAATCATCCTTCCGATGACAATGAGGCCCGCGAAAAAATAGCTGGCCTTGGAAAGAAGCGCCCCCAGCTGGTTCAGCTGTTTGTTGAGGGGTGTTTCCACTTCCGCTTCCTCCTGAATCCGTTTCTCTCCCTTTCCTTCCTCGGTGTCCGCGCCAACTGCGGTGATTTTGCAGTAGCATGAACCCTCCAGGACGATGGAACCTCTGAGGAGGAAGTCTGTGTCATAGGCCTCTTCTCCCTTCGTCCCTTTTTTTCCGGTCCGGGACTTATGGGTGTATGGTTCGCCGGTATAGGCGGATTCGTCGATCATGACCGTGTCTCCCGCGACAATCCTGCCATCCGCAGGGACATCGTCACCTCCTTCGAGTTTGACTAGGTCGCCGACGACGACATCACATTTTCTGATGGAGAGGATGCTCGGCTTTGACCCTTTGCCGCGCCGGCGGACGACTTTGACGAGGTCCTCGTCGCGGATTTTTTTGCGGACGTCGAATTCCCGGTTGGCCCTCACTTCGAAAATGAAGCCGATACCTGTGGAGAGCAGGATGGCCAGGAAAATGCCGGCTGGTTCGAACAGGAGGCGGGGCTGGTGAGTCTGAGCGATTTCGTAGGCCGTTACGAAGCAGGAAAGCACCAGGATGACGCAGAGGATGATGATGAGGGGGTCCTTGAACTTTTCGAAATAGAGCGTCAGCAGAGATTTCCTTTCCGGTTCGGGTATCTTGTTCTGTCCGGCGCCGTCCCGCACTTCAGGACTGTCGGCGGACAGGCAGTACCGCTCCCATATCTTGTAATCGTTGGCCATAAACTCGGGGCTTCTGTTTGAATGGTACAAAGAAAGAGAAATTCCGGGAGAGCCGGTCTGAAAATCCAACCGGTTGGATTCTACAGAAGCGATTTCCAGAAGCGGGAATCGGAGAGGGCGACGGGAGCCGGGCCTCCTTCCTCGATGAGGAACATGGACAGGCTGATTCCCAGGCGGTAGGTGTTTGTCTGCTTGTCGAACCGGACATGGTACATCTGTTTGTCGGACAGGCCCTGAACGGCGTCGAAACCTTGATTGAGATAGGTCTTCAGCGTGCTCCGATGCGAGAGAATGCTGGCGATGTAGGACAGAAAACGCGGATGACGCTCATCTTTGGTCGAGACGGACCGGTAGATCCGGATGGTGTCGTAGATGACTTTTCTCCACTCTTCGTCACCCTCCAGGAGCCTGGCTGCAAAGCAGTCCGGGTCAAAGCCCTCTTCCCGCACGAAAGACAGGGCTTCAGCGGATTTCAGGTATTGGATGGCGGCGCGGAACGTTTCCTGGCTGATTCCGTCCTGTCCGAATTTCAGCAGGAGCAGGTACAGGGTCCTTGCCTGCGGAGAAGACTCAAACTGAATGCGCTTTCCTCCGAAACTGGTAAGGGTGAAATGGAGGCCGCGGTCCAGGCGTATTTCGCTGTTCAGCTTCGATTCAGAGCTGAAACAGTCGAAGAGGATCCGATAATAACCTTCGTAAGGAAGAAGGTAGGAGTCGTCTCCGAAAAGTGAAACGAAGGAAAGGATCCGGTGTTTGACGTCCGTTGAGATGTCCAGACAGAAGAAATCCGTGGAATGGTGCATGGCATTCTCGTCATCCAGAACCACCCCGCTGCGTATTTTGATCAGAAGGAAAGCCTGGAACGGGAAAACGCCCGGGGACAGGCCGAACCGGGAGACGACGACTTTGAAGAAAGCCTCGGAGTCAAATGAACCGAGGGATTCCTTCAATCCGTCGATTTTGATCATATCTCCGGCAGGCATCAGATACCCCATGGATTTCTGAAGGAGTCCGAACCTTCCGTTCGGGTCATTTTCGGAAAGCCCGAGGTCCTCCAGCACATTAGGCAGATAGAACAAGCGCAGTCCTATGTCTCCGAACGCCTTGGAAATGAGAAGATTGTCATATTTGTCATCGAGAACCCGGTGGGCGCCTTCGGAATATGACTTCTCCAGGAACACGATCTGCCGGTCGCTAAGGTCAGCATCCAGGTCCGGAACGGAAAGGATGCAAGCCCAGCGGGAGGATTCCGGGAGGCTGGCGGTCGTAACGGCGGCATAGAGCAGGTTTTCCTCAAAGTCAACGTCGCTGTCGATCTTCATGATGGAATTGTAGATGTCCAGGACGGCCGTCACCTCCGTCCCGTCCATCTGCCCGACGACGGAGACGGCGTCTGCAAGCGGAATGTAATGAATCAGGTCAAGTTCTTCCTGCGGGAGACCGAGGCTCTCCTGCAATGTGTTCAAAACGGAGACTTCCTTGCTGTGGATTCTGTTGTCCGCCTTCACCAGTTCAATGGCGATTTTCAGCAGGGCGCGTTTCTGGATGGGCGTGAGGGACTTGAGACCGTTCATGCTTGCTTGTCTGTTGCCTGATACAAAGATAATAAATCGGGACGTTTAAAAAAAGTTGTTGGGAAATTGCGAAAGAATTATCTTTGTCTTTAGTAAAATAACATAATAATTGATAACCGACCATGCGATTGAGAATCAACACGCTTTTTGGATTGCTTGCCTTGCTGCTCGCTGCATGTACGCGGTCTCCGGAACCGGGAGTGTATCGTGTCCAGACAGGTACCGGAACAGCTTTTCTTCAAGTCAGCGCTGATTCCGTCGGCAGAAAAGAGTCGGTCTTGTATAGAAATACGGGAGCTTTGTGGGCGGAAGCCGTTTCTGTCGACCTCAAGTCCGAGCATTTCTCCCTGACACCTTATTCCGCACCGGAGTTTCGACGCTATCCGCCTCGTGAGGTGTATAGAGAGCCGGCTTATAAAGTGTGGGAGACCCGGGATATCGTCTATGGCAGGGCCATGCACAGCGAAGAATCCGCCGACGAAGGGCGGAACTTGACGATGGATGTGTATCTTCCCGTGAATGACGGAGCGGCCTTCCGTCCGCTGCTGGTCATGTTCCATGGCGGAGGTTTCAAAAATGGAGACAAGAGGGACTACCGGCTGTCAGAGTGGTGCAAGTATTTCGCTTCCCTGGGATATGTAGTATCCTCTGTGGATTACAGGCAGGGGTATCGGAACGCATTCCAGGAATCGGATGACGTTCTCTACCTTGCCTTGAACGATGCCAACGCGGCCGTCCGCTTCCTGCTGAAGAGAGATTCCCTGATGATTCATCCCGGCCGAATATTCGCCGCCGGAATGGACGCGGGCGCCATCACGGCGCTGAATCTCGCATACGTCCGTGACAGGAACATTCCGGAAATCATTCAGGACTACGGGGATTCTTTGCTGACTGCCCGACCGCTCTCTTTCCGGGGCTTTGACATCCGTGCCGTCGCAAATCTATGGGGCGCGGTTCCGGATACTACCATCCTGCACAATGCGCGAATTCCCGTCATCTCCTTTCAAAGCAAGGGAGATGCCGTAATTCCGTTCGGCGCCGGTTATCCTTTTGAGGAGTTGGAAGGGGAGAAGAAAGGTATTCTACGGTCCGCGTGGGAGCACCTGCAGTCTCTTTTCCTCCCGGACAGTCATCCGTTCCGGAAAGTGTACGGGGCTGGGATCATCCATCGTATCTTGAATTCACAGGGAGTCCGCTCCGAGTTGCATGCCTATAATGGGAAGCGCCATAACCTTTTTCTCCTTTCCAACGGGAAGGCGGATTTGAAAATGTACGATGAAATCAAGGAGAGTACGGCCGCCTTTTTCTCATCGGAGATGGTCGTTTCCCCCGTATCGCTTCATCAGGACCCCGAAGACCCTCAGCTTTTCGTCATTGACAAGTCTGATGTGACTGATTATTCATGGAATGTGGAAGGCGGGGTCATCCTGGGGAACGGGGACGGAACGGTCCGTGTCCTTCTGTTCCCGGACGCTCCTGTTCATTCCGTATCAGCCAGCGGGGTCTATTCGTTCGGACAGACATTTGATGAAAAACTAATAATCAAGGAATGACTATGAGAAAGATTTTATTGTTCCTGGCCATGCTTTCGATGACGGCTTGCGCCACTTGGAAGAGTGTTCCGAAACAGTTGGACAAATTTGTCGATGAGGCGGAGAATACTTCTTCGGGTTACTCAAAGAATGACTGGCAGGAGAGCAAGCAGCAGTACCAGACTTTGATCAGCGAGTACTCCGAGCATGAAGACGAGTACACGCCCGAGGAAAGAGCGCAAGTCATGAAGGATATCGGTCGGTACCACAGCTTGCTGATTGTCAACAGCCTGCGTGATGCGTGGGATTTCCTCAAGACGATGATTCAAATTCTTCCTTCTTACTGGGAGGGTGTCAAGGAGGTGTTCAAGGAGTTCCTCGAAGAAAAAAAGAGGGATATTTCCGACATTGTCAAGACGCTGGTTGACCCGGAGGGCGTCAGCGGCTCGATCAAGAGTCTTGTCGAAGACTGGGACGCCTTGCTGGATGATGTTTCCGGGGAGATAGAATCCGCGCTGGAGGCGTACGAGGAGGAATAGGCGATTTTTGTTGCCGGACAATCTGACCGCCATGAAAAACAAGTCGCTGGTATTCGTGGCTTTTGCCGTCCTTGTTTCTGCCTCTTGCTCCATGAGCTTGGATCCGGGTTTTTATCGGGTCGAAGGGGAGGAGGTATCCGGTATCCTTCAAGTGAAAGATGACCATTCGGCGGTTTTATATCCAAATGAAAATCTTTTGATTGTCCGGCCAGTCGCCGTGACTCCAAGGAAACGCTCTCTCCAGTTAGAGGACGGCAGGGAGATGAAGGTGTCTGTTAATAAGTATCGGGCACCTGAATTCCGGATACTCACCGGCAAGTCGCTTTATCGGAAAGCCAAATATGAAGTACAGGTCGACACTGACGTGGTCTATGGTCGTGCCCGGGGCTATTGGACAAGTTATCCGGATAGGGACGAGTCAATCGGCAGAACTTATTTGAGGAAGTATTTCGATTTGTTGAGTGGGAGTTTCAAAAGGGTTTTTCTCCCTTGGAAGAAGCTGGACTTGACGATGGACATCTATACACCGAAGGATCATAGTTCCAAACCGCGTCCTTTGTTGTTGCTGATTCATGGCGGAGCATTTTTCAATGGAGACAAGGCTGATGCCGATTCTGCGCTGATTCGTTGGGCCGGTCATTTTGCTTCCCTCGGCTATGTCGTTTCATCCATCAATTATAGGTTGGGGTTTTCCGATATGACCGAGGGAGAAATTGCCGGATACCGGGCTCTTCAGGATGCCAACGCGGCCATACGCTATCTGTTACAGGATCCCTTATTGAATATCGACCCGGGGCTTATTTTTGTTGTCGGGGAGAGTTCCGGTGCAATTACGGCTTTGAATCTGGCCTATATGACGTCAGATTATCGCCCTAAGTCGACAGAGGGTTTGTTTTTCGGGCTTATCGGAAATGAAGGGGAAGTCGATATGATTTCGCCTCCTGCCAAGCAGACTTTCCGGATTCGGGCGGTCGGAAACCTATGGGGGGCTGTTTCGGATACGATGATGTTGCAGAATACAAATTTGAGAGTTCCGGTAATCTCTTTCCATAGTGAGGATGACAAGACGGTCCCATTTGGCTCCGCTTATCCTTTTGAGCCTTATTCAAGTGTTTATCGTGTTGTCCGTGAGGTCGGTGAATCCGTGGTTAATGCGATGTACTACAATGTGTATGATTTATTGGAATACATCAACCTCCAGGATTTTTTACGGACGGAGATGCATGGTTCATCTGTCATAAACCGCGTCCTCCGGAGAAAAGGTATCCGTTCGGAACTCCATTCCTTCCCAGGTGACCGTCATCGTCTCCATCTTAGAGATATGAAGATTGACGAGGAGAACTTTACGTTGATTCAGAATGAGATGGAGGCTTTTTTCTCTTCGGAGATGGTCGCCGACCCCGTCTCGATTGCACAGGATCCGCAGGACAAACAACGTTTTTATATCAGTCCGGAATCCTCAAATGTGAAAAAGTGTTATTGGAAGGTTGAAGGCGGTTTCATCGTTGACAAGAACTTCGATTCAGTCCGGATCATTCTCAAGCCGGATGACGCTGTTCACTCTTTGACCGTGAGCGGGATTTATAAAGACAGTGGTATTTCCTTCACCGAAACATACGTAATTGAGTGAATTGAACCTTATTCGTTGCCTGTAGAATGGGTATGCGTCGTTTTCTCTGCGCAGGGGAGTTGGATAAAGACATTATAATGACTATATTTACAAAATTCCAACCTTAATTCATGTGAATAGTTAATTTAGAGCGATGGAGAAAACAATTAAAGCTATCGTATCCTCTTTGATTTCTCTGGGACTTCTCATTCTGGCCGTGTACACGTGTCCGACAGAAGAGGCGCACAAGGCCAAGGTGACTGCTACGGTAAAAAAGGAGATCCAGCGAAGAGCCGATCTGTCCTTATCAAATGCAGATGCCGGGCCCGTGGAGAGAGCGGCGTTGCAAGCGCTTGTTAAAATTGCAAAAACTGTGGTTCCTCGGTATGTAAAGAATCATCTGATTGTAGATGAGCTCTGGCTTTTCAGCATCGGAACGATTAATACGGATGGCACCCATTTCCTTTCTTTTGGCGTTTTCAACACGGTTTTTGTCTTCCCGATGTATATGGACGAAATAGTTAACGATTTATTGGATTGATAATCCAGATTACTACGGGGCGTATTGTTTTGGTCATCGTGGCCCTGGTCGGTACCATTGTCGGTTCGCTTGGACATCAGGTAATAATCACAAAGTGTTATAATTATGACAGGTTCTTCACTAAAAGAATTATCTGGAGAGTTGCGCCAATACATTGAAGCATTGGTAGAGGAAGTGGTTCTTGAAGGGAAACCTTTTGAACAAAAGTATTTAAGACGTTTACTCAGCGCTGAGGGTTTGGATTATGTAAGGGTGGAAGAGAATCTCGCGGATTTCTTTGATGTGATATCGGAGTATAAAAGGAGCAAAACCAAATCCGGAGAGCGTTTGGCGAGGCTTCTGGCTAAAGATTGTTACCTCTCTGATGAAGTCTTGGCGAGGCTTATGGGTGATTCTACATTGCAGACAACTGAGTTTGTTGACCCCAAAATACTGATCCGCGACGGGAGAATGGAAGAACTGGAGAACGACGGACGCTTAATTATCCCTTGTAGTTGGGATGAAGTTGCAGATTTTCACGAGGGTAAGGCTCGTGTCGTTTCAAAAAATGGACTGACGGGTTTCATTGATTCGACAGGGGATGTGGTCATTCCATGCAGATGGAAAAAGGCAACTGATTTCTCTGAGGGGCTGGCTGTCGTTGGTGACGAGAAGGGAGATTTCTTTTTTATTGACAAGGCAGGGGATATCGTCATTACATGTGGAACTGGAGTCAATCCGTTTCAACTTTGTAGTGGCTTCCATGAGGGATTGGCAGCAGTCGAATTTAATGGAAAGTATGGGTTCATAGATAAGACTGGAAGAGTCGCTATTTCATATATTTGGGAATATGCCGGTTGTTTTGAGGATGGTCTGGCATCGGTTCAGGATGGTTCTGGAAAGTTTGGGTGTATTGATAAGGCGGGACGGTTAGTTGTTTCATGCTTTTATGATGATGAGATTCTGTTCTATGAAGGCTGGGCGTTCATTTATCAGGAATGGAAGGAGGGGCCTAGTTATTTTATTGATAGAACGGGAAGAAAAGTTCTGGAAACTAATTATGCAACTTATTCCGGTTTTAAAGAAGGCCTGGCGAGCATGGAGGATGTCGGCTTTATTGATAAAACCGGCCGATTGGTCATCGAGGATAAATGGAGTCCTGAACGACTGGGCTTTTCTGAAGGCCTTGCCCCGACTGAATATGGCTACATAGATCATTCCGGCCGTATCGTTATTCAGAATGATTGGGACGAATGCATGGAATTCCATGAAGGCCTGGCTATGGTGAATAAAGACGGCAAGAGCGGTTTTATAGACCATAGCGGCGGAATGGTTTCACCATGCATGTGGGATTATGCCGATGATTTTAGCGAAGGACTGGCTGTGGTAAGCTTGGCTGGTAAGGAATACTTCATCAACAAGCAGGGAAAAGTCCTTTGCAAGGTGAAATAATGGAAAACGGGATTGTTTTTTTAGAGGGAGTACCATATGAAATGTAAGTATGATGTTTTCATCTCCAAGAACAGCAAAGACATTGCGATTGCCCGCACGTTGTCAAACATATTGAAACAGAATGGATTAAGCGTCTTTGAATCAGAGGAGTCCCTTCCTCAGATGGGGCAAGCTGAATATAGTGATGCCATTGATGACGCACTTAACCATTCCCGTCATCTGTTGGTAATCTGCAGTAAGAACGAGAATGGAAAGAATTCCAGATGGGTGAAGTATGAATGGCAGACTTTTCGTGATGAGGTTTTTTCTGGTCGTAAGGATGGAAACATTGTCGTCATTCGTCTGGACCGTATCCCGATAGCGGATCTTGCATTTGGCTTACGGAAGTATCAAGCCTTTGATTACCAGAACCTGGATATAACCGCCCTCCTCCATTATTTTCGCGTGAAGGATGCTGATGCTCAGACAGAAGAAGAGATGGTCCGGAAAGACGCCACCGTAATTGAGGACAATAACTTCGAATTTGAAGAGGAGGAATTCGATGGAGAAGAGTCGAGGGAGAGTGAACGGATTATCCAATGTGACGGATTATCCTTTCGGATGATCCGCGTCGAAGGGGGCGAATACCATAGGCGGCGGATTGGTCCCTTCTACATCGGGCAATTCCCTGTTACCCAAAATCTATGGGAGATTGTGATGGGAAACAATCCCTCCCATTTTCGTGAATCCGGACTCGATTCCGGGGGGAAAGGCCGATGGACATCAGCCGTAAAAGGTGCCGCCATCGGCTTTGTCGGCGGTCCATTAGCATCTATCGTCGGTGGTGCAATTGGTTATTTTAAAGGTAGGGATACCGATGACATCGGTCATCTTCCCGTGGAGACGATAGACTATTTCGATGCTCTTCGTTTTGTCCAACTCCTTTCTGAGAGGACGGGATACAAGTTTTCGCTTCCGACGGAATTGGAGTGGGAGTTTGCTGCCAAAGGAGGAAATTCCTCGAAGGATTTCCGGTATGCCGGAAGCGACAGTATTGACGATGTAGCATGGTATAGGGACAATTCTGATGGCGCCACGCATCCTGTCGGGAAGAAAGAACCGAATGAACTCGGCCTGTATGATATGTGCGGAAACGTCTGGGAATGGACTATTGCTGATCAATCTTCGCCGGAAGGTGTTCGGAAAGGCGGCAGTTGGTGGCATCATGCGAACCGTTGTGAAATCACCTATCGGTATTATTCGGATTTGCACAAGAAAACGAGCGGCCTGGGGCTACGTGTCATTCTTCGGGATTGCGAGAATTAAAGATTAATACCGTGGACTATGAAAGAACCGAGAAGAAGTGTTTATATCGGCTTGGGCGGTGTTGGAATCCGGGCGATTCTGAAGACCAAAAAACTGTTTATTGACCAGTATGGTCAGGTTCCTCCCCAAGTTCAATTCCTCGGGATTGATCGTGTGCCGGTTTTTGATTTGGGATTCATGAACGTCGGTCTTGAGTCTGGCGAGTGTTGCTTGGCATCGACTCCGATTCTTCGCGATTTTTATGTTGCACACAAGCAGGAGTTTGCATGGATGCCTCCGCAGAATTTGGGTGCTCTTTCGTACCCGGGAGCGTGCCCTTTTCGGACCAATGGCCGTATGGCTTTCATCTTTAATGAAACAAAAATAGAGAATGCCATACGTTCCGCCATTTCTAGGGTGATGGCGACTTGTGATGATTCCCGGTACTATCCTCCCATAAATGTCTGTGTCGTTTTCTCCACGGCTGGTGGAACTGGCGGAGGTATGTTTCTGGATGTGGCCTATCTGATTCGAAGAATATATGAGAATCAGGTTTTGTTGAATGCATATGCCGTTCTTCCAAAAATCTTCAAGGAGATGGTAAAAAATGTTCCGGGAGTACGGCATTGTTTCCCGAATGCCTTTGGTGCACTGTTGGATTTGGATTATCTGATGCATTTGAAATCTGATGATGACCCTGTTACTTTTGATTGGCTGTCGAATTCATTTTCGGCGGAGAATTTCAGAAAGACTCCTACTCCTTTCGATCTTATCTATCTGATTGACAATTTTAATGTCGGTTCCGGCGTTTATTACAACAATATTGGTGATCTAGTCAATTGTATCAGTTTGGCTCTGTACTCAAAAAGTACGGAAATGGAGTTGTATTGTGATGCCGTTTTCGATACATGCCGTGCCGTTTTTCAATCTGGTGCGTGCGATATAGTGAATAAAAAGGCGTGGGTTTCCTCCCTTGGCGCGTCGTCTATCGTTTTTTATGGAGAAACAGTTGCTCGTGCCTATGAAGCAAAGGCTGCCATTAGCCTTATCCAACGAGCATTGAATTGCGTACAGGATGGTGATGTCCTTGCCATGGAATGGCTTGACAGATCCGGGATTCGTGATGCAATAGATATCAAGAGACCTACGTGGCCTATCAGTATCAACGACCCAAAGAATCCTCTAGATGAGTTAGACAAGTACTATGCTCTCTCAATGGATGATGCGAGAATAACAGCGGGTTTGAAATTGGAAAAGCGGATTAAAACTCTAACTCATGAATTAGCAGATACTGTTTCCGGTTTCTTTTTCTCCGGGAACGGTTGTATCACCACTACGAGGGACTTCTTGACTAACTTGCTGGACCATATCAAACGTTGTATTGATGATCTGAATAAAGAAAAGGAATCTCTGGAAACTGCGGATATAAAGTTGAAGTGGGGAATGCGTTTATCTGCGGATGAACTTCAAAAAGAGATGAGCCGCTTTTTAACGAGGAGCTCTCGTCGTATCTCAATATATACCAATGATTTAATTACTGCTTATGGGAGATATTGTGATAATGGAACTGAGATTATTCGCAGGCAGTTTACAATTAATCTTTTCGAGAGGATGATTCCTTTAATCGGGACTCATCTTGAGACGGTCGATAGAATTATCGAGATGATGCATTCTGTCAGAGAAAAATACGATGAGTGGCTATATAGGACCAGTTTAGATGATCGACACTCCTTGATGGAAATTGACATGACAAGGGAGTCAATGCGTGGTTTGGAAATCGATTATTCAGATTTGTCTCTCAAAGATTTCTATGGATTCCTCGACGAAAATGGACTGGCGGGTCTTAAATCTGTGGATGAACTGGAAATGGCGTTTGAAAACTATGCGAAAAGCCTCCCCGAATACAGGAAATGGAATGAGAGATCTGTTCAGGACGTCATTGAAACCTTGCCTCAGGATGATTTTCTCAAGTTGTTTCAGAAGGCGTTTAGTATGGCCGAGCCACTTCTGAAGGAGTGTTATAGAGGTTTTTTTATTCGTCCTCTTCACATAAATGTCATCGGCATTGAAGATAAGAATAGGAGTAAAGATCTTTTTGTTTTTGATCTGCCAAGTTATCCTATGGAGCGGATTGAAGTACGTGAAGGGGGATCCAAGCAGCGAATTGTTTTCTATCGTCAGACAATGGTCATGCCGGTTTTTTGCATTGATGGTATAGAGGATATGAGAAAGGAATACGATCATGATTCAGAACGTTATTCCTGTCATTTCGATGAAAGAATCCACACTCGGATGATTAAGGAAGGGTTCAGTTTGTATCCTCAGCATAATCCGGATTAATCATATATTTTAGCGCGAAAGAAATATGCCGACACTGAAAAGCTCTTCATTGACGCTTATGGTTTTGTACCGCCGATGGTGCAGTTCCTGGGGATTGATACGGACAGGGTAGAGTTTGATAGGCATGGATGCCTCCCGATAATGAAAGTCCAAGCATCAATAAAACCGGGGATTGTCGTTGATGCGACAATCCCCGGTTTTAAATGCTGAGATAATTATAGTTCCCTGGTACAATAATAATAGGCGGCGTCAGCCAACTCCTCAGGACAGGGGAAGACTGACAGGAACTCTTCCATGGGAAGATGTCGGACCGATTCAAAGATGGCTTGGACCTTCTCCGGGTCCTCCGCCTCGATCTGGTCAATCTTGGTTAAGATTTCCCAACTGGACTGGCTGGATGTCGGGAGGTCGCTATCCTCGCTGACTATATCCAAAAGGCGGCCTTTGATCCAGAGAGCCAAAGCTTCTTCGGGGATGGAAACTTGCGGTTCGATACTGTAGTGATAGGATTGCATTCGCTCGAGCAAGGATGCATCGTAGTGGAAGGGACGGACATCGTCGTAGGACTGATAGGCGAGATCATTATCCCAACCGGCCAATTGGAATGCCGGGAAAACCCCATCGGCCCGGAGAAGAACATTCTTCTTGAGCGGCTTTTCACAGAATTCCAGAATGGGTAGATGGTATGTGGACAGGATTGAATTCAAACGCGGTTCTTGTTGAAGGACAATCAGTTCGTCTTCAGTTCCGGCAATAAAAATTCTCCGGACCAGATAGGGCGCGTTGTTGTAGCCTTTTTCGTCCAGGGAAACAGATACGTCCAGGTCTTTGACTGCTTCTTGAAGCAGCATTTCTTTCTGTTCAATCTCCGCCGCAAGCGGGAACTGGAAAGAGGAAGAACGCAGCAGGGTAATCCAGGCTTTTTTGTCATCAACGTCCAAGGATCCGTCCAGCATGCACTGACGCATGTTGTCCAGGAGTGAGGTGACTGATTCCGACAGCAAGGCGTATGCGTACAACTCCGCTCCTAAATCCTCAAAGGCCTGCTCTCCCGTCCCTACCATGAAGAAGGAACTCATGGGAACATCCTCGGACTGGAAAGAATCATAGGGAAGGACAAGCTGATAGGGATGCGATGCATCAACGTGTGATACCAGATAGTCCAGGTCCATGAGGGTGGCATATGCGTTGGCTGCGTGTCTTTTACCGGTGGGCTCCGACAGACCGGAGAAAACGGTATGCATACAAACGAGGATATCATCTCCAAACAGGACCTTGATCAAGTAGGCGATATCGATACAAAGGCCTGAACCGACGATATCGGAGAGGGAGAAAACCAGATGGACTCTCACCCGACCGTCCAGAGAGAACATCCAGTCCGGACCTTCCGAAACAGTTGCCGCGGATACCCGGTCCATGGTCGCCTTGAGGACCGGCTGGATGGTCATGGTACTCTCTTCCATGAAGATGGAACGGAGTTGACTACGATCCGATGCAGGCCGGACACGGAAATACTCACCGGCATACAGCCCTTCTGGAGGATTCTCCTCGATGCCCAGTCCGATGAAACCGAAAACCGGCGGAATGCTGTCAAAAGTATCGCGGAACTGATTACGGGCAGAAACGATGGCTTTGAGACCCACTTCGCCTAGCCCGATAAATACGTTTCTTGTAAGTGCGATTTTCATGGGATGCGTTTTTAAAGTGGAAAGGCCGGATGAAAAGGTCCGGCCTTTCTATCGTTAACGTTCGCCTCTGAAGAAGACGGAGTAGGATAAGATGTCACTGGGAAGATCGGACTCGTTTTTATAAACGAGGTCAAGCATGCCATTGGAATCCTTATAGGTCAGTACCATGTGGTTCTTGTCCACGGACTTAACAGTAAACCCGTCCAGTTCAGAACCTTCACCGGGCGTTTCAGTCTTGTCCGGGAAAGGGTGAGACTGCTCCATGACCATGACGGGTTTGAACTTGACCGGATCCGGAAGCCCGAATATTTTGAGGAACCTGTCCCGGTTGCGCTTGTCATACTTCTCGTCATTGAAATAGCGGATATAGCGGTCAGAGATGAGCGAATACGGATAATGGCCCAGAGAGGAAATGGTAGCCTTGAAAGCCTTGGGATCCGTCACCTCCTTGAACGAAGTCCAATAATAGTATCCCTTTCCGCTGTCCGGAATGTAGTTGCAGGAGTAATACCGAGCGGCCTGATAATCTTCAGGCGTGGCACTCGCCTTCGGATAAATCGCCTTCACCTTCGATAACGAGTCCAACATATCGGGTTGATAGTCTCTGTTGTCGAAATGGTCGAAAACCCAGTAATCGTGGATCAAATAGGCATTTTTTTCAACCTTGGACCGGGGAATGTAAGTCGCTTCCCGCATGGGGGTGATTCTCTTCTCCAATCCTCGGATGACAAAGACGACGCCACCGCAGACAAGAACAATCACAGCCATGATGGCCAGGATAATTTTGGAAAGTCCAGAAAGATTGTTCATAGCTATTACGCAATAGGTTCAGACAGATCTACACACTCCGACAGGGGGAATCGCTTCATTTGGAGGAAGGATAACTTAAACGGGGAAGGAATCCGAAGATGGAATGGCGGCGTGGAGAAATTCCGCGCAAACTGCTCGTTCCAAGTTGCGAGATCATCCTCGATATCATAGCTCATCAGCAGTCTGGTGGACGAGTTGATGGCCGAGAAGTCGTTGGCGGCAGCTCCGATTCTCACGTAAACGGCCGATTTCCGCTCAAGGTCGGTCAGCATCTTGTCGATGGAGTCTTCCATCTTGCGGGCAAACTCGAACTGGGATTTTCCAGTCAGATACCGGTAAACAGTGAAGTCCTTCAAACTATCTTCCAAAGTGCCGATAATCCGGTTCTTCAGCTGGTTCTGGAACTTGACGATAGCTTCATCCTCAAGTCCGAATCCTTGGTTGAACAGGGCGGAAAGACGCAATCCGCGTGTCACTTCATCGGCATGCTTGTCAAAGAAGGCATCCAGTGCTTCGTTGGAAAGCAGGGAGATGAATGGTGTACGTGTTTCAGGGCTCATAGCAGCCACTTTCTTCTTCTCCACCTCGTACCATTCGTGGAGGTTGTTCGTGTAGGCTACCATAACCTGATACTTCTGCGTAAGACGGTCCTGATACTCAGAGAGGCGTCGAATGACGAGCCAAGGCATGAACATCCGGAGATTGAGAGAATCCTGATAGAGACCCAGATTGGTTCCGTCTCCTTTCACCCGCTGATGCTCATACTCTTCCAGTTCAGCATTGATCTCAGCGTGTTCGCTCCGGATGGCTTTCTTCTTCCTAAAGTAGGAATACCACCAGATGCCCATGGCGAGAAGTCCCAGCACCAAAGCGACCACAAACACCTTGAACATGAGAGTACCGGAGATCAGGAACTTCGAGAGTCTGGAGGTAGCATAGGCAATGATGACCACGATGAGGGCCAAGAGACCGATTCCGCCATATAAATTGGCCTTGATATTCTCTTTCTTCAACTTCTCCATCCGGCGGTTTTCCGCTTCCTCGTTCTCTTGCTTCTGCTTGCGGATCTGTTCCAATTCCCAACTGAGCCGCCTTTGGGTTCCGGTGAAGAGCCGGCTCCTGACTTCGGGGCTGACCACTTTCTTTTCAATGACCGCGTAAGAAGTGTATATATCGGTACGGGCACGGACAAGACTTGTTTTCTCGCAGACGGCTTCGCTGATCAAATTTCGGATAATGGCGGCGTTGATCTCCGGGTTCAGCCGGTCGAACTGGACAGTTTCCTTCTTGCCCTGACTTGCCGTACGGCCCGTATTGACTTCCGTCACGATGCATGCCTGCATGGCGATGCGGCTGTCCGTCATGTAAGAATACGGCAGATAGCAGTAGCCATGGTCGCCGAAATCGGTACCCCAGGAATTCCGGACGACGAAAACCTTGTCCTCATCAGAGTAGCCGCAGATGATCATCGCATGCGAACTGTGGATTCCCTGCTCTCCGGGATTCTCGATTTCCTCTTCGCTGGGCATGGGTACGAAACCTGTCTTGGAGGAACCGAAATCAGAGTACAGGTGTACTGCAACGGCAACCGGATAACCTTCGTTGAGCGCGGACTTGATATGGTCTTCCTTCAATTCAACGTTCTTCGCTTCTACGACAATCCGGGTGCGTGCTTCGGCGTATGCTTCTTCCGAAGGCCTTTCGTTAGCGGACGCTTCATCGGTTACATAAGGGCAGAGAGGTTCCTTGCAGATACCGTCAGTGGAAAGGCTCTGGATAGCGTCGTAGAAACTCGTACCACTGTCGGCCAGATTTTCGATAGATTTTCCTTCCCGCCTCAATGCGGCGACACGTGTGTTGTAATACAGGAAACGTTCACTCAAATCGACCTCTGAAGCAGCGGATGTGTTTTTAAGGATGTACTCAAAGATACCGGCCATCGTAAAGATCGTGCACGATCCCAGCGGCCCCTGGTTGCGGACAGATGTAAAGCCCTCTCTCAGGCTGACACTCACCGGCAGTCTCCCCTTGGTCGGTTCATAGGTTTTTTCCAGTGGGATGACTTCAACCGGATCGAGCCGGAAAGTCTCATCGCCATAGTGGAATCCGTCTTCCTTGAGCACCTTGGTCTTTTCGTCACTCTGACGCGTCTGAACATCACAATTGGCAAGGTCCTTCTCCAGGGTGCGGATATACTCGGTCTGGCGGCGGATCTTCACGTCATAATCTTTGAGATCCTTGATGATCTTCTTGAAATCGACAGGCTCTTCTGTAAGAGCAGCGAAGCTTTTCAGTTCCTCCGGATACTTGTAGGGATCTTCCTTTTCCTTCTTCTCTCCTTCCTTCTCACCTTCTTCCTCATCCTCGACGCTCGAGGTGTCCTCACCCGGGATACTGACGAAAAGCCGGGATGGATCGAGAGACAGCAGCGCGTTGTTGGCGCGGACGAACATATCGATACAGTCGGAATAACAGTCACGAAACAGGAGCTGGTCCGGATTGAACATGTCGCCGGTCATCAGTTCGTCATCCATTCCCAACAATTGAGCCAGAGTAACCCTCTTGGCCGGCAGGGAAATGGAATCGTCGTTGATGAAGGAAGTGATCGCGGAGACAAAACTGTCAATGTCCGAATCAATATCCTTCCTTGCCTGTGTACTTATCTCTTCCTCGCTCTTTCCTTTGGTGGCGATATATCCTTTGACACGCCGGTCATAGACGTGGTCATAGACCTTGTATCGCTGGTTATCTTCCAGCATCAGCATTTGGACTCGGCTGGATGGTTCCACGACATCGACGTCATCCACGTTGACACCTTCACGCTCCAGGATGGTTACATAGGCGCGGCTGAGCAGGTAACGGATATAATAGAGCTTGTCCAAGTTCAGGACGCTCAATCCGAAAGCATGGATAGGACGGCCTTCGATTTCGGCATTAGCACTGAAAACCTCATTATAACTGTTGACCGTTGCTATGACATATTCCCCGATGATCCGGACGAAGGAATCCCAGTCGAGATTCAGTGCCCGGCCGTCTGTATTGCAATTCTGCATGACGACCAGGTGCCCCAGACGCCTGGCATCTGCTTTCTCCTTGAAAGAGATGGCGTCTTTGATGGTCTTATGGGAGTCCGTCTGATACTGAATCAGCCGTTTGGGAAGCTCCTTCTGTTCCGCTTCGGGCGTGAAAAGATAGGCAATGTCAGGTGCAAGGAAGAACAGGTCCACATTGATGGTGCGGGTCTGTTCCGTGATTGCCTTTACCAGCCGCTTGGCCACATTCCAGTACTTCCCGTCGTAAAGCGGAAGGTAGAGGGTAATATTCAGCTGACTGAACTGCTCGCCGTCTTCCAGGTTGATAATCTGGTCGAACAGTCTGGCAAAGTAATTCTTCAGATAAGAGTTCTGCTCATCCGGGCCAAAGGTGTCGACATCCTTTGACAGTCGTACGGAGAAAGGATCGTCCGGTTCGGAGTTAAACCGTAAAGCTTCGCCGCCTGTCGCGGCGAAGCTTTCGGCAGTCTTGAAACTCAGCGTGCCGTCTTCTCCTTCGGTGCAGACGATGCCCCGGAAATATTTGGCGGTCGCTTTGTCTTCGTAACTGAGAACATATCCCTTCAATTTGCATACGGCGTCCTCGAATGAGGAACCCAGCATAATATGAATCATATGTGTCTTGTTTCGATTGGGTTAAACACTTACTTGTTCAGGCTCTCAATCAACTTGTTCTTAATGTAGCTTAATTCGTCGTTGATGACGGACTTGGTCTTCTGGTAGCTCAGGTTGCTGGAGATCGTATCCAGTTTAACGTTGGCGGCAGAATACTTGTCCACATACTCGGCGGCAGAGCAAGCCTTCACCTGATTGTAAAGATCCGTCGTGGCTTTCAATCCCAGCTCTGTTTCCTTTTTCTTGATTTCGGACATCAGATCTCCCTTGGACTTGAGGAACTTCTTCTTGGATTTGAAGTCTTCAAAGGCGTAGTAACGGGCTTCGGTCCCTTCTCCTTCCGCAGCCCCCTTGAGCTTGACCCATCCATCATTGGAGAAGTCGCCATTGGACAGGGCGGAGCTTTGGACCATATACTTCATGCCGTCGCGCTTGATCAGGCCGAAAATCAAACCCTTCACCCACATCTCGAGGACAGTCTCATCTGCGGCAGACACGTTCGGAGTGAAACTGAACCGGAGTTCTTCCAGCCGCGCCTCAAGACCGGAGTCAAAGCTGAACCCTCTCCGTTCTGAATGCACCTCATACTGCTTTTTCTGAGGCTCGACGGCTGCAATCTGGAAGACGGGATAAACGCCTTTTTGCCGGTAGATCATAATGCTCTTGGTATTAGGCACATCGGAGAAGACCGGTTGGACCAAACCAGTTTCAGCATCCAAGAGTGGTCTGATAATCTGGTTGTTGGCAATGGCGGAGCGGTCGCCGTTCCGGACGGAGACATAGATGGCATTGCGCAGCTTACCGTCATTATTGTAGCCGTTCGGCTTGATTTCCAGAACAATCTGTGCCTTTCGGAGCGCCTTGGCGAAAAGATCCTTTTTACCTTCATCCGGATATCCCATGATGATATCTTCGATGGACAGATCTTCGAAATTGGCACCGGCCAGATTGCCGGTAAAGCCGAGTACCTTGTCCAGAATCTCGTCCGAGCTTAGTTTGTGAAGCGAAAGAATATCTTCGCCCTCGAGTGTTTGGGCGAACTTATTGACGGTGGCGTCAGGATCGGAGGTCCCATCCACATCCATGTCCGTAGCCAAGTCAATCTGGAACGGGTTCACGTCCCTCGTGTAAGAGAGTTTGGTCAGCGTATCCCCGATGGAGAGGTTCACGCCTTCCAACAGGTCCTTGGTCTCCTTGATGACGAGCCGCTTTTCTGTCACGAAATTCTTCAATTCCAAGAAGAACTGGTCAGCCTTTTCGTGCCGGATTTTGTCAATCTCGTTTCTGACATAATCGCTCTGAGCCTCCGCAATGGAGTTCTGATATTGCTCGGCACTCTTGAAGATGGACTTATGTCTCAATTCATCGATTGCATCTTTGATTGCAGTCTTGAGTCCGGGCGCTTTCTTGCCGATCGGGTCAAGCAACTCCGCCTTCATTTCTGAAGAATAGAGATTGATGGCGCTGACAAGAGTATCGATGAATTCCGCAGCACCGGTCAGGCCCTTGGGCCCCTTGGACACGCTATCCAATTCAGCCGCAAAACTGTCCTTGACTGCTTGCAAGTTGGAATTGTATCGTTCCTCAATTTTCCTTCTGGCTTGATTCAAGGTATCGGAAACGAAAGTGTCACTTTCAGTTTCCGCATCATCCGCTTTCTTGGAAATGATGGCTGAATCCGGCAGTTCTGTCTGGAAATTGAACAAGGAATCCAGTAATTCGTCCGCTTCATGCTCCTTAAAATGGTTGGTGGCGATGAACTCTTCTGCCAGTCCCTGGACATAGTTGATGTCCGAGACTCCGGCCATTTCTTTGACCAGTTTGCTGGCAGCTTTCAGGCTGTACTTCTTGCCGAGCTTCTTTGTATTGACCAGGATTTCGCAGAGGCCCATGCCGCTGATCCAGGATTTTTTATCCTCGATATCCAGCGACCCGTCGATCATCACTTGCTTGAAGTTGTCAATGTCAGCGGCCGCAGCGGAGCCGATGGATCCGGAAATGGCCAGCAGAGCCTGACCGATCATGGTGTACAGCTGCTTGGCATCGGTATATGTGTCACCGAAAGCGTTCTTGTTGTCGATCAGATAAACCAAGTCAAAAGGGGAGAAGTCGTATGACCGGGTCTCGTTCAACAGGGTAATGGAGACCGGGTTGTCAAAATCCGTGTACTTCATCAGGTAGTCCAAATCCAGGAGTGCACCGTAGGCGTTGGCACCGACGAACTGGCCACAACCCTGGAACGCATTCGGAAGAACGGCATAAGCGGAAAGAACACAGTCGTCACCAAGGATGTCTTTGATGAGATAGGCCATGTTGAGGAAGGTGCCGCAGCCGGTACCACCGGAAAGGGAGAAGACAAGATAGATCTGAAGTTTGTCATCAACCAGTTCCCAGAGATCCCTTCCGTCATTGGTTGCATTGCGGACACGGTCCACGGCCTGGCGGAAAGAACTTTCGACCTGATTGTAATTGATGGTGAAGGAAAAACGTCCGTTCGTACGAATCTGTCCCGCGCCATTGGCACTCAGGCCCTGCAAAGCTTGGACATTCCGCTTGGGAACCCAGTCAAAACTGTCCTTGTGCGCATTGTAATAAGCATTAGGCTGTTGGATGACAAGCTTGACACACTCTTGAGCATCCAGTTTGACAGTCCGGTCATCCTGGGTTGTCGTCTGTTTGGCGAACTCTTCGGTGGAAGTGTCGATGCCAAGGAAACCGATGATTTCGGGAACCCGGCCGTACTCATCCTGATAGAGTTGTTTCGTCTTGAGAATGGACTTCATACCAGTGCCGCCGAGGCCGATGAAGAGGGATCTTTTAAGTTTGGTTGCCATAATAAAAAGCTTTTGTGTTATTATTTATTTCTTCAATGCATAGAATTCAACTTCCACAGGAGTGTTATCCTTTGTTTCTCCCCTGATTACCTTGAGTTCTTCACGGTCACCTGCTTTTGCGGAGGTGAACTCATGACGATCAAAAGCGGCGAGAGTCTGGAATCTCTTGCCAGGCGTCAGCGAAATGTCCGAGGTGAGGCCTTTGATGAAGACAAAACTGGTCCTGCCATGGAACAGCATGTGGAAGAAACCCTGCTTCAACCCCTTTTTCCCGGTGAGGACAATTTTCGCGGAACCTTTGGCTTTCTTGTTCATGTTCGGCATGCCTCTCCGGCTCCCGTCCACGGTTATGAACTGCTTCTTAATCTGATTGTCCGTAAACTTAGGCACAATGATCTGGATCAGTGTGACGATGGCAAGGAAAGCAAGAAAGATGGTACCGAGGGACGTGTCAGTAATGACGCGGGGGACATTTTTGCCTCGCTCATGGTAGACATCCATGGCGGTATTATCCTCCAGCAAGGGAGTTTCGTCCGAGCCGGAAACCTCAAACTCATTGATGTAGTCCAGTCCTCCGTTATCTAGAACTTTGAACTTCCAGTTGAACATCCCCGGTCCGCTTTCCTTCAGAAACTCCTTCTGGACCTGCAGGCCGATTTCTAGCTGGCTGTCGTCTTTTCCGATCCGAATCTTATTGTCCGGCGTCTCTGCGCCATTGACGAAGACTTTCACTTGTTCCGGCTTGACGGCGAGTTCGCGACCCTGATCGTTGACTTGATAAAGAGCAAGGACGATGTCTCTCTGGAAATCCACCTTTGCGTCTTCATTGAATTCCACGTTCAGTGTCCGTGTAATGGTTTGGGGCTTATACTTGTTGAGAAACCAGTCCGGGAAAGATTTGATCTCTCCCCAGCGTTCGATGCCACTGTCATTTTCGCTGCAGGATACCAGGCAGATGGCAAAAAGCGCCAGGACGATAAATGCAATATGCTGTTTCATATGATAGTCCTCCATTATTCCCAGCTGAGGGTCATTTTCTTCTCTTTTTCCACGGTCAAGTACAAGGTGACGATATCATCCAGCAGATAAACGTTATCCCCGTCCACGGTGGTCATATGCACTTTGACCGGATATTTCATTCCGTTGTGGAAATGCCTCTTCATCCCATTCAAATCCATTTTGAAGGACAGGGGGACATTGAACGAATTGTTGTCGACGGCGGAGACAGCGTTTACGGAGATGAACGGATTCTCCTCCGACTCAAACTTGACCTTGAAGGATTCCGGCAGTTTGCCCGGACCTTTCACTTTCAACTGGGCCGTGACGGAAGGCGCTTCAGCCTCGATCATGTCGTTGGCATTGACGGCGATGGAGGGGTATGGAATAACCTGATAAAACTCAAATACCTTGGTGATGTCGCCCGGCTTGATGAGTTTGAAGCAGTCTTTCTCCTGCTCCTGCGCTTTGCTGATGATCTCACGGATTCCTTCGGCCGCGTCGTCGTTCAGTGATATATAAAAGGCGTGCATGCTTTTCTTCTTGCGGGCGATAGCGCACCAATCAGCCATCAGTCTCTGTAACCCCTCGATATCGTCCATTTTTCCGTCCGTCAAAATCTTCAAATAATCCTCCCTGTCATCTGAGATGACGGAGTTGATGACGAAAGACAGCGAGGGAACGACATCTGTGTTGACATGGCTGTATTTCAGCCAATCCTTTTTGCTTGCTTGGATTCTTTGGATCAGTTCCTGCTTGTTCGCGCCGGAGGCAGTCTTGTAAATCCAGGGGTTCTTGTCGCCCCGATAGCTGCCGGAAGCTGCGCTCTGGAAGGGGATAACGACGATTTCGGCGGTTTCGTCCGTGATGCTGTTGATGTCACGGATCATTTCCTCAACCACAAGGTCGTAAATGTCTGAATCCTTGTCGTGAACCTGCTGGTATTTCCCGGTTTTGGGATTCAAGACAAAACCTATCCCCTGCATGGAATGCGTGACATCCCACAAGTAAATGTAACGGTCGTTCTTGAAAGCAGTCGTGGGAATGCTCTCCACCATTTCACCCACAAAAGTATCGTCAATCTTCAGGGTGTCTTCATCCGAAACTTGCCCCCAAGAAGGAACGGGGGCAAGCAGGAGGATGGAAAAGAGTAAAAGGATTGGCTTTTTCATATCCTGAAATTAAAAAATTATTCGGTCTTGGCTTCAGGTGCCGGCTCTTTCGACTTTCCCCCCAATCCTTCGAAAAAGCCTCCGACGCCTCCGAGGACGCCCTTGACGGCCTTGTCGAAGGAGTTGATGATGTTTTTGACACCGGACTTGAGGACGATGGCGCGATAGCGGCCGACAGCCTTGTCGATTCGTGCCCGGTCTTCCTTGGTCAGTTTGTCATAGGACTTCTCATATTGGTCCATCAGTTTGGTGAACTGGTCGGACACCTTGTCCCAGTCCGCCTCGGAATAGGATGGGGCGTTCTTCTCGACTTTGTCAACAAATTTCTCGATCCGGGCAGGTAGCAGAGACGTGCAGGAAATGAATACGAGCGCCCCTACCGCAAGGGCCATGAACATGAAAAACTGTTTCATTGCTACGTTATGTTTTGGTTTAGTTGTTAGGTGTTTATTCAAGTTTCAAATATATGTATATTTCTTTCAAATTGCAATGCTTCTGATAAAAAAACTGCGACTCCTATACGGCTGTTCCGGCTCCGTCCGCCGGGGCGTGTTCCGGGTGGAGGATACGCGGACTGATGAAGTCGACGTCATGTGGCGGGCGCCTTTTGACGGCCTTGTGGATGGTCTTCAATACAATTCATACGTCGTCTTGATGACCAGATAGTCGTAATGCTGGATCTTGGGCTCCAGTTCCTCAAACGGCCGGATATCCTCATGGATTCTCTTGACATCATCGGTTTTGTCCCCCTGAACATAGCCCATGGCGACATGGGATGCCTCCCAGCGTAGATGCTCCTGAACGGCAAGATAATGCAGCATGGTCTCGATATGGGGATTGTCTCCGGTGTAGTGTGTGTGCGCTTTGTCATAGTCACTCGGAATGTTACGGGCAATCTCTTTCCGTATTCCCAGGAGAGCCGGATCAGTCAGTTCCAGTTTCGTCGATGCATGCATGCAGTTGGCATAGTCCTGTGAACGCTGGCGCACCTTTTTTGAATGCGATGCGAAGTCGTTGGTTGTCAGGATGGCCCTGTCCCGCTCATCCCAGTCGCCTTCATAGCCGCTGGCCCGATTGTATCCGTCGTAATACTGCTTCGCCCGGGTCTTCATGCTCTCACCGGTAATATGGTCGAATGTCCATACTTCACGTAGAGACCCGAATGTATGGATGCAATTCTGGTACTGCCTGATGGAACGGTAATGGTCCAGGGTGGTATTGTCAAGATACGTAGGGACTTCCTGGTTGACCAGGATGATGAAATTCCGGGAAAGGTCCTTTCCGGACTGGTACGCATATTCGACCAGGTCGAGGGCTAATTTGAGGTTCAGCCGGTCATCACCCAGGCAGATGGCGATGTAGTTCAGGGAGGGTATCTGTTCTTTCACGATTTCCCAGAAAGCGTTTGAACCCATAGTGCACTGAGCATAGGAGATGCCGGCATCTTCGTTCATTCCCCGGTGTTTTTCCTTGTATGTCTGTTCCAGCAGGCACATCCGGCCGTCCAGCACCGTGCAGCGGAAAGGATTTTTCTTAAAATCCTTGTCAACGAAAGCACCGTATTCATACAGGAATCCCAGCATTTCCTGCCCGGTTTCTCCGAATCCCAGGATCATCGCCTCGAAAGGGGAGTCCACCCAACCTTCTGCCCGCCCTTCGGCGTTCTTCCCTTTTTGAACGAAATTCACGGGCAGCAGTTCCGTGTGGCTCTTGATGGTCTGAACCGACAGACCGGCGGTATCCACGAGGTGGATATTCATGGCCGGTGTATTGGACATGGCGCTTTCATACATCCGGTTGATTCCTTCCCGGCAGGTCCGGCAGAAGATTTCAGCGGAATGCTCGAACCGGCTGAGGTATTGGTGGAGAATCTCTACGCAGTGAAGGTTCTCTTTATCATTGTCTGACAGCAGATACACCTTGCAAGACTCATCCTTCAGATAATAATCCAGGTCCTTCAGGTTCATCTTTTTACAGATGTCAGTCCCGTTTGTATCACCTAGCGGAGTCCGGGAATAGACGACGGCATCGAACGGGCCGTCGGGATTGTCGTCACTTTCTTCGAAGAGCCGTTGGATCTTCTCCCAAATGGACAGGCCCATGTAATTCTCGTCCGGATCCGGGAATCCGATAAAGATGCAAGTGTGGTCGGGATGGGTTTCTTTGATGCTCGAGGCAACTTTCTGAGGGACATCACCTCCCAGAAAGAACAGATGGGAGTTTCCGGACTGGTTTTTGTGCGATGACAGCCATTCCCGGCCGGCCCGTCTTCTGTTGAACGCCTTGATGACCAGGGAAACGGAAACGAAGCAAGCCATGATGAAGGTGATGGCGAAAAGGAAAGCGAACCATGGATGTCCGGGTTCACCGTTGGCTCCGAAGAAATACTCCTGATATCCATTGTCAAAGAAATGCGTCTGGAAAACAAAAAGTTCCAGGGAATGGAAGAAAGCCAAAACGGCCACGGAAAAAGGGCTGCGTTCGCCTTCGGTAATCCGCCACAGAATGGCTCCGTCCGCAATCGTATTGACACAGAACACGATTGCTGAGAGGATAATGAGAGTCTTCAGGAACCGTTTGTTTTTGCTGCTGCTACGGACCAGCAGGAAGAAACACAGCAAGGCGATCAGGATTCCGGCAAAAGTGGCGTAGAATTGCATGGCTGGAGTTTGGAACATGGTGACAAGTTTTCCTCAAAGATAGCAATTTCCCGTGATAAATATGTATATTTGCGAAGCCCTCAAAACAAGCAATTCCCATCATGGCAAAAAAAGTCAGCAAAGAAACCCTTGCAGCCGGTTACACGCCTGCCCCCATTGACCTTTCCGATGTCATCATTCCCGATTCTTTGCTGGAACTGACGGAGGCCATTGCCGAGAATACGCACGAAGTCTGGTCTTATAACCGTCTTTCCGAAGGTTGGACCTATGGTCCGAAACGGGATGATACCAAGCTGAAGCACCCCGACCTCATCCCCTATGCAGCCCTGCCCGAGGCTGAAAAGGAATATGACCGTGCCACTGCGATGAATGCCATCAAACTGATTGTCAAACTTGGATACCGGATTGAAAAACAATGAAAACGTCGTTGACAATCTTCGTTTCCGGGTCGAAAAGTCTGAAGGAGCACCGTATGAGGTTGAAAGCCATGGTGAACAACCTCAATGCGGAGAATCGTTTGAAAGGACGTCCCATTACGCTGAATATGTTTTCATATGTCAACCTGGGAGACAATCAGGCGGAATATGATGATTTCATTGCGAATAAGACGGATATCGCCATCTTTCTGATTGAGGACAGGATTGGTGATAAGACGAGGGAGGAATTCATGCTGGCAACCCATGCCCAGAAAGAAACAGGCATCCCTAAAATACTTGTTTTCATGCGCGAATTCCGGGAGAGAACTCCGGAAATTGCCGAGGCGGAGTCTTTTGTCAGTGAGAACACGAACTCCTATTATATCGAGTATTCCAATCTGGAAGACCTTGAGTTAAAGGTTAAGGATCGCTTGACAGCGGAGGTGGATGAGCTGGTGGAAAGAACCAAGATACCTCCCAAGCGGAGGATGACGTTCTTGATGATCTGGTCATGGCTCGCGACCATAGCCTGTCTCCTGCTTTTATCGGTTATTGTGAACCGTATTCTTTCAGGGCAGAAGGATGTCACCCTTCTGTTCATTGGCGGCGGTTCCGCCGTCAGCTGCCTGGAGAATTATGAAGGCATCGGCAATGTCTATGAGTATGAGAACTCGATATGCCTGGCCGTTCCTACGAGTACGTCCTGGCCGGTCATTACGAGTGAAGTTCAGCACCAGCATTCCAGAAAGGTTTCCGGTCATACCAAACTTTTTTATCCCGTCTGCCTGTCCGCCATGAAAGCGGAGGATGCCAGTTTCCTGAAGATGAGCAACAAGGAGCAGTTTGTAAATAAGGGTTCCGTCCTCGCTTATCATTTGGGCGAAGATTATCTGGCTGCATATGTCAAGAAGAGTTACCACAACAAGCTGATTGACGGGAAAGATACCATCAGTATCCGGGACTTGGCTGCGTTCTTGAAGGAAGTATCAAAACAGGATGTGATGATTTTCACGACAGAAGAGGGGAGCGGGACGCTTACCTATTACCAGCGGTCGCTCGAACCTTATAATATGACTGTTACCAAGGCGGCGCTGGGGGAGCGGGTGGATAAGTTTACTGACTTGACTCCCATGAGCAAAATCCGCCGGGATGAGACTCCCTACATCATGCTTGGAAGCCGGTATTATGTCGCAAAGGAGGTTTATGCAGAAGGTGATTGCCGTGCCATCTGTGTCGTGGACGAACATGGCGATGCCATCAGCAAATCCATTTATCTCTATTTTGCGGGCTATTATGAGGACGGGGGTGCCTCCTATTGGATTCCCGATGTCATGGTCGACTTCCTCAGGAAATTGGACCCCCGTTTCGGAGATGTCATCAAGAATAATCGGATCCCCCGCGAGAACGAGCGTGTTATCGTTCCTCTCAACGATCTCCTGTAACAAAAGCAAAGGAACAGTTTCTTTTTTCAATGAAGAAGTTGCGCCCGACACGGATCAGGGTTTTTATCATGAAGAGATTTGGTATTGTATTCTGTGTATGCGTTGTCGCTTTCGGTTTTTTTACTGTTTCTTGCTTATCCGGGGGGGCTAAAAGTCAGTTGAAGGCCCTTGAATCCCGCGCTGATGCCGGTGACGTTGAAGCGGCCCGTCAGCTTGCGGATAATTATAATACTTTGGAATCCGCTCTGACGCGGGACGATTTAAAGAGGCTGGCAGAAGAGATGGTATCCATCATGAAGCGGGAAAAGATTAGCGGATCCTTGGATGATTCCCCGTATGGGGCCTTTCTTGCCGATTCCATGGGTTTCAGCCAGGA
>JAEEGL016026673.1_pt1 | contig 28313 bp, 25 predicted proteins | sample 9134231 | NCBI WGS metagenome assembly JAEEGL01 (sample SAMN16246548, study PRJNA631951) | gut metagenome | biome: gut microbiome; feature: rumen; material: fiber-attached | host: Bos | place: Iran: Karaj | collected 2018-10
CAAGATGTGGCAGGCTGCTATCCTTCATTCAGGCTATTCGATTCGCGATATTTCACTCAACGAAGAGAGAATCGCATTCTTCCGCTCGAACTACGACAAAGATTCTCACGAATATGAATTTGGATTCAAGGATCACTACAAAGCCTATTTGCGCAAGCAGAATGGCACTCCGACGCCGGGTTACTCTGACAATCTTCTCGCCTCTATGCTTACGCTCGGACTCGCTATGGGTGGCGAAAGTAACGATAAGGCGATAGATAGGACTAGCGAGATGATGAAGTCAATGTGTAAAAACCAGGCATCTCTACCAATCCACTCTGACCAAAGGGTGCCGGATGAGTATTGTAAGATTTACGACAAGGAAGAATATTTGCAGGAAATTTATAAGAAGCTCGGCATTCGGGTAATAGGAGAGCGAGACTACTATTTCTACTCCGTCGAATTACCCGACGCGCTCACAATCGTCGATGACGATCATGGTCGTTGCGTCAAGGAAGGTGACGAAACCTTACTCCATTTTTGCGACGATGGGCCTTTCTATGACAGAAGAGTCTACGTCGACGAAATCAACGTAACCCTATAAGAAAGGCCCCGTATTGTTGCGGGGCTTTTTCGGCTGCTGACCCTCAACGTTTATTGCGTAGTGTGGTATATTGGTAACGGCAATGCCTTTTTTGGAGCAATAAGCACAATTTACCCATTCGTACCCAGTCGCTTCTAGACATAGGGCTTTCAAATTTGGTATTTTATCTATGATTTCATTCTTAAATTCCCAACCCACAATAGTTCGGCAGTTAAATCATTTTGTCGGCAATAAATGTATAATTTCAGATAGCTCCTTTTAATACATTATACCATTTTTGATATAAATCCTCTTTATACACTGTTAAAACCTGGTTAATTAAGCCCCACCTTTTTGTCGTCGTATATTTACCAACGTCCACAGCTGAGGCCGAATCTAGCGCAGACTGCTTCGTCAACCGCTGTGCCGTTTGCGACTGCACTTTCCCATGTTAAGGGGGCAGCACCGCAACCGTTACCCGAGACGTAACCCATTCTTTGGGCGTACTCTAACACCTGAGAAGATATAGTCCCGCAACTTGGAGTATATCCGGCAAACCTTTCTATGCCAAAGAAATATTTTTCTTCAGCGACAGTAGTGTAGGTGTCATCTGTATAAAACGGAACTGCGATGTATTGATAAATATATTTATCGTTTAGATTATAATCGGCACTTGGCGTTGGCGGAGCCTGCGGAGTTTCGGACATAGCGGGAGTAGAAGGGGTAGAAGGGGTAGATGGAGTAGATGGAGTAGATGGAGTAGAAGGAGTAGATGGAGTAGACGCCGGGGCGGATGTTTGATCGTTATTAGCGTTTGGAGCCTCCTGTTTTTCCTCAGGCTGCTTATCTTCTGTCTTATCCTCTGAATCGTTGCCTATATCTTCTTCAGTGACTTTGTCAACATTTTCTTCTACGACAAGAACAGCTTTGTCGTTCTGAGCCGAGTTATTGGTGATGATTACTGCAGCAGTAGTACCACCGCCGACTAGAGCGACAGCAACAACTCCTGAAATAATCTTGGCTTTCAATGATAGCTCAGAAATGACGGTTATAATCGTGTTCATACTATCTCCTTATATTTATATTATACATTATAAACATATTGAGTAAACGCTAAAACAGCATAGATGGGATAGCTAGCCACTCTCCGTATATACGGCGTTGGAGTTTTTCTTCTATGTCCTCTTTGTACGCGAGTAAAACCTGGTAAATTTTGCCCCACCAAACGGTTTATAAGGTTATTATAATCTATTTGTAATTTGTAGATGACTGTTAAATCCGTTATGATTTGTTTTTTAATCGTTGAAGATTAGCATTCCAAAAATTAAAGGCATCTTTATCTCCCAATATTTTTTCTTCTTTCATTTTTAGCTTGTAGAATCTCTCTTTTTGTTCGTCATCCATATTATCCCAGTCTTTCGGAGATATTTCGAGACGATTCCTTTCAACAACCATTTTTAATGCAGCACGATAGCCTCTAGCAGTCTCTTCGTCTCCCTCTTCCTGTGCTTTGATTAATTCCGCCTCAAGTTTGCTTAATTGTTCTGCTGCTGGATGGTTAAAAGTATTTGGTTTACCGGATGCGCTTTCGACTTTTGCAATTGGGATGGTATCAACTTCTACGCTTACGGTGGAATACCCGTCTTTCTCAAAAGTAGAAGAATCGATACTTATATTTATATTGGTCATCTCTAGCCCATGTTGTTTGAACCTGCGTTTCAGGAGTGCCTTGCCAAGGTCTTCCTTGTTGCCGATAAACATGTCGAATTTTGTTCCAATTAAGCTATTGTCTCCTATTGTTTGACGATGGGTGCCATTATCGACTAGGTTTTTTAAGAGTTTTCCTTCGGCGTATTCGGTATCTTCGTTCTTAAAACCATATCTATCCAGTATTTTATCTACATAATAGTCTGGTCCTTTATCGGTAAATCTGTCACCAAGCATTTGCGCCTGCTTATCACGAAGGCTTTTAGCTTCATTGAATAATAACCTCGATGTCTTTACTCTAAGGATTATATCTTCATCAGATTCTTCTTGGCCAGTCTCTCTTGAATAAACTTTGCCGCTTTTGATTGCAAATTTTTGAATATCATTTAAAACATTAGAAGGGGAAGTTAGTTCTGTTTCGTAGCTCTCAGATTGTTTTTCACCACTAAAAGGAATGTCTTTTAATTTGTCCCATTTTGTCAGTTTTGGGGCTTCAGGTGCTTGTTTGTTGATATTCGATAATATTTCTGCCATATATTTGCTTTGATTATATTATACCATTTTTAGGTGAGCACTTGTCGTTTCTTTCTTATAATCTATTAAAACTAGACATATTAGCTCCGCCATTTGGACTGGCGGAGTTTTTGTGATTCAGCTAGCTGGAGGCTTTCGTTTTTTATGACAATGGTATGCTAGATAATTTTACGTCTATTATTACGAATGTTAAAGACGCGTTTGTTATAGATATCGTAGTATTGTTATTTCTGAATAATATGTTACAATAATGTGGTAGGTAAACTACGTTCTTTTTATTGCTGGTCATCACTATGCTGAAGGAGGGGTTAAAGTATGAAACTCAAAATTGGTGACAAGGTCTATCTGCAGAAGTATGAGGTTGTCTATATTCTGCATAAGCTCAACAGTTTTCCTGCGAGCATTATGCAAGAAACATTTGGTGGCGACGATAATGATTATTTCTTCGTGAATGGTTCTGCTGACGGTTTTCGATTTGCATGCGTTTACGAGGAGCCTGAAAGTGTTAGGTGGCTTATGGAACAGGATTGGATTGTCGATTATGACGTATATATCGAAATGTCGCTTGATGAATTGAAGGTTCTTCAAGAAACTTTCAAAGCGGAATACTCTGCTGGTATCGATGAATTCAACGCCAAGGATGAAGCTTATAAAGAAACGCATTTTGAAGAGGAAAATGAAAAACTTGATAATCTCGGGCATAAAATCATTTCGTTTGGGAACCTTATCAGTTTTTGCAAGGGTGAAGTAAAATTTGGTTTTCCGGACGAGTATCAGGGAATAACCACCATTTTAGGCGCTTCTGGCGCCACCAGCATTTCTCAGAAGAGGTTTAACTTCTTTGCGCGGCTATTTGGTCGTGACGCCCAGTGATGGGCGTTTTTATTATTCTGTAGCTGTTACGCAGCGAATATATATTCCGTTACCGCGATTCAATTTACTTTTAGAATATAGATTGGCTGTTGTAATTTTTACAATTTTAGCATAAAGGTCTTGAAATACTAGATTTAGTGGTGTATGATAGGTACAAGACACTAAATGTAGGGTGACAAGAGCATTACCAATATCGTCGTCTGCAGAAAAGGTCATTGCATAAAAAATAAGATGGACAGAAATACATTTGAAGGAGGTATATTTTATGTTCAAAAGAATTGTAAAGCGTGATGGAAAGATTGTAAAATTCGATCCAGAGAAAATTACAGAGGCGATTGCGAAGGCTGGTCTTGCGACGGAAGAATTTAAGTATGACCGTGCAAAAGCAATTACTGAAAAAGTGCTGAAGCGGGCAGAAGAAAAAATCAAGGTGCGAACACCAAATGTTGAACAAATTCAAGATGTTGTAGAAGAAGTCTTAATGGAGTCTTCATTTAAGAAGACAGCGAGAGCTTATATCCAATATCGGCAAGAAAGATCACGAATACGTGATGCGAAGTCTGATTTGATGATGATTTATCGAACGATTTCACATGCGGACGCGAGTGAGGATTCTGATGTGAAACGATCAAATGCTAATGTCGATGGTAATTCGGCTATGGGTAAGATGCTACAATTTGGTGCTGAAGGCTCAAAAGTGTTTGCAAAAACTTTATTACTTCGTCCCGATATTGCTTTTGCGCACGATAATGGCGATATTCATATTCATGATCTCGATTTCTATGCGACTGGTACGTTGACTTGTTGTCAGAGCGATCCGTTCGTATTGTTTGAAAATGGTGGTTTTAATACTGGACATGGTCATCTTCGGACGCCGAATTCGATTAGTTCATATGGGGCACTTGCAGCAATCCTTTTGCAGGCTAATCAAAATGAACAACATGGTGGTCAGTCAATTCCGAATTTTGATTATGCGATGGCACCTGGTGTAAACAAATCATTTCGTAAGGCCTTGAAGCGCAATTTAAAGAAGTATAATATGTTTTCTGGAAAGAAATTGTCGCTTGAGGTGAAGGATAGTTATGACTTTGGTGATGATGAAAGATTGAAGAAGGATAAATGGCCAAAGGAAGTGATTGAAGCGTCAAATGAGGATGTGGAACGTGAAACTTTGCAGGCGATGGAAGGATTTATTCATAATCTTAATACGATGCATTCGCGTGCGGGAGCACAAGTTCCATTTACTTCGATCAATTTTGGAACTGATACTACGCCAGCTGGTAGATTGGTGTCAAAGTATTTGTTAGAGGCAACTGAGAATGGTCTTGGTAAGGGAGAAACGCCAATTTTCCCAATTTCAATTTTCAAAGTGAAATCTGGTATAAATTACGAGCCGGATGATCCGAATTATGATTTATTTAAGAAATCGATGGAAGTTTCAGCAAAAAGACTATTTCCGAACTTCTGCTTTATTGATGCGCCATATAATTTGAAGTATTACAAAAAAGGTGATTACAGAACAGAAATTGCGACGATGGGTTGTAGAACGAGGGTATTTGCAAGTGTGTTCCCAGAGTCGGATGGTATTGTGACTGGACGAGGTAATTTGTCGTTTACAACGATCAATTTGGTGAGAATAGGAATTAAACACGGTATTTGTTTAGGTGAACGTAAAGAGGCGGATTGGGATGGATTTTATCATGAGTTGGACGAAAAGATGGATTTAGTAAAGGATGAATTATTGGATCGTTTTGATTTTCAGGCTAATCAACATGTGCGTAATTTTCCTTTCTTGATGGGGCAAGGCAACTGGTTTGGTTCGGAAAAACTTGGTATGAATGATACGCTACGTGACGTGATAAAGCATGGTACACTTTCGATTGGATTTATTGGTCTTGCAGAGACGTTGGTTGCAATGACTGGTAAACATCATGGTGAGAATGAGGATTCGCGTGAACTCGGGCTAGACATAATTACGCATATGCGTGAGAAATGTGATGAGTATTGTAAGAAATATCATTTGAATTTTTCACTTTTGGCAACACCGGCGGAAGGTATTGCGGGGCGCTTTACTAAGATTGACCGCAAGGAATATGGCGTGATTCCTGGTGTGACGGATAGAGAATTTTACACTAATTCATTCCATGTACCGGTTTATTATCCGATTGGTGCTTTTGAGAAAATTGAGATTGAAGCACCATACCATGCACTTTGTAATGCTGGTCATATTACATACATTGAGCTTGATGGCGATCCGTCGCAGAATATTGCGGCCTTCGAATCAGTAATTCGAAAAATGCATGATGAGGGAATTGGTTACGGTTCAGTTAATCATCCCGTAGATCGTGATCCGGTGTGTGGATTCTCAGGGATTATTAAAGGTGAACGATGTCCACATTGTGGAAGATTAGAAGGTGATGTGAGTTTTGAAAGGATGAAGTGTTGTTAGGGCCTTACGATAAGATTGCGATAGAGCATATTAAAACGGCACCACAGCCGCCAGAAGGAAAGATTCGTCTTTCTGGACCACTTGAGCATGATAATATCGTGAATGGTGACGGACTTAGAGCAGTGGTTTGGACGCAGGGTTGTCCAAATCACTGTAAGGGATGTCAGAATCCGGAAACCTGGGACTTTGAGGGAGGGATTCTAGTGGACATTAAGGAGGTGTGCGAACGTTTAGCTCAGTTTCGTGGGCAGGAAGGACTCACTTTTTGTGGTGGTGAACCATTCGTGCAGCCACTAGCTTGTAAAACAATCGCCGATTGGGTGCGTAAGGAACTTGGATGGAATGTATGGTCGTTTTCAGGCTTTACTTATGAGCAAATAAAAGAGGCTGGTGGAATGGCTTGGGAGTATTTGAAATCATTAGACGCACTAATAGATGGGCCGTTTATTATTGGTCAAAAAGATTTGAGTTTGAAATACCGTGGTTCGAAAAACCAACGTCTGTTACATTTGGAATATGGTACTGGTAAAATTCTAAGTATAGAATAATGGACAAAATAGTCTAGCAAATAGAATGTCTGTTGTGCTATAATAAATGTGGATATGTGGAGGAATGATGGAAAAAAGTAGTATGTTTACAGTGACGCCAATGAGTCAACAGGTGGAGATTGATCCTGGTGATTCTTGTGAAGGCGATATTATTTTGACGAATCCTTTGAATGCTAGTGGTGATTTTGATTATAAGGTAGAACTGTCGAGCTATAACGTTGTAGGCGATGATTATAATGCGGATTTTTTGACAGTTACCGAGCATTCGCAGATCGTAAATTGGATTACGATTGATAATCCTACGGGTACTTTGAAGCCAAACGAATCAGTTAAGGTCCATTATAAAATTAATGTGCCAGAAAAGGCAGTGGCTGGTGGGCAATATGCAGCTTTTTTGGTCAGTTCTGCTGGCGATGAAGCTCCAATTTCCGGAATAGCGGTCAGCAACGTATTTGAAATGGCAAGCATTTTGTATGTTCAAGTGAGTGGTGATATCATTCGAAAAGGTGAAATGCTTGGTGCGGAAGTTCCTGGTTTTGTAACTTCGACGCCGATTAAGGTAACCTCTTCATTCAAAAATGAGGGTAGTTTGCATGAACCAGCTTATATATCGTTGGAGGCTAGGAGCTATTTTTCATCAACTCCGGTGTATCCAAAGGCGGGTGAGAGTGGAGTGCTTGAAGAAATTATTATGCCTGGGACGACGCGTACGGTGACTCGGGAAATTGATGGCGTTTCTTCACTTGGCATATATGATGTGACGCAGACGATAAGTTATATGGATGAGGTAAAAACGATTCGTCAGGTGGTGATAGCTTGTCCGATTTGGTTTATGTTGTTGTCGTTTTTGACCATAGTTGCGGTTGTACTAGCGATTATAGTTTCAGTGAAACGTCATAAGAGCAAAAAACAGGTGTTTTAATGACCTATCTTGACTATGCAGCAACGGCTCCGATGCTGGGATGTGTGAAAAAGGCAATGCACGAAGCAGAGGAGACGTTTTTTGCGAATGCTTCGGCACTTCATACTCCTGGGCATTTGGCGATGAATGAAATTGAAAAATGTCGAGCTTTACTGGCGGATGAAATAGGTGCTTTGCCAGAAGAAATTATTTTTACATCTGGGGCTTCAGAATCAAACAATACAGTGATGCATATTTTTGAGGGATGTAAAATTGAAGCTTCGCCATATGAGCATCATTCAATACTGGAAGCCGCGAAGGTCTATGGTGGTGATGATTTGCCAAGATTGTATTCGTGGATGTTAGCAAATAATGAGCTAGGTGACTTCTTAGAGTTACCAAAAATTGAAGTTACACCGCTTGATAACGATAGATTATCGTCAGCGACCGACAAGCGTAGTGCATATCTGCACTCAGATTTGACACAGGTGCTTGGAAAAATACCGTTGAATGTAGATAAGCTGGGACTTGATTATGCGACTTTTTCCGCGCATAAAATTGGTGGTCCGATAGGAGTTGGGGCGTTATATGTGCGAAAAGGTGTGCCATTTCGACCATTAATAATAGGTGGCAATCAGGAGAACAAACGTAGAGGAGGGACTTATAATACGGTGGGTATTATTGGATTTGGTGCGGCATTAGAAAATATGCGCAAAATGGATTGGTTAAAAACTTTTAAAACCAAAGTACTTGGTCTTAGAAATGAATTGGCGAGGCGAATTCTGGCAGAAATACCTGGGAGCTCAATAAATACCGATATGCGAGAGGGTAAGTCTTTACCTAATATTCTAAACGTTTCGTTTGCTGCGGCTGAAGGTGAATCGATACAACTATATTTAGATGCCGAAGGGATAATTGTTTCGACTGGCTCAGCTTGTGCGGCAGGTGACATTAAACCGTCGCATGTGTTGATGGCAAAAACTGGGGATGCAGAAGTAGCACATTCGTCAATTAGGTTTTCATTTGGAGTGGATAGCACCATGGCAGATGTAGAACATGTGATGAATGTGTTGCCGGGGATTATTAAGCGACTACAGGGTATGAGTACGATAGATTTGAATTAAGAATTGTTATTTTTGTAATTATTAATAGCATCTTTGAGAGCTTCATGACCAAGTATAGAACAGTGAAATTTGTGTTTTGGTAAATTACCAAGATAGTTGTCGATGTCTTTAGCGGAAATGTTGATAGCTTCATCTAAGGATTTGCCTTTGGCTAATTCTGAAAGGGCGGAGGTAGAAGCAATGGCGGAAGCGCATCCGTATGTTTTCCAGCGAATGTCGACAATAGTGTCATTCTTTATTTGAAGAAACATTTTCATTTGGTCACCACATATAGGATTGCCGACAAGTCCTACGGCGTTATATCGAAATTTTGATTCGTCGCCCATTAAAAAATTGCGGGGATTTAAAAAATGATCTTTAACAACGTCGGAATAAACCCAGTCTTGACCTTCTTTTTTCATATATCCATTATACCACGGTGTATAATAGACATATGAAGATAGCAATTATGGGTGCTGGCGCTTATGGGACAGCGCTGGGTAATATTCTGACCGAGAATGGTCATATGGTGAAATATTATGATCCATTTGTTCTTGAAACGACTTTAAATGAGGCGTTAGATGGAGCTGAAATGGTACTTGAGGTAGTGCCGTCGATGGCTTTAGTGGATACGTTAAAACAATTGCCAAAAGATAAGCCGTTAGTGGTGGCGACTAAAGGAATTTTGTCTGATGAAATATTCAATGGTTTTAAAAAAGTGATGGTATTATCCGGTCCAGGGTTTGCGGATGAGATTAAGGCACGTAAGGAAACTTGTCTTACTTTGACAGATAAGACGCTAGAGGGATTATTTAAAGCGGATTACATGAGATTTGATTATACGACAGATGTAAAAGGCGTATTGATGTGTGGAGCGCTCAAAAATGTCTACGCGATTCTGGCCGGATATCTTGGTTTGTTGCCTGGTGGCGAGGATTATGAACTATTCATATCGGAGGTGCTGGAAGAAATGCGGACACTTTTGTCAGCAAATGGTGCACAGCCGCAGACGGTGGATTTATACTGTGGAATTGGTGATTTGAGATTGACCTGTGATACACCGTCGAGGAATTATCAGTATGGCTTGAATTTGAGAGATGGTGGAGCTTTGCCAAATAATACAACGGTGGAAGGACTAACAGCACTCCAATCAATTCGAGACGGGGCAATTAAGGTGCCAAGTAAACTGGACAGGCTAGAACAAATAACGAGGATTGTATGGGGTTAAATGCAAACCAAAAACGTGCAGTCGAATATCTTGAGGGGCCGCTTTTAGTTTTGGCGGGGCCAGGTACAGGCAAAACACAGTTGCTATCTGAAAAAGTAGCGTATATTTTAAAAAACACTGATACTAATGCGGAAAATATTTTGTGTTTGACCTTTACGGATACTGGTGCAAAAAATATGCGAGAGCGTTTAAAAACTATTATTGGAAAAGATGCGCTAAAGGTAAATATCGGGACGTATCATGTTTTTGGACAAGAGATTTTAGCTCAGTTTAAGAATTATTCAGAGAATTATGATAGAAAACTAGACACAGCGATTGATGAGGTGACGCAGTTTAAGATAGTAAGCGGGTTGCAGACTGACCTTCCTGGTAATGATATCCTGAGGGGTGATTCAGTAAAAGACATTATTCAGGTAATTAGTGCAGCAAAATCAGCAAGGCTTACATCAGACGATTTATTAAAAATTACTAAACAGAATATTGATGATTCGAGGGTGCTTTCAGAGACGATTTCACCATATCTAAATAAAGTGGTTCCCCGTAAGTTTAAAGAATCAGTAGATTTGGCGTATTCGCCGATTTTTGAATTATTAAAAAGATACGACAATGAAGTAATTATAAAAGGTATTGAAAAAACGATTTCGATATTAGCAAGAAGTTTGAAAGAAGCTTTAATTGTTGCAGAAGATTCTGGTAGTGTCGCGCCATTAACAAAATGGAAGAATGATAACTTTGAAAAGGACGATAAAGGTGGATATAGACTGAATGATACTGTGGCAAATAAGAAACTACTATCAATTGCTAAGATAATGACGCAATATGAAACATATCTGCGAGAGAATGGATTATTTGACTTTGATGACATGATAGAAGAAGCGATTAAAGTCTTAAGAAGCGATGCTGGTTTTAAGATGACTTTGCAAGAAAAATATCAATTCATCATGTTGGATGAGTTTCAGGATACGAATCCGTCCCAATTTGCAATCGTGAAAGAGTTGACTGATTATGAGAAACCGATGATTATGGCGGTGGGTGATGATGATCAGGCAATCTATGAGTTTCAAGGTGCATTAAGTTCTAATCTGACAGATTTTCAGAGACATTATGAGTCAGAGGTGATACCATTAGTGGAAAATTATCGTAGTACTCAGGAAATTTTGGATTTTTCACATAGAATTATTGAACAGGCTCCGGATAGATTTGCGGATAAGGAACTACTTGCTCATAAGGAGATGCCGGAGGAATCACAGATTTACCGGTATGAGTTCAATTCCTCGGATTCTGAGTTTGGTTTTGTTGCTAACGAAATTGCAAGATTGATTCAGCAGGGCGTGAAGCAAAGTGAAATAGCGATTATCTCATATAAATCAAAATATTTTGAACCACTGTTGCCGTTTCTAAAAGCGCATAGAGAGATTAAGATTGCATATGAAAAACGTGATAATTTGCTTGAGGATGAGAGGATTAATGCATTACTAACACTAGCTCGCTACATTTACGAAAAGGCAAATATGCGAAAGCCGACAGTACAGATTATGGAGATATTGTCTTATGATTTTTTTGAATTGCCACCGCTTGAAATATTAAAGTTAGTTAATGGAGCAAAACTTGAACATAAGGACGTATTTGAATATGTTCTAGAAAATGGTAGCGATAAGATTCGAGTAGTGATGGATTTTCTGGCTACATTAATCGTGAAATCGCTGACTGAGCCATTAGAATTAATGATTGATTATTTAATTGGTACAGTAAAAGTAGGTGACTTTAGATCGCCTTTTATGAAATATTATACTGAGAATATTCCACATGGAAGCGACTATGCCGGTTCCGACGAAGGAGGGAGTTTTGAAAGAAATCAGAAGGAATACGCGATGTTTATGCTGTATGAAAACATTGCTTCTTTACGCGGTAAACTAGTGAAGCATTTTGGCGATAAGGCATTAAAACTGTCGGATTTAGTTGCAATGGTAGATGATTATGTGGCGGCAGATATGCCGCTTAATACTACTTCGCCATATCGTGATGGGCTCGATGCTGTGCAGGTCTTAACGGCACATAAGGCTAAGGGATTAGAATTTGAATATGTGTTTATTATTTCTGCAGATCATACGGCGTGGGGTAAGGGAAAAGGCAATAATAACTTATTAAGTTTACCAAAGAATCTGTTACAGATTAGACATACTGGCGTGACGGATGGAGAGAAATTACGCGTATTATATGTGGCGTTAACTAGAGCTAAGAAGACGCTTTACATCACTAATTCTTTGCAGGATTTTAACGGGAAATCTCCTGAGCGTTTGGAGTATTTTGATGAATATACTGCGAAGGGCGACGACGGGAGAGAGGAGGTAATATCGCCATTTTTGCCGAGGAGAAAGGTGATGCAAATAGGTGATAATGAGTCTATTGGTGTTAAAACGGAAAATGTAAAAAATTGGTTAACTAGTTATTTGGTGGAATCGCCAGATATGCGAGAGTTTTATAAAGCTAGGATGGCGGGTTTTCGGATTTCTGCTTCGGCGTTGACTTCATTTTTGGATATTATTTACAATGGACCGCAAGAATTCTTTAAAAGGTATATTTTGGGTGCACCGAGTGAGCCGGATGGAGAAGCGCTTGTAATTGGTAATTTGATGCATTCGACATTTGAACAAATAGCAAAGGAACATCTTTCAGATGAAATGGCGCTAGATTGTTTTAGAAAAGAAGTCGAAAAATACGATACGACTGAGGACAATAAGCGGGTGGCATTGGAAAAGGGTGAGGAAAGCCTAGAATTAACATTGAAGCGATTTGGTGGCGAAATACGGAGTGGGCTTTCTGAAGTGAGTTTTTATGGTGATTCAATTGCAGTTGATACTGTGCCGATGACTGGAAAGATTGATTTGATTGTGAAAAACGATACGGATAAAACTATAGAAATATACGATTATAAGACCGGCTCTTATCGTGATGGTAAGTGGGAATCGTATCCGAATACGTATTGGTATATGATGCAACTATGGTTTTATAAAATGTTGCTTAATAATTCCGTAGCATATCGAGATTATAAAGTGACGCGTGGACACATTCTGTTTGTGATGAAAGATGTAAAAACCGGTGAAGTGTACGATAAGGTGTTGGATTTTGATGAAATTGATTCTGTAAAAATGCAGGAAGTGTTAAAAGCGGTGTATAAGCAAGCGACGGAATTAGATTTTTTGGATGATGAGGATTTGTTTGTGAGGGCGGATAAGAATCGCTCAATGAAGCAGGTGCGTGAGTTTATTGAACTATTGCTTGCGAAAAGTAAATAGATGTAGTACGATACAAACAATTGCATTGTGAAGGTGGTGATTTTCCGGTGTGTGTACATTTTAAAAAGGAGGGGGTGAAATGTGTGATTATTATCGAAGACTTAACGATGGGAAGAAGTTATAGTTTCGTAGCTACCCGTGAGGGTTATTTCCAGGCATATGCGAAGATTCAGGAAATCGTTGGGATGGGTCATCGGATTGGTGGTGATGTCAGTAAGGTTTACTCTTACATTGGATAAAAATATATTACATTTCATCTAACGCTAGGCAAGGAATTATCCTTGCCTTTTTAAAAGAAAAGATTGGCAAGAAATTAGTTTAATAACAAAATGAAGGCTAGCTCTATTTAATTATTGTTTTTTAGGGAATAGTATGATATAATTACCTGTAATTATGGCAAAGAAGAATAATACTAAGAGAAAATTGGTTGGCTTGGTTTCAGAGGAATCTGGCGTACGTGCGTATTATACGAAGAAGAATACAATGAATACTCCAGATAAACTTAGTCTCAAGAAGTATGATCCGGTACTCCGTAAACATGTTGTATTTACCGAGACAAAGAAGAATTTGGGACGTAACGAAGTCAAGGAAAAGAAGCGTTAAAATAACCCCTTTAGGGGTTATTTTTTGTTGTTCAAGCGATATTCTATATCTTTTAGTACGTTCATGTAATACATGAAGGATTCGTATGGGGAAGCATAGGCGGAGAAGTATGCATGGACATCGCCGTCATTCCAGTATTTAGTACACATGGAATATGGATGGTCGCTGGTGGTCATATAGCGCCAGTCTGAGATAAGTGCGCCATCTTGAGTGGACAAAATCTGATCGCGTAATCCATAGATGGCGTTCATGGCGGACCATTGCATCGAATTGGACAACCAGGCGGAGAGATCACGCTCGGTATCAGCCCAAGTTACGGTGTCTGGCATTGATATTTCGTCTACGGGGTTTTCTAAATCGCATGCTTCTGAGACGGTGACGAATTTGTTTTCATATTCAGAGAGCCAGTTTGGTATGAGCGCATTAATAAAATCGAAAATACCAGTATCCTTCCATTGGTGTTCACCAAAGGTTTCAAAGTCCATAAATAAGTTGATAAGATTGCCACGTAAACAGTCGTTGTTTAGCCAATCTTGGTATTTAGGAACGGTGAGTGGCCATTCGCTCCAAGCACGATTGGAAAAACGGAAGGCAATATCGTCTGAGAGGCGATAGTTTTTAAGCAAAAGTCGGAGATTCTTGCATCCAATTGGACGATAGACATGGTTAGGACTGCGCCAACCAAGGATTTTATCCCAACCTTCAGCTAGAATACCTTTGTAACCTTCTTGTTCAGCCCACTGAGCGAGGGAATCGTTGTAAGCAAATTCGGTGTTGCGGAAGACTTTCGGAGTGACGCCAAAGAAGTGTTTGATAGTATCAGCATGCATTTTGACTTGGTCGCTAAATTCGTCACGATTATAGAAAAAAGCGAGAGAGTGATAATAAGTTTCGCCAACTATTTCAGCTTGTTTTAGTTTGACCATCTCGCGGATTTTGTCGATTAAATCAGGTGCCCATTTTTCAGCTTGTTCGAGCCAGGTGCCAGTAATACTGAACGAGACTTTGAAATCAGGATATTTTTTCATATTGGCGAGTAGTAAGTCGAGCATCGGATAGTATGACTTTTCGGCGACTTTGCGAAAAATACGTTCATTGGATTGACGTCCGTGATAATTGTCATAAAAGTAATTTGAGTCGTTGCCTATATCAAAAAACGAGTATTCACGATAGCGAATAGGCTGATGAATATGTAAATACAAACAAATTGCTCGCACGTTAATACCTCTTATGATTTATTATATTATTATAGACCTTCAAACATTTTTTGGCAACTTGATTCCACGAAATACGATTATATTCATTTTTAATGTTTTGTTGTAATGAGTCACGTAGGGCTGGATTTTCGGCGATGGCAAGAATTTCGTCGGCTAATTTTCGTTCATCCCAGTAGTCGTAGGTAAGTGCGGACCAGATGATTTCGGAAACTCCAGACTGTTTGGTTAGAATAAGTGCGTCACCATGATGGGCAGCTTCGAGTGCGGTGAGACCGAATGGCTCTGAAACGGAGCTCATAATGAAAACATCAGACACTGAGTAGATGTCGCGCAGCTTTTTCCCTCTGATGAATCCTGTAAAGATGACGTTTTGTGAGATACCGAGTTCTGCGGCAAGGGCAATGAGCTCGTTTCTTTCTTCGCCGTCACCAGCAAAGACGAATAGTAAATTAGGATTTTTGGAGAGAGCTAATGCTGCAGCTTGCATGAGGTTATGAAGGCCTTTTTGGATAGTAAAACGTCCAACAGTAGAAATAATAGTATATCCGCGTTGTTTTTGATTTAGAAGATAGCGATAAGTTTGATCATTAAAATGATAATCAGATTTTTCGTAATTTTCATCAAGTGAATTGTAAATTACATCAATCTTATTTAGTGGGATTTGGTATTTTTCGTGGATAATGCGTTTGGTGGATTCAGACACGGCTATTATTTTGTCGGCAAGCATAAGACCTTCGTATTCGATTTCATGAATTAGTGGGTTGCCAGAATGCATGCCGGCACGATCAAATTCTGTAGCATGTACATGGGCGACTAATGGTATACCGTAATTCTTTTTGGCAAGAATGCCAGCTTCGTAGGTGAGCCAATCGTGGGCATGGATTAAATCTGGTTTGTATTCTAAGAGATAGTTGTTGACGAATTCGCAATAGGATTTTTGAATGTCGCGGATGGAAACGTGCTTTTTGTTTTGGGTAGGAATGATTTTTTCTAGTAGTTTCAAAGATTCATAGGCACCTCCGCCATAGCGATAAATGGGATCTAAGTGAGTGGCAGATAATAAATGCATGAAGTTAATTTCAGGATGCTCTGCTTCGTATGGGATAACAAAATCAATCTTAGCCCCTTGTCGTGAGAGCGCACGGGCAAGATTCAAACAGGCTACTCCGAGTCCTCCGCTATTGTGCGGTGGTAGTTCCCAACCTAGCATGAGTATTTTCATCATATCTAATTTTAGCATAATTTCTTTAATTTATAACAAAAATGTGCTAGAATCTTTGTATAACTTATTTAGCGAGGCGCTAACGACGAATTAAATTCATAGGGGCGTAGTACAACGGTTAGTATAGCGGTCTCCAAAACCGTAGATATGGGTTCAATTCCTGTCGCCCCTGCCATGAAGGCGTTATGCATAGATCGAGATTCAAGGTAGATTTGTTGTTGGGTTTGATACTTGCTGTGTGTTTTGCATTTTGTTTTGGGTTCTATTTGTCTACGATAATTTTGGAAGGTGATTTAAAAAAGAAGCCGGACTGGATAGGTCCGTCTTTTTGTAGCCAGTATGATAGTGAACCTCCAGAAATAATAATTAATGGCGAAGTGATGAGTTCTATTAAGGTGGGCGATGAATATAATGAACAAGGCGCGATGGCAATTGATGATTGCGACGAAATTATATTGATGACATCTGGTGAGGTTGATACTACTACGATAGGTACATACCATATAATATATAGCGCAAAGGATAATTCTGAAAATCAAGCGCAGGTGGAAAGAACAGTGAGTGTGGTGCCAGAATATCATGGAACGATTTATCTTACATTCGATGATGGGCCTGGCCAATATACGAATGAGCTTTTAGATGTATTAAAAAAATATAATGTGAAAGCAACTTTTTTTGTGACTGGAGCAGGTGATGATGAAATGATTGCACGCGAGTATAATGAAGGCCATGCGGTTGGGCTACATACTTTTTCACATGATTATGCATATGTTTATCGTGGTGTAAATGAATTCTTTGATGACTTATATCGTGTACAAGAAAGAGTGAAAAATATAACTGGTTTTACTTCATATCTGATGAGATTTCCTGGTGGCAGTTCTAACACTGTGAGCATGCGATACGATGGACGTACACACATTATGTCTAGGTTGGTAAATGAGGTTGCAAATAGAGGATTTACATATTTTGATTGGAATGTTACGTCTGGAGATGCTGGTGGAACAACTTCGACTGACGAAGTCATTGATAATGTGACAAGTCGATTGGTTGAGTATGGTGATTCGGTTGTGTTACAACATGATATAAAAGGCTTTTCGGTTGCGGCAGTGGAAGGAATTATTAGATATGGGATTGCTAATGGTTACGTGTTTGAAAAACTTAGCCAAGATTCTTTCACAGCGCATCATGGCGTAAATAATTAGTTGTAGATAAAAAAAGTGTGATACAATGGTAGTATTATGGAAGGTAAGAAATCTAAATCTCGGGCGCTTTTAGTATTTGGGGTGCCGTGTAGTGGTAAAACGACATTCGCGATTAAATTTGCAGAGAAGTACGATCTCGCATTTTACGATCTAGATGATATTCAGACAAAGTATGGATTTGAGATGAATACAATACTGGAAGTGCTTGAACTAATTGCGCGTACACATAAGAATATTATTATTGAAGGTGGTCTTAATACGGAAGCAGCTAGGCGTGAGGTACGTAATGTATTTTTGCGTGAGGGCTATGATCCGGCACTAATTTGGGTGCAGACTGATGTGGCTACGGTGCGTAAGCGTTTGAAGTTGCGTCACAAATCGGTGGAAAAAGCCAAGAATTTTTATGAGACCACGGTGGCAGAGATGGAAGCTCCTTCGGAAGCAGAAAACCCAATTATACTTTCTGGGAAGCATACTTTTGAAACACAGAATGTGCATGTATTAGCTGGTTTAGCTGATGTTGATAGACGATAAAGAATTTGGCGAGGTGATAGTTCGGAAAAACCCGCTATCGCGTGGTGTAAAATTTTCGGTTTCTACTTCTGGTAGGTTGCAGATGAGTGTGCCTCAATACACTTCGGATTTTTTGGCAAAACGATTTTTGAATTCGAATAGAAAGACGATCCGAGAGAAATTGCCGGTAAAGAACCCAAAGGAACAATTAGCGCGTGATTACCGTAAAAAAATGTTAATGAAGAAGGCTAGGGAATATTTGCCATATAGATTAGAGTACTATGCGAAATTATATGGTTATACATATGAAAAATGTCGTTTAACCCACGCAAATACAAGATGGGGGAGCTGTTCTTCTAACCGGACGATTTCACTTAATATTGGGTTAATGCAGGTGCCAGAAGTGTTGCGCGATTACGTAATATTGCACGAATTGGCACATCTTAATCATATGGATCATTCAAAGGCTTTTTGGATGGAGGTGGGAACGCATGATAAAAACTATAAAGCTCATGAAAAAAAGTTGAAAATGTTTTCGCCTGGTGTATAATTGTAGAAAAGGAGGTGTGTGGAAATTAAAAATTCCTTTTCGTGGCGGAAAGTTTTTATTAGAGCGTATTTGGCTGGGTTTTTGGTCTTTTTGCTGGGCGGTTTGATGCCGACGGAAGTAAATGCAAAAAATGAATCGACAGAGATTCTAGAAATTCCAGCGATTGATCTTGTGACTGATGTGGTGGTGGCGAGACGGGAAGGTGATAGGCTTGTGGTGCCGGACAACAATGTGGGAAGCTATTCGCGAGCAAACAATAAAACTTTACTAGTGGGTCATTCTAGTACCATATTTGATAAACTGGATGAGGTGCATGTTGATGACGTATTGGTGTATGGCGCGCATCAATATGTTGTAGAAAATATAGAAGTTCTTTTGAAGGACGAGATTGAGATGCGTAAAATATTGAAGACTGAAACAAGTGATACGGTGGTGTTAATGACTTGCGCGGGAGAAGACCTTGGCAATGGTGATGCTACGCACCGCCTAATAATAACAGCTAAAAAAGCGTAGTTTATTCTTTTTTGGATAGTTTAATAGCAAATCCACCACCAGCAGCCATGAAGACATCGATGGTTTCGGTTTTCCCGACGTGCTTTTCTGAGATGGTATGTCCGAAGGGATTATTGCGATAGTGAGCATCGTCTGAGTCAGTGTAGATTTCTGCTTTGTAGGCACCGTCATCTAAGAAGCTAAGATTGATGTGAATGCGACGTGGGTTTTCGTCTGTGACGCCACCGATATACCAATCTTTGGAGTCACGTGCTTGACGAGCGACGACATAGTATTCACCGATTTCACCAGCGAGAGGGAGAGTTTTCTCGAAGTTAGTTGGGACGTCACGTATAAACTTAAATAGGTCAGGGAAACGGTTTTCGTACATGAACGGTCTATCGGCGGCCATAGCCATGCCGGAATAGATAGTGACGAAATAAGCAATTTGACGAGTGACGGTAGTGGATAAACGTTTGACACTGTTCATGACATCAAGGATGCCGTTAGTGTAATCCATACCGCCAGATAATAGCCTGGTGTATGGTAAATAACAAGCATGTGATGGGGAAATAGCGCCACCTTCGTACTCTTGACCGCGAGCACCTTCACGTGAGAGGAGGTTGGGCCAAGTGCGTTCGATGCCAGTCCCTTTGATTGGTTCATGAATGTCTAGACAAATGTGTTTACGGGCAGCTAATTCAAATGTTTTTTGGTAGTGATTAACGCCTAATTGTGAATGATGGTATTCTTTGCGACCATTGATGGTAATCTGGCTACCAGCGTAGCCAGTTTTGATATAGTGTACGCCGTTTGCGGCATAATAATTATAGGCTTCTTCAAGTTGTTTTTCGTAATTATCTACAAAACCGACTGTTTCATGGTGGCCAACTAGTTCGATGTTTTTGTGTTTAGCGTAGCGAGCTACTTCTTCTAGATTAAATCCGGGTGCGGATTTGGTGAAGCTATTATTTACTCCATTTTCTAACCAGTCACCTTCCCAACCATCATTCCAACCCTCGATAAGAAGGCCAGAGATGCCTAATCGTACGGCAGCGTCAATGTATTCTCTAGCATGTTCGGTAGTAGCGCCGTGACGATCACCTGGGGCCCAGGTCCATTCGCCGACGTACATGGCCCACCAAATGCCAATAAATTTGAGTGTGTGAACCCAACTAAAATCATTCTTAGGTGCTTCGTTAAGACAAAACATTACTCGATTTGAGGTGAGTTCGATGGCTGAATCAGCAAGCATGATGAGTCGCCATGGTGTTTCAAAGGGAAGATTAAGATGCGCCTTGGTGCCATCGGAGAGTGGGGTAATGTCTGATTGCAAATGGTTTTGTGAATTCAGTTTGATGGTCATGGAACCATAATCATAGAGTGCTGCTTCGTGGATAGCTAGGTAATATCCATTCGGTGTTTTGATGGTTAGTGGAGTATGTACGGAGTGTTGCAAATCGTATACTGTGCATTTTTCGTAATTGTATTCATAACGGTCTGGTTGATAAGCTGGGATTTTCCATGCGGAAGCATTAAGATTGAGACTAAATTCAGTAAGTTCGTCGGCGATACTGATGCGCTGGAATTTTGGTTGGGGTGGGATTTCGTATCGAAAGGCGACGGCATTGTCATAAATGCGGAAACGCATTGTAAAAATACGACGGGATTCTTTATGTTCAGTAAGATAAAAGGCAACTTCATGATAATTGTCTTGGATGAAGTGGTCTTCTCCCCACATTAGTTCTATAGTATCGGTATGATTCTTAGTTTTGGAACGAATAAGCTCAAGATTCTCGCCGAGTGGGTTTTCGCCACATAGTTTAAATCCTAGACGTGATTGTTCGATGACTGGGCGATTATCGCGAGTGACTTTGTAAAAAAGAGAGCCATTTTTTAGAATGAGTCTGCATTTATTACGGCCATTTGGCGAAGTGATTTCTTCTTCGTGGTCTTGTTTTTTGAATTTAAAGATGTTAGCCCACTTAAACATATTAATTATTATATCATATATGCTATAATGAAGTTATGCAAAAACGGCATTTGGTTAGGAATGCAGTGGCAGGGATTATTTCGTTTGTCGTTGTGTTCTGTGTGATTTTCTTTGGGGTGCAATATTTTAATAAAATAGGTATATTTAGGGTGCCTGGTGTGGTGTATTATGATGAGTCGCTTAACGAATCTGAGCTGGCGATGTTTGGGGAGATTTTTACCGACGAGTTGGATTTAGATAAAGATGTGATAATATCGGCGACAAATTATTTAGAAAAACCAGAGTTAATGGAAAATGAGTTCTTGTGGCAGGTATTTGTACCGGTGACAGCTTTTTATAGCTTAGAGACTAATATCGAGGCGAAAACAGCTGATGAATTGATGATTGAGTGCAATTGTGGTTGGGAATTGATTGACGTGAATAATTTAAATAATAAAGATAGATTGCTGAGAATTAATGACAGATACTATCTAGATGATTTTAAGAGTGGAGCGGTGTTTAGAGTTATTAAATTTGATTCAGAGTTATATAACGAGGAAATAAAGCCACTTGTGGTAGGGGTAATGACGCGTGAGTTTCCAAGTAAAGAGACGGTTCTAACATTTGCTCAGACTGGTGTGACGGCGATGAGTCGTGGAATGAATGCGAAGTTATATGAAGTGGGTGATGCAACTTATTTTGCGGAAGAGATTGGTGAATTTTTATCATCTTTTGATTTAACTCATACGTCGAACGAATCATCGTTTACAGATTATGCGAGCACTGCTAACATTTGTTCGGATAAGCGATTTATGGATACTTTGGTGACGATTGGACTCGATATTGTGGAGCTTTCTGGTAATCATAATCAAGATTGTGGTAATGTAGCAGCAAGCGAAACGATTGATATGTATCGTGAAAAGGGGATTCAGATTGTGGGTGGCGGGAAGACGGAGACTGAGGCAGCAGTGCCGTTAGAGATTAATGTGAAGAATAATAATGTGACGATGTTGGCTTTTAACGAATCGACTGGTGGTGCAACTCATGGTGATACGCCTGGAGCAAATCAATACTATGAGGATGTGGCGGCTTGGCAAATTGATGAAGCTAAAAAACGTGGTGATTATGTGATTGTAGATGTGCAATACTATGAATGTAGTGCATATGCTTCAACATACGAGGATCCGACTTGTGATAGAGCTGATTCGGCTGCAGGAGATCAAGTGGGGTTCTTCCGCCATTTAATTGATTTAGGTGCTGATATGGTAGTAGGAACAAGCGCGCATCAGCCGCAAACGTATGAATTGTATGGTGATGGTGTGATTTACTATGGTTTGGGTAATTTATTCTTTGATCAGTATTGGTGGCCTGGAACAACACGCAGTTTAATTCTAGTGCATCATTTTTATCATAGTAATCTTTTGCAAACTGAGATTGTGCCAACAGTATATGACTCCAATATGCAAACACGTTTGCTAGACGAAGAAACTAGTAAATGGTTTCTTCAAAGGTTGTTGAGTGTGAGACCATAGAAAGATGGAGTGCAATGCGTAAGAAAAAAAGCGCTAATAGTAAAAAGAAGACTAAAAAATTAGTCTTGGTGGGACTAATTAATTTTGTAGTGATTTTTGTCATAGTGTTGGCTGTATTAATGGTGATAAGAAATAACAATGGCAACATTGATAACACAGATGATGTTGCTGGTACTCAAGAAGAAACTCCAGTTGAGGAAATAGAAATAGTGGAACCGGTGAAAATTGAGGGAATGGATTTTCAGCCATTGATAGATGATTGGGCTGATAGTACGAGTGGACGAAAGGGTATTATAATATATGACTTGGCGGCTGAAAAGATATCTGGTGAGTATAATGCGGATACAAAGTTTGCTACAGCGTCACTTTATAAGCTGTTTGTGGTTTATGAAGGGTATAAGAAGTTGCAGAGTGGCGAGTGGTTGGGCGATGATGTGGCAGGATGGACTGGACATAGTATAATGGAATGTCTTGATCTCGCAATAAGAGAATCGAATTCTGAATGCGCAGAAACTTTGTGGAGCATGATTGGACGAGATGAGCTTAATAATGTAGTACAAAATGAGTTTGGGCTGTCCGATATTGAGGTGGGTACATTCATGGCAACGCCAAGGGAAATAATGAAAATGATGACACTATTTTATAAACATGTCGATATTGTAGACGATGGTTTGGTGGGCGTAATGAAAGATTCTTTCTTAAATCAGCCAGTGACAATTTATGATTGGCGACAAGGGTTGCCGAGTGGGTTTTCCGAAAATGTGGCAGTATATAACAAAGTGGGCTGGAATTATAATGGCGAGTATTGGGACATATATAATGATGCGGCAATTGTGGATTTTGTGCAGGATGGACGGGCTTTTGTGGTAGTAGTAATGACAAGCGGGATGAGTTTTAAAAATATTGTTAGATTCGGCGAGAGGTTGGAAGAGGAATTTAGACTTCTTCTTCACAACACGGCTCAGAAAGCAGAACTTTGAGGTTCATGTTTTTAACGCGGATTTCGTCAAGGAAATCTTTTTCTTTGACGCCGTGTCGTAATTTTATATCGTAGGTTAGTTTGTAGAGGCTCCCCATATTGACAGTTTTCATACGTACTAGATGGTGGCGTGAAGTGTATTTTTTGAAGATGTCATTGAATACTTCTTCGTAATCGAGATCTTCCGGAATGACAATTTTAAGTACACGTTCGTGAGTATCTGGTTCGAGAAGATGGGTGTAAGTAAATAGAACGATAACGACAATTGCAATGATAGTGATAATTGTGCCAAAAAGTATATGACCCATACCGCAGGCGAGGCCAATCATCATGGCGAAGAAAATAGCTAAGAGGTCTTTGGCATGACCTTGCAGGCTACGAAAGCGGATGAGTGAAAAAGCACCGAGGATAGCAATAGAAGTACCAAGATTACCGTTAATCATAATCATGACGGCCATGACGAGAAGTGGCAAGGTGGTAAGAGTAATTAAAAAGCCTTTTGTGGTTTGGGAAGTTTTCATGTGGGTGATGGCTAACGCAAGACCGAGAAGCAATGCTACTGCAGCGGCGATAAGGGCGGTTTTGATTTCGAGCCCTGCAGCATTAGATTCGAATATACTGTTAAACATTTCAATTCCTTTCTTTAAACGACATTATTCGATACTATCTTTTCATATATTTTACCAATTTTACTAAATGTTTGGGGATAAATATGTTCGGCGGATAAGATTTTGACTAACCAAAGTGGTAGAGCATTTTTCGCTTTGATTTCCATAATTGTAGTGTTGTCGTCAAAATATGATTTATCTTTAATGGATTTAGTAAAACGCAGATTATGGTTGCGGTATGTTAGATTCGTATCAAAGGTGATACGCAAATCTTCAGGGCCGATATAACTTTCGCGAGTGTAGGAAACGAGAATTTTAGGTTTTAGATCCATTGTGGAAATAAGGTAGTCAATTTCTTTGGCGATCTGGATGTCGGAGGGGAGCTTAAATTTGCGTTTAGCAAGTTCGGTGATAGTAGAAGGATTTTTGGCGAAACGGTTATAATCTTGATGTGTGATGAGCACGCGTCGTTTATAGCCATAGTTATTATCGTCAAGATTGTCGTTTGAAGCAAGTATCTTATTGCGATAGGCGCGTCCAAGGAGCTTGGTTTTGATTTCCAAAAAAACTTTATTATAGCCGGCATAGGATCTGGCGCGAAGTTTTACCTTGAATAAAGGTCGTTCGATTGACTCAATTATCGAATCGTAGTTGTCATTATCATAGTAGATATTAAAAATGTCAGCCTTATGATAGCGGTCATGTTCCATATGCTTGTTGATGGCCTTAATGACGGTATGCTTTTGTGACTCGGATATGAGATATTTCTTTTCAACACGATTGAAAATCTTTTCACTGTCCATGACTATATTTTAATATAGAATTCTTAAAAAAATCTGTAAAGTTACACAAAATATAGAATAAGCATATGCTATAATAGTATAGTATGTTGGAGTTGCGAGGTGTTACAAAAGTTTACGATACTGGTGGGTTGAAACACAAGGCACTAGACGATGTATCGATTAATTTTCGCACTTCAGAATTTGTGGCCGTATTGGGGCCTTCTGGCTCTGGTAAGACGACTATGCTCAATATTATTGGTGGGCTCGATCATTATACGAATGGTGATTTGAAAATAAATGAGATAAGCACGAAGGATTATCGCGATAAGGACTGGGATGCTTATCGTAATCATCGGATTGGATTTGTATTTCAAAGTTATAATTTGATTCCGCATCAGACGGTTCTTTCAAATGTGAAGTTGGCACTAACTTTGTCTGGCATTTCGAAACGGGAGGCAGTGAAGCGAGCGAAGAAAGCACTTTTTGATGTAGGATTAAATGATCAGATAAATAAACGGCCAAGTCAACTTTCTGGTGGGCAGATGCAACGAGTAGCGATAGCTAGGGCATTAGTTAATAATCCAGACATTCTATTAGCGGATGAACCGACTGGTGCTCTGGATTCGGAGACGAGCCTTTCAATAATGAATCTATTGAAGGAAATTGCAAAGGATAAGCTTGTGATAAGGGTGACACATAATCCAGAGTTGGCGGAATCTTATGCGACGCGGATTGTGACTTTAAAAGATGGACGGGTAATTAATGATTCGAATGCTTATGATGGGAAGATAAAAACTAATCTTGATACGGAGGAGACTTTCCGTAAACAGCGCAAGACTAGAATGAGGTTTGCGACAGCGCTTTTGTTATCACTCAATAACTTAATGACCAAAAAGGGGCGGACAATATTAGTATCGATTGCCGGGTCTATTGGAATTATAGGTATTGCGCTGATTTTGGCTATTTCGGCAGGATTCCAAACTTATATTGATGACATTCAGGCAAATACTTTAACATCGTATCCTTTGACAATTCAAAAAGAATCGGCGAATATTCTAGGCGTATTACTAAATGCGACAATGGGTTCAAATAAAGCATATGATGATGGAAAAATTCACGAGGTACAAATTTTGACTTCAATGTTGGATAGTGTATCGTCGAATAATTTGAAAAAATTCAATGATTATTTAGATAACCATTATGAGGAAGTAAAAAGTGATTTGCGATTGGTAGAAAATCGGTATAATGTAGATCCGCTTATTTATACGATTGATGCAACGGATGATTTGGCACGGATGAATCCAAATACGTTATTTACAAATTTGATTGGTGATACATCGCTTCTGAATTCATATTCTTCAATGACTTCGGTATATTCACAAATGGATAGATCGTCGATGGAAGGTGACATGGAGCTACTGGCAGGAAGATTGCCGGAAAAATATAATGAGTTGATGGTGGTGTTGGCAGATAAAAATGAAGTATCTGATTTATTGACCTATTCCTTGGGGTTGCACGATTCGGATGAATTGACGGCGTATGTGACAAAGATTATGGCCGGTGAATCGGTGAAGGTGGATGCGGAGCCACTAAAACTAACCTATGACGATTTGATGAAGGTTGAGCTTCGGTTAATAATGCAGCCTGAGCTATATCGTTATAATGCGACTTATGATGCATATGAAGATATGAGTGGGGATAAGGCGTATATGATGGGGTTATACGATAAAGCAGAAGAGCTTAAGATTGTGGGCGTAGCAACACCGAGAGATGATTTATTGGCCCGAACGAGTGGGGTGGTATATTTGCCAAGCCTAATAAGACATATTATTGATGAGACAAGTAAGACGGAAGTAGTAAAGCGGCAGTTGGCAAAACCTGAAATTGATGTGCTGTCAAACAAGCCATTCGGTGAGGAGGGAAATAATTTTGATTTAGCTTTCAGTGATTTAGTAAAGGTAGATGAGGATAAACTAGCATCGGCGATTAAGGTTAATATTGACCAAGATGCAATCAATGCTAAGGTAGCTGAACATTTGGCGGAGATCAATGCGAGTATTACGGTAGATACTGAGCCGGCCTATGAAGCGGTGGTGGGGAAGTTTGATGAGCTGTCAGAAAAGATAGCTAGTGGAATAATGGGGACGATTAGTTTATCAGAGGCTAATACGGTGGTAGATGAGTTTATGGCGCGACAAGATTTAACTGGGTTAATAGATGATTACGTAACGCTGGATGCGCAATTCTCAAATGCATACAGTGAGATTCTGAATGGCTTAGCAACGGCATACAGTGGATTATTAAAAGGATTATTGTCTGGGTATGTGGCGGCTTATGTAATGATAGATCCTTCACTTACAACTGACCCGGCAAACCCGGTGGCGGTTATGAATCAAATGATATTTGGGCAGGTTAAGTCAGCTTTTGTAGGCGACACTAAGGTGAAGGTTGTGTTCCAACAATTTGCATCGGCATTGACGGAAATTTCAATGCGTCAGAAGATTGTGACGAATGTACTTGGAATAGTGTCGTATATCTCACAGTCGGTGGCGGATGCGTTTTCGATAGATTCAGAGGCTCTTGTGGGGGCGTTTTCATTGAAGTTTTCCGAAGAAGAATTAACACGAGTGGTGAATACTTTGTTCAGCCAGAATGAGACGACTTTTGCGACGAATATAGCGAAGCTGGGGTATCAGGATTTAGATGATCCGACGTATATTTCGTTTTATTTTAATTCGTTTGAGGGGAAGACAAATTTTATGAGATTTATTGATCATTATAATGAGCTGATGGAGGGATATGGAATGAGTGATGATGTTATTGAGTATGCCGATACAACTGGACTATTAATGAGCAGTGTGAAGTCGATTGTGGATGCGGTGAGTTATGTATTGATAGCATTCGTTTCGATTTCGTTAGTAGTGTCATCAATCATGATAGGGATTATTACGTATATTTCAGTATATGAACGAACGAAAGAGATTGGGATTTTGCGTGCAATTGGTGCTTCGAAGCATAACATCTCGTCGATTTTCAATGCGGAAACGTTTATTGTGGGACTTCTTGCAGGGCTGTTCGGGATTGGATTCTCTTATCTTGTGATTCCGATAATTAATCTGATTTTGGATAGGTTTACTGGCGATATTCCGGGTGAGTTGAGTGCCTTTTTGGCGCCAGGTGCAGCGGTAGTATTGATTGGGCTATCTGTAGTGCTAACTTTGATTGGTGGGATTATTCCGGCGCGAGCGGCGGCAAAGAAGGATCCAGTTGAAGCCTTGCGGAGTGAATAGACTTGTGGTATAATGGTGGTATTCCTGATGGGGATTCGCCAAGTGGTAAGGCAGTGGGTTCTGGTCCCACCATTCGGGGGTTCGAATCCCTCATCCCCAGCCATGCTCCGTTGAGGGAGCTTTTTTGTTCGGGATTCGGACCTTCGGTGC
>JAEEGL011622118.1_pt1 | contig 28310 bp, 13 predicted proteins | sample 9134231 | NCBI WGS metagenome assembly JAEEGL01 (sample SAMN16246548, study PRJNA631951) | gut metagenome | biome: gut microbiome; feature: rumen; material: fiber-attached | host: Bos | place: Iran: Karaj | collected 2018-10
AGACAGATATCCCTGCAAAGGCGAGGTGTATGTTAAGGAGACGGGTGCCCTTACCACCCGCGACGGCATCAGCCGCAAGACGCTGTTGCTGACCAACGGCCTCGTCATCGTGGAGGGCATCGGCTGCATCAACTCCCCGCTGGGATTGTTTGCCTACCAGAACATAGAGGAGGGACAGGCTCTTGATGCGAAAGCCACGCTTGCTTCCTTTGGCTATGTAAATAAGGATGGTGGCATTGATTCTGTCTATGAAAATGGCGACATGGCTTTGGACAACATCTTTCCTTACCAAAAAGGGGACATCCTCACCAAAGCCATCCACGACCTCAGTGGCCGCCAATTGAACGCCATCCCTCAGAAGGGTATTTTTATCAAGGACGGCAGGAAATACGTGAAATAGTTCATGGCTTACTATTCATAGTTTATGGGAATCGCGGGGATAGATTCAGAATCTTTCTCCGTGATTCTAAATCCATTTTTTTGCGTTAAAGTTGCCGAAATACTTGTGCGTGTAAAAAATAAAGACTATAACTGAAAAATACACGGATTTGATTGCCGACCAGATAGACCGGCTATAGAAAAACTATGCTTTCACAACAACTGACTATCTTATCACCGCATTCCATCCGCCGCCGGGAGCCAGATGTATCTTGAGAGGCTCCTGGGGATTGATGGTCGTGGTGTAGTGGCGGTAGTCGGTACCGTCACGGTCGGAGTTGATTCCGTCATAGAAAAACTCTGCCTGAATGCGATGGTTTGTCTTGAGGAATGAGGAGAAGTTAATTTCCAAGTCGCGTGCTGTCCAGTTGTTCATGGCGGCGACATACCATGCCCTACCTTTCCGCTTGGCGATGACGGCATACTCGCCGAGTTTTCCGTCAAGGGGTATCACCTCGTCAAATACCGTCGGAATCTGGGCGATGAAATTGGTGGTCTCCTGCTCTTTCATGTATTTCGAAGGCGAGTCGGCCAACATCTGCAATGGAGCGTTGAAGATGGTGTACATGGCCACCTGATGGGCACGGGTGCCCTGACTCATCGGATGGTTGTTGTTGCCAAAGAAGCAGTCACGGGTGGCATTGACCATCGCACCTGGGGTATAATCCAATGGACCGATGAGCATGCGCAGGTAGGGGATGAGAACATCATAGCGTGGTTGATCATGCACTGGACCATTGCCATCGCGAGGCTCCCATTTCGAGTTTTCCAAACCCTTTACTCCTTCGAAATTGAGTACGTTGGGATAGGCATACTGAAGTCCGTTGGGACGGAAACCATGATAGTCCACTACCAAATGGTTGCGTGCGGCGCAGTCGGCTATCTGCCATGCCGACTTCATCACTGCCTGGTCGTCACGGTCGAAGAAATCAACCTTGAATCCCGCCACGCCGAGGTCGGCATAGTGTTTGTAGTCAGCCTCCAGGTTGCGGATGCTGTTGCGCCAACTCGACCAGAGGATGATGCCGACACCACGCTCCTTGGCGTATGGCAACAGCACGCTGAGGTCAATCTCAGGGTTCAGTTTTTCGGTCAGCGACTCCTCCGAACTCCATCCCTCGTCGATGATGATGTACTCCAGGTGGTTGCGGGAAGCGAAGTCAATGTAGTATTTGTAGGTGTCGGTGTTCATGCCGGCACGGAAGTCCACACCTGTGAGGTTGGTGTTGTTCCACCAGTCCCATGCCACCTTGCCGGGACGTATCCATGAGGTGTCCTTAATCTGACATGTGGGGGAATAGCGGGCGGCAATGTCACCTTTGAGCAACCGCCAATCATCTTTCACAACGGCCATCACGCGCCAGGGCATCATTGTCTGTTCATTGATGGTGGCAATGTAGTTGGCGCGCTCGGTGGGCAATAGGTTGAGTCGGGCATGCCCGGATACTATTTCCTTGGTGACAACAGGAGCAAAAGCCGCTTTCAGACCTGTCGGACTTGTCTGACCTGTCCGACTCGTCGGACTATTCTTCACGAGGAACATGCCGGGATAATCGATGGCACAGGCATCGAAGACCACCGCCAACTGTCCGTCGGGCAGACGTACGGCAAGGGGATTGATGGCCAGCGAGTCGGCATACATCTGCGACAGCCGTTGCTCATCATAGTAACTCTCAAAGGAGAAAGTGTAGCGCTCGCCACTACGGTTGTCGTTGACGTAGGGCACAAAGGCTGGATAGTCACCGGCGAAGTTCCACTCCGAGGTTTCCTCCGTCACGTTGATGGTCTTGCGCTTTGCAAGGCTGATGCGGTAGGCGGCCGTCTCGTTGTCGACACGAAACTCCACGGCAAACTCCTTGTTGCGCATGATGGCAGTGCGGAAAGGACCGGGCATCATGCGGTTGGAGATGGTGCTTGGTGGGGTGGATTTGGTCGATGATGTCATCGACTTCAGCGGACCGTTGAGGCCGATTTCTGACTCAGCAATCACGGGTGTTCCGTTATGAGACACTTCCCAGGTCAGCCGTTGCTTGCCGCCATGGATGATGACTTGCATCTGCCCGTCGGGTGAGGTCAACGTGATGTCGTTGGCCCAAGACATGCTGACTGTGGTCAGCAGAAACAATGTGATGACACTCTTGAGATGTCTTAAGGAAAAAGATACCGACAAACGAATCATATGGCTTAACTTTTTTATCTTCAAATCTTCAAATCTTCTAAACTCCTAAACTCCTAAACTCCTAAACTCCTAAACTCCTATCTAACCACCACTTTCCTGTGTCCGACAATATAGATGCCGGGAGCGAGTGACTGAATGGCATGGTCGCTGACATGGCGCAGGAGGAGCCGGCCGTCGAGGGAATAGACATCATGGCTGCTGGGAAAGGCAAAAGTTTGCTCATGGATGCCCAAAGTGCCGCTGTAAAGACTGAGGTTGGCCACAATCTGCGCATCCTTGGCCACGAAGGCGGCTTTGCCCGTAACAGGGACGGCGAGACTGATGCTGTGGGTGACGGAGGCCCCGCCGGAACGGGAGGGCAGCACATAGTCAGTGGCAGCAAAGGTGTTGGTGCCAAACTGTCCGATGTAGGCGGTGCTGCTGTCGTCATTGCTGTAACCGGTCACATCCACCTTGGTGATGGTGATGCCGTCCGGGATGTTGATGGTGTAGGTGGTGTTGCGTGAGTATTTGATGCCCTTAATTCCACAACTTGACCCTTCAGCATAGCCCTTGCCGCTGGCGGAGATGGTGAAGCCGTTGGTGAAAGTCCAGTCACCGTTGGAGGTGGCGGGAGAGATGTCGTAGACACTTGTCTCTCCACCGCCTTCGATGCTGGTGATGTTGCCGGTTGGCGTTCCGCCCTCATTCTGTGCTGCTGTGATATCGGCAACGAGCGAGTTGAGGTAATTCTCCAGGTTGGTGTAGCCGTCAGTTCCCACCTTGGCACCGTCACCTACGTCGTTGGGATTGAGGCCATGGGCGGTTTCCCATTCATCGGGTATGCCGTCGCCATCGGTATCGGTGGGGGCAGGACTGCTGTTGAGCACAGGCCATGCGCTCCAGTCATCTCCGGCATCGGCAGGCTTCAGGTCTTCCTGGGAGTCGATGATGCCTTTGTGGTTGCCGGCTCCGGTATAGGTGGCTGTTCCGTTGCGAGCCTCATCGATGATGTAGGTGTCATACGCGTCGCGGTTCAGCGAGGCACCGGCGTAGGCAAGCACCTTCTCGTATGCATCCTCTGCCGTGTGGGTAGTGGTGAGGATGTGGTCCATGGGGGTAGTGAGGCGGATGGAATCTTTCACCGCCTGGTCATACAACCCGTCATTGTTGTCGGCATTGATCTGGTTGTAGACACCGAAATTCCAGTTGTTGTTCGTCACATCATTGTATTTCGGATTGACATTGCCCTCAACGAAATACTTTCCCCAGATATGGAGGGTGGGAGCGTAGTCCTTGTAACTCTCCACGTAGGAGGTGGTGCGGATATTGGGGGCGGCGATGCGCTTCTGTTTGGTCGTGCTGATCTGTGCCGTGCCGGGACCGGGCTTGTAGTAGTTGTTGACGATATTCACTGTCATCGCCTCACCACCATAGCAGCCGTTGCCGCAGTAGTTGTAAAAAACGTTGTTGCGCATGTCCATGCGCTCATCGAGTTGGGTGGTGTAGCGCGGACCCAAACGGGGCACACGACTCTCGTGGTGGGCCATCAGGTTGTGGTGGTAGGAGGCACCGCTGCCGCCCCAGTTGCCGCCGTAGCCGTGGCTGCCTTTGGAGTGACCGGCATCCTGCAGACTCTGCGAGACGATGCACCACTGCACGGTGATGTCTTTATTGCCGCAGAAGGAGAGACATTCGTCGATGCTCCAACTCACAGAGCAGTGGTCAATCATGATGTCGGCATGGTCGAGTCCGCCCAAAGCGTCCCAGCCGTCGGCTCCGTTGACCTTCACATTGTTGTTGCCCAACCGGAAGCGCATGTAGCGGATGATGACGTTGTTGGTGCCCACCGACACTGGGTAGTCGGCCACGCAGATGCCGTCACCGGGAGCGGTCTGTCCGGCGATGGTGACATTGCCCTTGCTGATGCTCAGCGCGCTTTTCAGATGGATGGTGCCCGACACGTCGAAGACAATGGTCCTGGTGCCGCTTTGTCCGACGGCCCAGCGCAGTGAACCGGTGCCGCTGTCGTTGAGGTTGGTGACATGATAGACCTTGCCGCCGCGTCCTCCTGTGACATAGCGCCCGAAGCCCTCTGCCCCGGGGAAGGCGGGCGTCTTCTCCTGTGCGGTCAGGGGGAGGGTGATGAATATGGCCATCGCGATGGCGAGTAGTTTGATTGTTTTTCTCATGAGTTGTTAGGTGGTGGTTCGTGGGGATGTAACGGTTGTACTGCTGTTATTTTCCAAAAATACAAGCACGCATCCGTTGACAGGATGCGTGCTTGATGAGATCCTGCTTGGGCAGGGTAGGGGATCAATACCAGCGTGGGTCGCCTGGCTTCGGCTTCGTGCCGCCCAGTTCGTTGGTCACAACCTGGAAGTTGCTGGAGGCAGCATCCTTGAAGGTGGCGGCAGTGCTTGATGACAGGGTCGTGCCGGGGAAGGCGGCCTTCGGTGTCGGGTCTTCCTCGGAGGTAGGCTGCCACAGCAGGTCGCTGGTGAAATAGAGGTCGGCGCACTCTGGCTGAAGGTCACCGCTCCATCCAGTAATGCCGGTGGTGGCCAGTTCCTCTTTGTTACGTCCTGCCATGCCGATGAGACAGTTCTTGAAGGTGAACTTGTCCTTAAAAGTACTCCAGTTGCTTGACTTGAAGTCGAAGAACGGCTTGGTATCGGCAATCGTGTAGACGAAGGTGCAGTTTTCCACTACCAATGAGTTAGGCTGCAGGCCTTTGGTACCCACGCAGATTTTCTCTGCGTTGGAGATGGTCGTGTTGGTGATCTTGATGTTCTGGATGTCGGCCTTGGCGTTGTCGGCATTGGTGATGCCGTAACCGCTGATGGAGTCGATGACACAGTTGTCAATAATCACATTCTTGATGGAGGCTGCTGTCTGGATGCGGCAGATGCCACGCTTGTACTTGATGCTGCAGTTGGTGAACTTCAAGGTGCCGAGGTTGCCTTCCGACTGGTTGAAGTTGAACACGTAGGTGGCGCCGTAGTGGCTGTCGGTGCGGGGCTTGCTCTCGGTGTCGGTGAAGGCTACCTTGTCGAACACCACACCGCCGACCTCAGAATTGCCGGCAACACGGAAGTTGCCCTCAACGCCCAACTGTGCCTCACCGGCAAGACTCAGGCCTGTGACAAAGGTGATGGTACCGGTAGTGGCGGGGAGTTCAATGGTGGCGATGCGGTAGCGGGTGCCACCCTCCAGCACGACGGTGATGTTCTTGTCCTGATACTCGGTCTTGATGAGCGAGTCGAGGGTGTTGGCGTATGCGGAACCAGAGCCTACGGAGAACCACTTCCATGCCTTGTCGGCATCAAGACCGCGCAGGTCGATGACCTCGCCGTCGAAATTCTCAGAGGCGACAGTGCTGAAGCGTTTCTTTCCCTTGTAGGCGTCACCGGAGTAAGCCTCCACGCGGTAGGTTGTCTTGGGACTGAGTCCATAGACCATCTTCTGTGCGGCGGCATTGTCCTCATCGGTAAGTGCCAGTTCTGCGACAAGTGCGTCTTCGCTGTCCTCAATGATGCGCAGACGGTCGTAGACCACACCAGGAGTCCAGCGCACACGGGCGGCGATGTCGATGATGTCGGTCGCCTGCAGGGTGGCGAGACTGGTGGGATAGTCCGGAGTCGTCGCTGTCAGAGAGAATGCCTTGGAACTCAGACCGCTGTTGGTGTTCGAGGCACTGATATTGACAAAATATTCTTTGTCATACTCCAGACCATCGAAACGGCAGGTGAGTTCACTGGTCGTGATTTCCTTGGCGGGTACGCTGGCGTCCACAGGCACCACATTGACCGTGTATTGGTTGGCATCGGTATAGTTGTCCCATTTCACAATCATATAGGGAACATTGTTCTCGTCCAGTCCCAGTTCCAGATTGTCATCTGTAATGACCGGACGGAACAGGGCATCGGCCTTGGTGAGATCGTCGTCATCGCTGCAACTGACAAACGTTCCCATTGCTGCGCTTACAGCAGCAAACAGCAACATGGTCTTAAATATCTTTCTCATTTTGTTTCCTGTTTATTTGTATTCTTTTTCTATCGTGGCCACTTCCACATTCACGCCTTTCTCCATGTTGGCATCCAGGATGTGGTATCCCTCGTTGTCGAGCACGTCGCTGGCAGAGAGTGTCTCAGTGGTGATGGGGAGAAGATAGGGCACTATGCCGTTTCCTGTCAGGGCACCATTCGAATAGCCGCGGTACAGGCGTGTGAAGTAGTCGCTGGCTGCATACACGTCCTTGCGTGTGATGCCGGTGGGCTCTCCGGCCTGAACAGTTACTGTCGTGGTGTTGGGGGCTGCGCCTAAGGTATAGGTGACGGAACCGTCGCTGTTGACGGCTTTCACAGGTGTGGTAGTTCCGTAGTCCTTGCCATTATAAACATAGGTACGTGTGCGCTTGATCATGTTTGAGCCCCAGTTGACCCTCTGCCATCCTTCAGAAGTCATGGTAGCGTCATCAACGTCAGCCTTGTATTTCTCGTTATACCACTTGATGTCGCTCTTGAGGTTGTTCTTCCCACTCTTTACATAATAAAGGCGGTCGGCCCAGTTGATATAGTTGACGGCATCCGGGTACTTTGCCAATACAGCGGGGTCGTTGATCAGGTCTTCGTTGGTGGCAATTCCCCAGCAAAGGGCAGTACGCATGGCTTCCTCAATCTTCTTGGCGTAGAGGTTCCAGCGGATGAGGTCGAACTTGCGGATGGCCTCGCCACCGAACTCCCATGCACGCTCATTGACGATGGCGTTGAAGAAGTCTTCCTTGGAGTTGAGTTTGGCTACATAGTTGGTTACATCCTCTGCGTATGTGGGACTGTTGGCAAAGGCACGGGCACGCACCTTGAGCAACTGCTCTTTTGCAAGGGCTGTCGGACCATTCAGTTCGTTCTCTGCCTCGGCCAGCATCAGCAGCACGTCAGAGTAACGCATCAGCGGGTAGTTGATACCTGTACCCTTGGAAGAGGAGGGGCCTAATTCCTTGGCAGCGCGGGCACGGTCCCACTTGCCAATATGCAGACCTGTGGAAGCGGCTGCCTTGACGGTGTCGTTCTCATGGGAATACTTGGCCACATCGATGTCGCGACGGATATCATTGTCAGCAAACGACATGTAGAAGGTTGGTGTGATGGCCACCTGAGCAGTTGTGTTGCCGTTGGCGTTACTGCCTGTGTTGGGCACACCGAAACTCCAGCCGATGTCACCGCCATAGTTCTGAACAAAGGCCACCTCATAAAGCACCTCCGCATTGTTCTCGGTGGTGTAGTTCATCTCGTTGATGAACGCTTGCTCGAAGTTGGCATAGAGGTCACGTGGCTTCAGTTGGATGAGTTTCTGGCAGTAGTCCTTTGCCATCTGGTAGTACTCGGTATAGGTGCGGGCGGTCTTCTCGTTGCCGCTCATGTCCTTGTAGGTGACGGCCAAGTCGGCATTGCCATTCACGTCAAGATATTCATCGGCGCGCTTCATGGTGCCGTCTTTCGTCATGCCGTAGCCGGCACGGAAGAGGGCGATGCGGGCAATGAGACCGATGGCAAAGTCACGGTTCATGCGCTCGATGCCTCCTGTGTTCACGTCACTCCATTTCATGTTTGGCTCAATGTCAACCAATTGTTGGAGAACGCGACTGTATGCCACATTCTTGTCAGTACGGGGCTTGTCAATCTCGTCACCCCATTTGGCGGCTTCATCATAGTAAGGCACGTCGCCGAAGAAATTGCACATGAGGTAGTAGCGGTATGCTTTCAGACAGGTGGCCTCACCCTTGATCTGCTGCATCTCGTCGGTATTGCCGATGCTGCTGGCATCGATGCCGGCACGCACCTGGTTGGCTCGCTCAATTGCTTGCAGGTTGTTGTCCCACACTTTCTTGACGTCACTCCAACCTACATTGCCTGGGCCTTGGAGGGGCCATACGGCCTGACGGTGGTTGGTGGCGACTGCCTCTTGGACGCTCATCGCCTCCACGTCGGTGTTCTGCATCCAGACACCGCACATACGGGAGGTGTAGGGATCCTCGCCGAACAGTACATATACGCCATTGATGGCGTTGGTTGCAAACTCAGTGGAACTATACACCATTTTGGTGTCCATCTGTGAGGGCGACTCTACATCCAGATAGTCGTTGCATGCAGTCAGCCCCATCGCTCCAAGAGTAGCAATTGCTATATATAGATTCTTGATTTTCATATATGTGTCAATTGTTGATTGTTGATTACAGCGTGACGTTTACACCAAAGGTGAATGCACGGCTTTTGGGATAAGATGAGAAGTCGATGCCGGGGGTCAGGCCGGAGTAACTGCTGTTGCGTGCATAAGAACTGACTTCCGGGTCGAAACCAGGATAGTTGCTGATAACGAACAGGTTGGTTCCCGTAGCGTAGAAACGCAGGCGCTGAACACCGAATTTCTTGGTGAGTTGGTTGGGAAGGGTATAGCCGATGGTCACACTCTGAAGACGGAGGAATGAGGCATCGTCCATAGCCCAGTCGGTGGGAACGACCACAGCGTCGCCGGTGGAGAAGGGGCTCCACATGGCTTTGGGTGCCTGTCCGTTTCCTCCCTCATTCCAATAGGCGAGGTCTTCCAGGGTTTTCAGCAGCACGCCAGTCTCAGGATTGATGTATGAGTAGGCATTGCCCTGGCTCATGGTGGCCCGCATGTTGGGATAGGTACCGGCACGGTAGCGAGAGGTGGTCTGGATCTTGTTCGCATTGTAGATGTCATTGCCTACCTTGTAGGTGAAGTTGACATTGAAGTCGAAATCATAGATGTCGCCGCTGAAACCGAAACCGCCAGCGAAGTCGGGGTTGGTGTCGCCGATGACAGTGATATCGCCGGCATCAACAACGCCGTTTCCGTCACGGTCTTTCAGTTTCATGGCACCCGGACGGATGCCGATGACTCCACCCAGAAGGGATGTGTTGGGCACACCTTCCTTGAGGGTATAGACGCCTGTCGTCTCATCGTAACTGGAGAAGTCGGATGCCGTGTAGTAACCGTCGCTTTCCCATCCATAAACAAGACCGATGGGGTCGCCGATGCGCACGATGTAGTCTTGCTGGTTCTTGTTGTCGGTGCTGGCCCATCCGGAGGCGAAGGTCATTTCCTGCAAGCCATTGGCCAAGCCCTTCACATTCGACTTGTCGAAGCCGATGTTGAAGTTGGCGTTCAGGTGGAAATTCTTCTTCTGAAGGATGACCCCGTTCAGGGTAAGTTCAATACCCTTGTTGCTGGTGGATGCGGAGTTCTCCCACACGGTGGTGTAACCAGGAGCCGCAATGTTGTGGTTGATCAGCAGGTCGTCGGTGTTGTTCCAATAAACGTCAACATTACCGGTGATGCGCTCGTGCAGGAATCCGAAGTCAAGACCGATGTTGCGGGTGGTACGCTTCTCCCATGTCAGGTTCGGGTTGGCGAGTGTGGTCGATACGGCCTGATGGGTATTGGCTGATTCTCCGACACCGTAACGCTTGGAACCGCTGTTGGTGTTGTAGAGTTGTACGTATTGCGTGTTGCTGATTTTGTCATTGCCCACTTTTCCGTAAGAGATACGTAGTTTCAGGTTGGACAGCCACTTGCGGGTGGATTCCATCCAGGGCTCCTCGATGATGCGCCATGATGCGGCTGCGGCAGGGAAGAATCCCCACTGATGGCCTGGAGCGAACTGTGAACTGCCGTCCTCGCGCACGGTGAGGGTGAGCAGGTAGCGGTCGAGCAGGGTGTAGTTCAAGCGGCCGAAGAAAGAAACTTTGTTCTGGTTGGCACTTACAAAGCCTGTCATCGTCTGCATGGTGCTCAGGCCGAAGTTGGCAAATACTGCTTCTGCATCGAATGCCTTGCTGAGGTCATTGTTGGACATCGCGTTGTAGTTGCTGCGGCTGGAGCGGATTTCCTGACCACCCATCACATTGAAATGATGGATTTTGTTCACCTTGGTGTCATAGGTCAGAGTGAAACTCTCTCTGATGCTGCTGGTGTTGGTCTTTGTCCAGTCTGCCAAGGGGTTGCCGCCGACGTATGAGGCCTGTGTGGTGGTGGCTCCATACCAGTTCTTCACCTCATTGAAGCCATAGGAGTAGCCGCCTTCCAAACGGGCCTTCAGTCCCTTCACGGGTGTCGTCCAGTCCAAAGAGCCGTTGAAGACGAATCCCCTGTTGTTGCGGCGGCGCCAGTACTGTTCCGACTGCTCGGCGAGCGACATGTTGGCACGTTGCCATTCCTCGATTTCCTCTTCCGACATCATGGAGAAGTCAGGAGTGATCATTCCGGAGAGACCTTTGGTGGCCACACCGTAGAGCGCCTGTTCTGTTCTTACCTTGTAGGTGCCGCCCTGGGTGCCCTGACCATTGGCTATCTGATCGGTTACACGGGCTGTCATCGAGAACTTCAGTTTTTTGTTGATGTCATGGTTCAACTTGAGGAGGAAAGCATAGCGGGAGAAGTCATTGTTGGGCATCAGACCAGCATTGAAGTCATAGGTGCCGGAGAGATTGAACTTCGTTTTTTCCGTGCCGCCTTGCAGACTCACGTTATGGCTTTGTGAGAGGACATTCTGGCCGAACAAGTCGTCCTGCCAGTCGATGGCTTCCACACTCTTGTAGAGATAGAGGTCGTCGAAGACACCAAATTGCTTGTAGAAGGAGTTGAGCGCGCTCTCTCCGCGCAAAGCGGAATACTCATAGTTGGACATCACATACTCATAGGCATTGAGCACGTCCAACCGCTTCGACACCTTCTTGGTCTGCAGGTATCCGTTGTAGTTCACCTGTGTTTTTCCTTCTTTCGCATTCTTGGTCGTTATCAGGATAACACCATTGGCACCCTCAGAACCGTAGATGGCGGTCGAGGAAGCATCCTTCAGCACAGTGATATCCTCGATGTCGTTGGGGGAGAGGTCACTGATTTTGCCACCTTGGAATCCGTCAATGACAATCAGAGGAGAGTTGTCACCGGTGATGGAGCCGCCACCACGCACGCGAATCAGAATCTCTGCATCGGGCGAACCGTCAGTGGTGGTGATGTTCACACCAGCCATCTTACCTGTCAAAGCCTCACTGATGTCGGCAACAGGCACTTTCACCAGATCCTGACCTTTGACGGTGGCTACCGAACCGGTGAGGTCTTTCTTGCGGGCGGTACCGTAACCGATCACCACCACGTCGTTGAGGGTAGAGGCTTCGTCCTCCATGACGAGGGGATAGTTGTCCTTCCCGTCAAGGGTCACTGTCAGTGTCTTCATACCGATGTAACTGATCGTGAGGGTCTTGCCTTTCACATTCTGAAGGGTGAAGTTGCCGTCAAGGTCGGTCACCACACCATTTTGGGAGCCTGTCTCCATGACAGTGGCACCAATGATGGGTTCTCCGCTTGAGTCGGTCACTGTTCCCTTGACTGTCTGCGCTGATAGGTTGCCCACCAACATGGCGAAGGCAAACAGGAGCGCCAATCTAAAGATTTTCAATTTACCAGACATAGATTTTATTTTAGGTTGATTAAAAAAATTTTCCTTAGTAGTGTGGTCTCATGGTTTGTATAGTAGATAGTAATCGTTTTGCAAAGATAGAAAAAAAAAGCGGAACCCAAAAGAAATGCCGTCATTTTTGTTCGCAAACGTTTACAACCTGATTGATAGATAATACCCTGATTCAAGTTTTACATTTTTTCAACTTTTTGGAGTTTAGGAGTTTAGGAGATTTGGAGTTTAGACAATAGAACTGATTATTCATCGTCAGCATAGGCTATGACTTACAAGAGTAATGTCTAAACTCCTACACTCCTACACTTCTACACTTCTACACTTCTACACTCCTAAACATACGAGGCAGATTTCCAGCGGAAATCTGCCTCGTGTTGAAGGTGTCAATTTACCGGGTCAGAAGATGGATGATTCGCCTATGCGGGCTTCCTTGTCGGAGCCGTCGCCGCTCACACCCTGCTCATAACCGTCGCTGACGGCTGTCATCCCCATGATGTTCTCTGTAGATACGCGCATTGCCTTTGTGGCAGGTATCTGATACGTCTTTTTCATAATCTTTGGTTTTATTGGATGAATGATTATTTCAGTACTTTCTTGCCGTTGATGATATACACGCCCTTCTGGGTGCGGGTCACTTTCTGGCCACTGAGGTTGTAGATGGTCTCTCCTGTGAGGTCGTTGAGCAGACGGGCTGCCTCGATGCCGTCTACCACCACGTCATCGAAAGCGAAGCTGATGCTGGCGCCAGAGTTTCCAACCTTCTTCAGGTAAGCACGGTAGGCGCGGATCTTGTTGCCGCCGTTGGCAAGGGTGAATTCATCGATGTCGGCGATCAGGTCGCCGTTCACGATGGGTGACTCACCTTGCTCGTAGGCGGTATAGGTGCCCACGAAACTGTACTCGGGGTCGCTCACGGTGAGGTCGGTGGGTTCTTCCACCGTCTTGTTCTCAAACGACTCGATGGCATAGTCGGCATCGGCGAAGATGGCATACGGGGTATTGGCGGAGAGTGCCTTCACGGTGCGGAACTGCAGGACGAGACCGCTGGCATCCATGCGGGTACCGGCATACTCAAGCACCTTGCTGGCTCCGATTTCCTCGGGAGTAGCATCGAAGGGCAGCACCACGGTGTTGAGACCTTTGAGGATGGTGCGGTCGCAGGCGATGCTGGCATACTCACCGGCGGGCAGTGTGCCTTTGTCGTAGTCAGAGAGGATGGCGGCTACTTCCTTGGCCTCCACGGTGGCTGCCTCGCCGAAACCACCCATGGCGTTGGCGCTGCGGATGGTGATGATGTCACCGTCGGCGGCTGTGAGTGCATAACTGGTTTCCTCGGTCAGACCGGCAAAGACGTCGTTGACGAAGATGGCGTAGGCGATGGCGCCGTCAACGGCCTTCCAACTTACCTCACCGTTGGCATAGGTGGCTTCGGGCGCATCCTTCTGGATGGTCATGCTGGCGGGATCCCATGCGTTGGCATTCTCCTTGAACATCTTGTCGTAAGTGTAGGCAGCAGCCTGGTCGGCGCTGAGGATGGTCTCAAACTGTCCGCCGAAGGAGGTGATGGTGTTGCTGGCAGGAGTGATGTTCTCGCCGTCCTCGTTCATGGTGTTGTATTCACCAAACACCTTCGGGTCTTTGTTGTTCATACCCTTCTGGGTCCAGCGTGAACCCACGAGGGTCTTCTCAGCATTGGCGTCGAGTGTGGTGTTCAGGTAAACGGCAATCGGGTAGTTCTGCCAGGTGCGGCCGAAGTTCCAGTCGCCCTTTCCGTTGGCCAGGTCAACGACCTTGCAGTTGTCGAACACATAGCCGAAGTCACCTGTAGTGGTCGGAGCGCAAATGGTGCGTCCGCCGGTGCCGTTGAGGCTGCGGGGCTCCAGTGAGAGGGTGGTGTTCTGGAAACGGACATCGCCGCCGCCGCAGAGGAAGTCGACGGTACCGTGGATGTCACAGTTCTCCCAGTACGACTGCTTGGTGTTCTGGCTGTAGTAGGTGTCCTGATAGGACAGCATGGTCACGTTCTTGAAGATGGCACGGTCGCCCTTGTCCTGGAGGCAGACAGCACGTCCGCCGGGCTGTCCGTCAGAGAGTGCGCCGTAGTAGTCGAGGTCGTTCTTCAGTGTCAGATCCTGCATGTAGAGGTTCTGTCCGGAGTTGAGCAGGGTGGCGGTGGTGCCGATGCCCTCTGTCGATTTCTCTGGAGCGTTTCTGATGATGGTCTTCTCAGCCGACTGTCCGATGAGCGAGATGTTGTGACCGCTGATGGCGGTGAGCACGGTGTAACCGAGGTCGTAGGTGCCGTCGGGCAGGAAGATGAAGGAGCGCTCTGCCTCGCGGTTGCCGTTGATGCCGTTGACAGCGTCAATCACATCGATAAGGCTGCTGGCGTCACCGGGCTTCACGAAATACCAGTTGCCCTGGCTGGCGTAGTTGGTCTCGCTGGTGTTAACGATGCGGATACTGTGGATGTAGATCTCACCGCTCGACTCCACGTCAATGTACACCTTTCCTTCCTCACCCTCATATTGGATAGCGGTAATCTCACCATCACCCTCAGAGACAGTGGGGATACGGGTGATCTCTGTGCCGTCGGCTTTCTTGAACACCAGTTGGGCTGACGAGTCGCCATACTTGCAGGTGGCCACGGAGATGTTGGCTTTCTTGCCTACGAGCAGTTCGATGCGGTCGCCATTGCGGAATGCCCATCCGTGCTGTGCGTCATGCCAGTAGCCGTTGCCCACGGGGACGAATGCCTCATGATCCTCTGGATAGAAGGTGGCGCTGGCCAGGTCGAAGTTGTATTTCTTGAAGTCGCTGGGCTCCTCTATCTCGGTGGCCACGGCATAGAGTTTGAGGTTCTCGGTCACTACGTCGGTGACAAGATATTTCTGGCCGCCGGAGGGACGGAGGAACCAACCGCGCACCTTGTAGCCTTCTTCGGCCTTGGCGGTGTTGAAGTCAATGTCGAACTTGCTGATGGCGGCGTCTTTCTCCACGGTCTGGGTACCCATGGTGGCGCCGTCGGTGTCGATATAGGTCAGGGTGAAGTCGGGCTTCTGTACGAAGTTGACCACATAATTGACCGTGATGTCGGCGAGGGTCACGGGGATGGTGGCCTCGCATTGGGTGGCATCACCGCTGTAGGTGACCTCACCAATCTCGCCGTTGATGGCGGAGATGTCGGTGAGGGGGTTCTCTGCGGAAATCATCTTGTCGGACTTCGATACCTCGATGGTGGCCACATAGCGGTCGCCGTCGGCCTCAAACACGTTGTCGGCAATGTATTCCACGCCATTGGCGGTGAAGGCATTGAGAATGGGCACTTCTGCCTCCTGACCGTTGAGCAGACCCTTAATGACGATGTCGGCAAATCCGATCTGCTTGCCGCTCTGCAGGTGGTAAAGGTTGATTTGCAGACCACAGGGGCCTTCGCCCGGAGTGGCTCCCTGCACCTCATAACTGAGTTTGTCAACTTTCGGGTCTGTATTGTTGCGGATGGGCTTCACCTCAGTGGCGAGCGTGACGGTTGTGCCGTCTGCATTGAGCCAGGCGATGTCGAGCAGTCCGTTGTCAGTACCGAAACGGGTGGTCTTGAAGGCAACGGAGGTCGGGGTGAAGGTCAGACCGTGCTTGGGCTGGATGATGAACTTGATGACGTTGGTCTCATCCACATTGTTGTTCTGGTCATAAGGCTCAAAACGGGTCTCATCGATACCTGCGCCGTTGTTCACATCCTTGATCCACAGTCCGCTGCCATAGGTCACCTTACTGCCGAGGAAGTAGTCAGCGGCATCGCCGAAGACTGCTGTCTGTCCATCAGTGCCGAGGTTGAATGGGAAGGTGGCGGTTCCCTCGACATTCTCCAGTGTTTCCTTTTCCTGCTGTGCTTTCTGCACGACAGAGATTTTCAGGAAATAGTTGTTGTCGTTGGTCGAGGTGATGGCCACATAGCCCAGTGCCACGTCACCGTTCTTGGCGGTATAGGTGGTGGAGGGGTTGGTGCTGGTGTTTTGGATTTCCTCTGTCGAGGCTCCGAGAGTGTAGTAGGAATAGCCTGGGTATCCGGTGACGGTCACCACATCCTCCGTGCTCTTCACAGGGACCTTGAACACGGCACCCTTCCTTACCTGGATGTTGTTGCCGTTGTTGCGGAAGGAGGCTCCATTGGCGGCCACGGTCATCACCAGGCCATTGTCCTCGATGGCTTTCACTTCACCTTCGGTGCTGCTGCCTGAGAGAGCCATGGTCTCTTCCATGACCTTGCTGTTGCTATAGTCCCAGGTGCCGGTGATATCAGCAGCGGGTGTGAGAGCCTTATTGAGCACCACGCTGACTTCGTTGAGATAACCTCCGTCGGAGATAATCTCCACATAGCCTTGCTTCACCTCGGCATTGGTGGCGGTGTGGGTGGTGGTGTTCTCATATACCGTTTCATCAGTACCGAAATGGTACTTGCTGTAGCCTTGGTAGCCTTCGACGGTCACCACGTCCTGGTTGGAAGAAACAGGCACTTGGAGAATGGTGCCTGCATTGAACTGGGCGTTGTTGCGCCCGATGCAGTAGAGTTTGCCTTTGGTGGCGTCCACGTGCATGAAGATGCCGGTTACGTCCGACTCGATGTCGGCTTCCACACCTTCGTAATTGGTGCTCTCGCAGATGCCGGCCGGGGTGTCGGTTTTAAAACTCCATGTCGCCGTGGTGGCGGCACCAACCCATAGGGTGGCAAGCATCATGAGGCACAACATGCCCATGCGTTGTAGTTGTTGCTTCATAAATTTTGTTTTTAGTTAGTAATTTGTTTGAGATATTTGGTTTCAATACAAATGCATAAATAATGCAAGAACTCATCCAGATGGATAAATCTTTGCAAAAATAAGAAAAAATATGGATATAATGGTAAAAAAAGAGGTTTTTTTATCTTTTCACCCTTTTCTTCCCGTTGCTGATGACAATTCCCTTGTATCCCTTGCCAGTTTTCTGGCCCGACAGGTTGTAGGTGGCACCCTGCTTCTCTTTGTTTTCTGATGCCTGGATTTTCCTTACACCCGTTACCTGTCCTACCCCGAGAACCTCAAAACGCTGGTTGGTCATCACCATGTCGCTGATGGTGATGCCGTCGGCCTGTCCGTTGGTCTCAATGTCCAGCAACTCTGTGCTGTGGCTGTCGAATGGCCTTCCGTCGGGACTGAAGACAACCACCCGGTAACTGTTGCCGCCCAAAGGTGACATGGTGAGTTGATGCCCTTTTTGTCCTCTTGTGCTGATGCGGCGGATATCGCCGCCTTCTGGCAGGTCAATGCGCATCTGCATCGCGGTGAAATGGCTGGCTCCATTTAAATATAAGGTATAAGTGTCAGGGTCTGTGTCGGCGGCCAACTCTGGTTCGGCAGGACTTGGCTCCACGTCATCCTCTTCGTACTCCTTGGGCTGCTTGAGGATGATTTGCACGACTTTCGTCACATCCACCACATCGATGCGGCGGTCTTCGTTGACATCCGCGTTCTCTTCATTGAAGTTCTCCAAAGGATAAAGCAGGATGTGGTTGACGATCATCATGACATCAACGACGTTCACATGGTGGTCGCAGTTGACATCCCCAAGGTCAAATTCCCTGATCTTCATGGGCTCGGTGAAGTCGGGTGGCCTCACTCCTGAGATATCCTCATCCTCTATGATGCTGAGGGTGATGTCTGTGAAGTTCATGTCATACATTCCGGCGGGGATGGTGTCTGCGGCTTCTATTCCGATTTCCATCACTGTGCCCTCATGACCTTCTATCTTGTCAAGTTCCATCGACATGACAAGAATCATATAGGTGTTCTCATCCTTTTTGTTGCAGTGGATGGAATGACCGGAAAGACGTTCTGTCCCTTGAATGTCATATTTCCCCTCGTTTTTTCGGATGTTCACGCCCTCGGGCAGGGTGAGGCAGAATTGCAGGCCCACCACATCGTCGGTGTTTTTCAGGTCAATCTGCAGCGTGCCGCCGGCAGACTTGGTGAAGGCAAATCTCTTGCAATGGATGAAATCGTCTGCTTCGTCCTCTACAATGATGAGGTCGCGCCATTCTGCGGCCGTCTTATATCTCATCTTGGCGCCTTTGGGCACATATACCAGTGTATGGCAATGCTGGAAAGCATTCTCACCGCACAGTGGCGGTCTGCCGCTCATGGCGTTGATGGTGGAGAGTGTGGCGCAGTCGGCAAATGCGTTGTTGCCAATGGCGCGCACCGTGGCGGGTATGGTGATATGTTCGAGACCCGTGCAGCCCTCAAAGGCTCTGGACCCGATTTCTTCCACACCATCGGGTATCTGGCTGTTCATGCATCCTGCCACCAACGTATGGGATTCTGTGTGGATGATGGCATCACAGTCGTTGAGCGAGTCGTAGGTGGTGTTGTCTTTGTCTACTTTCATATGGGCCAGTGAGGTGCAGCCGGCAAATACAGCCTCACCTATGCGGGTGACCTGGGCGGGGATATAGATGTCCTGCAGCGACTCACAGCCTCGGAAAGCCTCATCGCCGATGGCCTCGAGGTTCTCGGGAAGGGAGATTGACTGGAGGTGAGTGCAGTCGCGGAAGGCTTCCTTGCCCAAACGTGAAAGACGGGTGAAATAATGCAGTTCGTTGAAACTCGTCAGGGTGGAGTCGCCGGAGAAGGCTCCGTTGAGGGAAAGCACCACCTTGGCCTCGGCATAACTCAGTTCGCCATCGCCGTCAGCGTCCCATTGACTGACACAGATGGCTTTCACCGCGCTGTCGGCAAATTCGATGTGCTCGCTGTAGTTGTCCTGTGGGGTGATGCCGAGGATGGCATGTTGGTTCAGGGTATAATTGCCTGCCACCAATCCCTCTGCGTCATCGTAGTCGGGGGTCAGTTCTGACAACTTGAAGAAACCGTCACATTGACCGCCCCATCCCCAATTGATGTGGTAGAATCCTTCTCCGTCGCATCCGTCACAGATGAAGGCATGTCCGCCCTTGCCGGAGAAACCTAAGTAGATGACTGGACGGCTGCATGTGAGTTCCTTGTAGATCATCTCATCCCATACTTCGGGGGCATAGTCGTCGCATTTGAGGAATTTCGTGGGGGCATAACCGAAAAAATCGGTCAGGGCCTTGGCGGCATCGCTGCCATAGGCTTCCGATCTCTTCAGTCCATAATTGGTCTTGACAGCATAGCCGCAGTACTGCATCAGTTGGGCTATGGCTCCACCTGTCTCTTGCGATTCCTCGCCGATGGGGTAGAGAGGCATGTTGCCCCAATCGAAACTGATGGGTGGAAGGGAATCCAGGACTCCCACGTTGCTGGATTCATATCCTGGGATGGTGTCCATGACTTCAATAGGCCATTGGTGATAATACATTATCTGGGCCATGGCCGTGGCGACGCATCCGGTGAGGCAGTGGTCGCCGTCGATGGTGGGGCAAAGCAGGTTGTAGGCATCGCCTTCAGCAGTAGGTACACCTTGGTCCCACTGGGTGGCAATCAGCGGAGCGATGGCTTCGCGTGCTGCAGCCTTGCGGGGGGCTGCCTTTGCTGTGCCGCCATTGGTATGCGTCCGGTTGGGGACGTAATGGTGCAGCACCGCATCCATGTTGGACGGGATGCGCTGTCTGTCGAACCTGCCGGTGGTGGAATAGCCGAGGATGTCGCCGCTTTCGTCTGCAGCCACAACGACGAATCCGTTTCCACGGACCACATTGAACACATGATAGAGGGGATTGCCATCTGCATCAAAGGCTGTCTCTGCGGGTTGTGACTCACACTGTATCTGCCGGGCATGGACTTTCGACATCCATGCACATGCCTTTGTCCGTGCCACCGAAGATGACGCGGATTGTGCCCATCCTTGTAAAAATAGAAGGGAGAGCAACAGGGTGAATACACATTTCACAATCTTCATTACAGACAGCCTTGATGGTTTCTCCACTTAGTAAGTTGATGTAATAAGTGCCTTCAAAATGCAAAAATAATGCTTTTTTCTATCTTTCCAAACTTTCTGTGTATTTTTTTTGGGGAGCAAGATGGTTTTTCCTGCTCCCCTCACTGTTACATAGTCTTTTCTAATGATTTAGTTTCTCCATTTCCAGCGATGCCCAGATGAAGGGTCCCACGCCTTTGGCATCGTTGTCGCGGATGGTCTCGCTCAGGTAGTAGTCATACGAACCGTCCCTGCGCTTGTTCTCCTTGGCCGTGGCTTTGGGGTTGATTTTCTTCAGGGCAGCCTCCACCTGTGGGCTGATGCCCGGGCCAAGACCTGCCACAGAGCAGCAGGAGGTGAGCGAGATAGTCTTGTCGGCATTGACGCGGATGAACTTCTTGAGAATGCCGTTGTATGCCTTCACGCCGGCATCGAGGTATTTCTTGTCGGTGAGATAGCCTTTGTTGTAGGCTTTGAGCAGGGCATAGGCGAACATGCTGGAGCAGGTCGACTCCAGGTAGTTGCCCTTGCCTTCGGGGGTGTCCATCACCTGATACCATACTCCGCTCTCCTTGTCCTGCCATTTGATGACGGCATCGAGGTCCTTGCGGAGCAGGTCGGTGAGTTCACCACGGCGGGCATAGTCCTCGGGGATGGCGTCGAGCAACTCCACCAATGCCATGGTGTACCAGCCTTGGGCGCGTCCCCAGCAGTGCTGGCTCAGTCCTGTCTCCTTGTCTGCCCAGAACATGTTGCGGTTCTCGTCATAGGCATGGCGGTTGAGTCCGGTCTTGGGGTCGTAGGTGCGGTTGTAGGTGGTGCTGATCTGGTTGACGGCGTCGTCATAGATCTTTTGGGCTTTCTTGGGCTTGAGCAGGGCGCGTGCCGTGAGGGCGCGGTAGGGGAGACCCATGAAAATGCCGTCGAGCCACACCTGGTAGGCATAGATGGCCTTGTGCCAATAGACGTGGTCGGCCACGGTGCGGGGCTGCTTGTCAAGTTGCTTCATCATCGTCTTCATGGCGATGAGGTTCTTGGCTTCGGGATAGAGTTGGTACATCCGAGTGACAAAATGCCCGGTGCGGATATTGTCGAGGTTGTAGTCGAGCATCTCATAGCCACGGATGTTGCCTTTGGCATCAATCATGGTGTCGGTGTAAAGTTTGCAGTAGTCGAGGATATCCTTTCCGCCGTGCGCGATATAGGTGTCGAGCATGGCTTCCAGTTCGATGCCCATCACATAACTCCATTTGGGTTTTGTGGAGAAATCCAACAGGTAGGACTGCGGCACGCGCTTCATCTCCGAGTAGGTGAGCCACTCGCTGTAGTTCTTGTAAGGTTTCTCGGTGAGCAGAAGCGATCCATTGACCACCACGTTGTCCAAAAACAGGTCGTGGCTCTTCCCAGTGCGCTTGAGTCCCTCGTCCTGCACTCCCTCGAAGCGGCAGTTGCGCACGTTGATGTTGTAGATGTTGTCGGCATCGTTTAGACCGTTGAGCAGCAGTCCGTACTTGCTCTTCTGGCAGGTGACATCCTCCATGTAGACATTGCGCACGGTGGGGTTGAACCCCCTGCAGCAGTTCTCATTGGGCTCATAGTCGAGGTTGATGCGCATCACGGTCTCGCGGCACTGTCCCACCTTCACCTTGCGCATGTAGATGTTCTCGATGATTCCGCCTCGGCAGGAGTTGGTCTTGATGCGCAGCACGCGGTCGAGGTTGGGGGAGTCCATCTCGCAATTCTCCACATAGACGTTGCGGCAGCCGCCGGAGATCTCCGATCCGATGACCACGCCTCCATGTCCGTCCTGCATCTCGCAGTTGCGCACGATGATGTTCTGACTGGGGATGTTCCAGCGGCGACCGTCGTTGTTGCGCCCGCTCTTGATGGCGATGCAGTCGTCACCGGTGTGGAAGATGCAGTTCTCTATCAGCACGCGGTCGCACGACTCGGGGTCACATCCGTCGCCGTTGGGACCTTCGTTCCATATCTTCAGTCCGCGCACGGTGATGTCGTTGCTCAGCAAGGGGTGCACCACCCAGAAGGGGGAGCGGAGCAGGGTGACATCCTCGAGCAGGATGCCGTCGCATTTGTAGAGGTTGATGAGTTGCGGACGGAGTCCCTTGCCCAGACCGAACTTGCGCTCGCTCACGTCCACGCCGTCCTCGGCCAGACGGAGCAGTTGCAGACGTGTCTCTTTCTGATGCTCAGTGAGGTCAGGGGTCCAACCAAAGCGGTCTTTTCCGCACATCTTCCACCAGGTGTCGTTGCTGCCGTTTCCGTCGATGGTACCCTGGCCGGTGATGGCGACATCGGTCTCTCCGTATGCATAGATGCAGGGTGAGTAGTTCCACACGTCAATGCCTTCCCAACGGGTAAGTACGAGGGGATACAGTTTGGTGTCGAAGGCAAAGAGCAATGTGGCGTCTTTCTCCACCACGAGGTTGACATGGCTTTTGAGGCGGATGGCACCGGTCTGCCAGGTGCCAGCGGGGATGACCACGCGACCGCCGCCGGCCTTGGAGCAGGCTTCGATGGCCTTGTTGATGGCCGTTTGGTTCTTGGCGGGTGTGGCGGTGGTCGACGCGCCATACTTGGTGATGTCAAAACTCTTGTCGGGGAAGGTCACTTGGCGGATGCTCTTCTCAATGGCTTTGTAGTCGGTGTCCCATCCCTGTGCCATCATGGCCAGGGGGAACAGCATGCATAGCAACAGTGATTTCAGGTGTTTCATGTCGTTTTTGATTTGCTTTAAGTATGTTTATTCAAGTTTTGTATCCACTCAACTATTTTAGGCAATACGCTGGCAAAAGCAGGGTAAACTCCTTAGTTGGGACAAAGATACAAAAAAAAACTGAATAACCACCTGATTTGGCAAAAAATGCTTTTTTTGTGCAAGCATTTGATTTTCAAGAGTAATATTTCCTTTTCTTTATCTTCATTTGCCTGCCGTCAGCCATTGTCTTTGCAAAGGTGTCCTCACCATGTGCTGAGGTATTAAGTTTAACGAATTCATAACAATATACACTTTTTACTTTCAAAAGTAAAAAACAGCAAGAAAAATGGATTTTTCAAAGTAAAAACATATCTTTGCGCCATAATTATATTCTTAGTATAAATGGATAGATTGTAAGATTTAAATTCAATAAACCGTATCTATATGGAACATTGTTTTTGGCAATTATATAGGGTTTGACCCCGAATAACGTTTGGGCACAAGAAAAGCATCCCAATCGGAACGCTTCTCTGATATGTTCAACAAGTCCATTGGACTGATTGTCACATGGAGTGAACTGAAAATATGCCAAGTGGCTAAATTAGAAAAATGTTCCTGAAGGTGGGGTGTCAATTATTTTACTGTCAAGTGCATCTGTCTTGCGTTGTAATGCACAAGCATCAGAGAACGTATCTTTCACAAACTGTGCCAAAGTTTGTCTCATCATATTTTCCCTATCACCAATAGCCATTCTTGCGATTTCTGTATCTACTGTACTGTAAATAGCGTCTTCTATTGCTTTTAATACTCCTTGTATGTATGTACCTCCATGTTCTTCATTCAAAACTCTTTTCACAGATTCAGCAATCATCCGTTTCAATTCGGATTCTCTAAGTTTAATTGTACGTTTCATATTTCTATTCTTGTTATATTGTTTATTTTCAATTAAGTTTGTGTCAATATTCATTACTCTTCTGATAGCAAAACAATCATCATTGTCTTGACTTACACCGATTTGATTGTGTTCAAAATCTATGTAAGAATTGTCTTGCGCCCATATTACATTTGGAATAATTTCTATTTTGCCACCTATATTTTGGATATTCTGATTGATTTTATTAAAGTTGTTCAAAAGTTCTTTCCCCTCAGATACTGTAGGTAATCTCCACGAAGGAGAATTAAATGCATTCAAACGAATAGACGGATATAAATTTGCCATATTGTTTAAGTATCTTCCTATTTGCAATTGCCTTATCCTTTATATTTTGACAATCAATTAACAAAGTCGCTTGTCCATTATTGTCGGTTTGCGCTATGATACCCTTTATCTTTCCGTTGCTATAGAATTGCCCGACATTATATGCTGATTGTAAAGGGGTAAATTCAGAAAAACCTTTGTTGAATAATTGTATTAATTGTGATTTCCGCTTGATTTCAGTCTTCTCATAGACAAAAAGGGCGATGTGACTGACATGTCAGCACATCGCCCTTTTTGATGTGTCGTGGAAATCTATTGCATGGTGATGATCTTCACAATGCCCATGATGTCGGTGACATTGACCTTGTTGTCGAAATTCACGTCGGCATTTTTAAAGATGAATACCGAAGGCTGATTGCCAAGCGTCTCATTCACGGTGACCATCACGTCGGCCACGGTGACTTTTCCGTCGCCATTGGCATCCCCCAGCAGGTAGCTGACAAAATACTTGCCGCCCCACTCCATTCCGTCGGAATAGGCAGTGATGCCACTCACGCTATAGGTGCCATGCTCAGTACCGAGGTTGTCCGGACGGGTGGTCAGCACGTAAGATGCCGGCAAAGCCTCCGTAGAGCCAAACGCCTCGGCGTAGAAGCAGTTGCCGATCCACAAGCCATGCTCATAATTGTCGGTGCGTAAGAAAGTTGCGCTGTTGTCCGTGCCTATCGTAACCTCAGCAGGCGAGAAGAGGCAGTCGATGAAGCTCACCAGCCCGAGTCCGCTATCAGACCAACCTATCATTCCGCCACAGCTATTCGTGGAGCTACCCATCAACTTTCCGTCGAAGACACAGCCAGAGAGGTTCAGCTCGGCAGATTCACTGGAATAATTACGAGAGACGATTGCCACGAAGCCTCCGTGAGTGCCATCCCCCTCGACGCTGCTGTTGATGGCGACGCTGCTGCGGCAGTTTTCAATGATGCACTTGACACCCGTAGCCAGGCCTACGATGCCCGCGGCAAATTTTGCAGAGGTGGTGATGTTGCCAGCGACATGCAAGTTCTTGATGGTTGTTTCCACGGGTGCCCATCCGTATCCTCTGATATAACGGAAAGGTGCGGCATATTCTTCGGTGACATCATAGTTGAGGGTCAACGTCTTGTTGTTGCCATCGAAGACACCGGCGAAGGAATTTTGGATTGATGAGCCAGCCATCGTCGTGACGGTAAGGTCGGCATCGAGACGGAAGTACAATCCCGAGGTGGAATGTCCTGTGGAAACCAAGTTGGCGAAAGTGTCCCACTTCGCCTGGGTGTCGATGATGTAAGGCATAGCCTCTGTACCCTCACCCTCGATACCTGTGGAATTGGCGTCCACGGTGACCACATACTCCGATTCCGAACCAATGTTGGGCTGGATGGTATGCTTGCCCTCCGTCGTGGCGACGACATTGCCATTGAGGTTGACGGCAGTGACAAGCATGGTGTACCCGCACTTGACATCCAGTGTCAGGTCGCAGGTGTTGCCAGAAGAATTACTACCGACATAGCGAATGCCGTTCCAGTCGAGACTCTTGGAGGCCGTAATGCTGACGGTGATGTTCTCTGGAATGCCGCTGGTGCGGATGGGATAAAGCTGCTGGTCGTAATGATTTGCAATAGAGGATACCGCAGGATTGATATAGTAGTTGTCTGTCGGCTTGGCATATTCAATCAGGCCCCCCATGACAGCGCCGTGATTTTCGCCCGTGGCGGTGATGCTGCTGCCCACGTAGGCGTTGTTGGCAAACACCGGTAGATATTCTGCATATCGATCCCGAAGGTTGATATTCATTTGGCTCTCTACCACACCGACAACACCTCCCACGTAGTTGGCGCCGCTGACCTGCGCATCGCTATAGACATTTTGCACCTCACATTGGCCATAGATTTTTCCTATGACGCCACCCGTGTAGTTACGGCCCTTGACGATGCTGTTGGTCAGTTTGAGTTCGTTGATCCAGATTTTCACACCGTCAGGATAAGAATCAGGCCAGTAGCCTTCTATCTTCGTACCTTTGACATAGCCAAACAGACCGTTGTAGTCACCCTCCGGATTGTTGATGTACAGTCCCTGGATGGTGTGGTTATTTCCAACGAACTCTATGGCCTTGAAAGGATGGTCTTCTGTTCCGATGGGAGTCCAGAGGTAATCGCTCAGGTCGAGGTCGGACTCGAGGTGGATATAATATTCTGAGTAATCGAACACCCCGTTGTTGACATTGTAGGCGAGGAGGGCGAGTTCTGCCTCGTTGTGAATATCCAAGCTATGGAATTTCTCACTGAATTCGCTGAATGACTCGGCACGGTGATGGATCCAGTTGGCAGAGGGTTCCAAATCGCCCACGAAAGTGACATTCAGCCGTTTGGTGCCAGAAAACTTATCCCTGAATGCGTCAATAAAGGCAGACTTGACGTGCATCCGGGTTTGATATGACCAGCCACTGGAACTAAAAATGAAATCCCAGGCAGACCCTCCCCATGTCAGGTTATAGGGTGAAGCATTGCAATAGACATCGGCCAGTTGATTGCAACTGTAAAAGGCACCGGCAGCGACCTGTGTCACCGAACTTGGTATGGTGATACTGGTCATTTCTCCAAATCTGAACGCATCGGAGCGAATCTCCTTCAGAGTGTTGGGCAGCGATATGGTGACACCCTCTGGCAGGTTGGGCAATGTATATTCGCCGATGACGGTGACACCTTCTGCCACCACCACTTGGGTGACTTTGTTCAGATAGTTTCTCCAACCAGGTATGTCTAAAGAATAATCCGCCATGACACCATCGGTGCCTTCTTTGGCTGTCACCAGGAATACACCTGCGCTCTCATCGAGCGTGCAGATGGTGTTGCCACTTTCCCACGTTTGGGGGGCAGCCCATAGACCCTGACAGAATGCAAGGAGCAAGGCGAGTGTGGATAAAATCTTTTTCATGTCAAATCAAATAATCAAATAATGCGGAAAGATTCAAATTGCAAAATAACGATTATTTTGTCAAAATAAAGACGGCAAAAGCGTTAAAGTTTGCAAATCAATTTGAGAATCGGCTGTATTGATGTGGAAATGAATAAAAATGCGCCAAATTGACCCAAAGCGAGCCTTTTGTTGCAAATATTTGTGCTGAAAAACTGTAAGATTTGCAGAAAAAACGCTAACTTTAAATCACGGGGACGGAGATTCTGATACATTCTCCATATGGGAATAGTTTTTTTGGGCTTCTTGTACCGCCATTGTACCTCGCCCCCCTCAAAATCCCATAAATAAAGGGGGAATGATAATTATTCACGGAATTGTGTTGTAATAATATAGCAACAAAAATCCCCACACCTATGACGAGGTGAGGGGTATTATCTTATGACGGTGTAAATGATCTAAACCATTTCCATCATGTCGAAATACATCAGGCGTGTGTGGTCATCCTCTTCTTTTTGTGTCAGTTGTATGAAACCGTTCTTCTCGTAGAAGGGGATAGCCGAAAGATAAGCATCTACAGTGATGAAACGGAAAGCCGACTGGCTCACGCCATCGTTAAGCCGCTCCTTCAGTTTGTCCATTAGCCAGCTGCCGACGTTCTGACCGCGATAATCCACCGACACGGCGAAACGGCCAATCTTGATGCTCGGATAACTGCGGAACCGCTTGCCATCAGGGAAACTGTCCTTGATTTTCTTCCACCGGCTATTCGTTATCTCAACACGACTAATCTTGTCGTTCAACAAGCAAAAATAGGCAACAATACGTCCTTCATCTTCAAGGATGAAAGTATTTGCAATACGCTTTTCATGGAAGAGCTTCGCATCCTCCATCAAGAACTCGTTGAGGTCGCTGTCGCCATAGTCGAAGGCGGTCAGCACGTAGTCTGGGGTCAAACGAACAAGATTCATCCCTTACCAACACCAGATTATATGCTTGTTAGCCTCGGCCACACGCTCCATCAACCTGGCACGGTTGGCGGCGCGCTCCTCCTTGCTCATATTCTCAACACGCTCAGCTCTCTCCACGAAACGCTCAGCGTCTTCACCCGTGAGAATGGGGGTTTCTTTTATCATTCTTGCCATAGCTGTAACTTATAATATGGTTTTGCAATGCAAAATTAGACAATTTTTGGGAAAGAACAAAATATGTGAAAAAAAATCCCATAAAAATACATGTGCAGAACAACAAAACCCTACATCCCTCGTCCTCTGCCACCATTCATAACCCTCCGTACTCGCCCTTCGTATTTACCGATGGCGACATCGTTGACCTCTCGGGCAACGTTTTTCTTCTCCCAGTCACTGAACTTGCTGATGGGGTTCAACTCATTAGCCATCCAAACAAGGAGGCTGCCTGTTTG
>JAEEGL010991935.1_pt1 | contig 28309 bp, 20 predicted proteins | sample 9134231 | NCBI WGS metagenome assembly JAEEGL01 (sample SAMN16246548, study PRJNA631951) | gut metagenome | biome: gut microbiome; feature: rumen; material: fiber-attached | host: Bos | place: Iran: Karaj | collected 2018-10
AATATGGAAAGCACGAGGATCAGTTAAACAGAAAGAGAATAAATCATCAGCTAAACCATATGCTCTCATACAAGCTTCTGTTCTTTCACCATGAGTTAAATTATATGGTGCCATCTTATTACCTACAATTACTCTTAATGGTTTATTTTTACCCTCATCATAATCTTCAATAAATGATGGAATGGTTACTCTAGATTGTAACATTGCTTCAATTTGTAATCGGCAACACTTTTGAAGACGAGTAATAGGATCTCCAACACCTGGATGTGGAGGTTTATTTTCTTTAATTATTTCACAATCTTCTTGTCCTAAAATAATACGATAACAGTTAGCTATTGAACTATATACTGTTGTATATTTATATATCTTATATGGTGTAATATATGAAGACAATGGAAGATTCTTAATCTTTTCAATTTCTTCAGCACTTGCATCTCTATCTTTAGCTTCTTGTATCTTTTTCTTTTTATACTCTTCAAAAGAAACTTTTTCTTTTTCATATACTTGATTAAAGGCATTTATAAATATAACCATATTATTCTTTTCATAAGGAGTATTACTTAATTTAGCTAATTGATTATTAAATAATTCACCCCAACTTAAACAACTATATTTATCTAATACTTCTAATAAGCATTTAAACTTCTCATCATCATTAATAATATTCTTAAAGAATGATTCAGTAGATAATATCTTAACTATATCTTTAATATCTATTGTTTGTTTAGGAATATTAACTCTTTTCTTAACACCTTTCATAAATTCTGGAGTATCTAATAAATATTTATAATCTTCAGGTAATATATCAGGTTTACTAGAATTCTTTACTATTTCATAGAATTTAACTTTTTCAAAATGAATATTTTTCTTTAAATCAGATAAAGCAGCTTTATCATAATCTTTAAATTGTTCTGGATTACGTAAGAATTCAAGAGTATTCTTTAATTTATCATATTGCTTAGATTCTAATTCTTCAGTACTTGGATATGTTCCTTTTACTTTAAATGAACCATGTTTAAATATCTCTAATAAAGTATCAAATTCATTTTCTAATAAATATTTAAAGAAATTATCATATAAAGAATTATCATCTATTACATATAATTCTCCCGTATAATTATCTATCTTTCCTTCATTAGCTAGATATTCACCACGTTTTTGAACTATATAATTACTTGTTAAAGTAGATAATACATCAGCATATAAATCAGGTACTTCATATAATCTATCTAATAAGTAATCAATAAACTTACGATAATCTCTAGAATATGTACCTAATAATACTTTATCTTGATGTTTAGATAATACAATTTCTATATTAGCCGGTTTATATTGTGATAACATATCTATTATTATTTCACGATCTTCATCACTTAAACCTCTTTGAACTTTATTTCTTATAATACTAAATAAATCTAATACTTCAGCATTATCTTTATCAAATACTTTTGACATTAATGAATTATGAGTATCATTTATTTGTTGCATATCTAAAGGTCTATATTTAAATATTTGAGCAAATTTCTTTATTTCTTCAACACTATGAGTAAACATTAACTCATAGAATTTCTCATCTTCTATTACTTCAATTAATCGAGCTGGAGTAATTACTTTAAGTATAGCTTTTATCTTTTCTGGTTCTAGATGATATGCTTCTGGCATATATTTAATTAATTCTTCAAATATTTCCATTGGGAAACCAACAGCTTTAGATTTAGCTATATATTTAACAAAACTAATAACGTTATTAGCATCAGTTTCACATGCTACTTTAACTATTTCATATTTAATTAAATTTGGATTTTGTATTTCTGAGAAAGTAATTACTTTATTTCTAACAGCATCTAGTAAAGCATTATATATTCTTTTGTTATTAATTAAATTAGTAGATAACATTGAAGAATCTATTTGTTTAGCTTTCTCAATCTTTTTTATAATAGCATCAATATATTTATCTTTTTGGAATAATTCATCAACACGAGACGCTATTATAAAGAATTCTGATTTAGGTATATATACTGTAACTATATAATCTATAATAACGGGATCATTATTAGTAAGTATTTCGGTATTAGCTACAATACTAATATTATTCTTTATATTAGCAAAGAATTGTAATAATTTAGTTGTAGTTTTACCACCTTTACCATTTACAGAAGGTAATAAACTAAATATTGTTTCTGAGAATATTATAGTAGGTCTTTCTTCATATATATTTAGTAATTTATCTATCAATTTATCTATATGTTTTGGATAAAATATACTAAAATCAACATTAACATTTCTTAAATAATCTTGATTAATATTGGGAATAATTATTTTATCTATAAATTCTGGACTATATTCTTTAGTATTACTTAATAAATCAATTAATCTAGCATTAAAGAATACATATATATTATCTTGGGTTAATTCTTTAATAGGTATATTAGTATAATTTACTAATAAATATAAACTAATAGGTTTATGTTCTTTATATCTCTTAATAATAGCTTCTGATAATAATACTTTAGTAATTGGTTTTAAGTTATTAGCTTTTAATAGATCGGCATTTTCAGTAAAGTATATATCATCAATATTATTTAATAAATCTTCTCGTATATCTTTATCAAATGAATTAATTGTTTCTGGATATAAATTACGTACATTTAAAGCGTATGAATTAATCATTTCTTTTAATACTTTATAATATGGTGTTTCTATTAATTGATCATTTAAATAAAATAATAAAGATTTAAACATACTATTTAGATGTTCATCATTATCTATTACAATTTTTCCAGATATTAATATATATTTAAAAGTATTAATTAGTTCTTCGACTTGGTTATTATCTTTATTATTAGTTATTTTAATAAATAATTCTGTTACATCAAAAGTAGATATAGTTTGAACAGACATAAAGTGTTCAATACAGTTTAAACTATTAGAGTTCATATTTCCTAAAGCTACTACTTTATCTTGGAAAGATAAATCTAATGGATTATCTGGACTATTTATTATATTTATTACTTCTTGAGGTAGTATAATATTACCTAATAAACGTAATTCATTTTGATATATGTTATTCTTTTCTTCAGCACATCTTTGGAATAAAGTAATTAGTATATTATTTCTTATTTGTTCATCAGATATTTGAGTTATTTTTTCTAAACTAATAGTTATTAAAATAGTCATTAATGGGAATGATTTAATAACATTTAATATTACGTGTGGTCTCCATATATTAGTAGAATCTAAATCAAATTTCTTTGGCATAGGTTCATCAGAAGAGAAACCAATATAACTATATTTTTTAAATATATCTTCATATACATCATTCATATATGATGGAATAGGTGTATTTTGATTAATTTCTAAGAAGATATGAGTAAAATCTTCAGAAGGTAAATTAACTAATATAACTTCTAATACATCTAAATATCTTTGATAAAAAGATTTGTTATTTAAAACATGTTTTATAACGTTTCTACGATTAATTTCACCTTTATTAATATATTTAACTATAGCAGACTTAAAACGTTCTTTATCGTGGTCATAAAGAGCTCTAGTTTTCTTTTCATCTCCAATATCAACAAAGATACTATAGTAATCTACTGATGATTCATCTTGAACAACATTTTCTAATATAGTTAAAGCTAAATCAGGACTATTATCTAATAATCTTGAATATAAACCAATATTATATTCACCTGAAGATACTCTTTCAGTTAATATTCTTTCAACTTTCTTCATTATATCTGGTCTACTTTGAATAACTGCAATATCTTCACTAGTTAAATGCATATTAGATTTAATACGAGCAGGTAATAATATAGGTCTATGTAATATTATATCTGGTATAAATACACTTAAATCATCTAGTGTTAAATGATCATTTTCAATAGCTTCTGCTATTATAACTAAATCATCTTCATTAACTATATCTAAAACATACATAAATAAGTGATATAGTTTATTATCTAATACTTTATTCTTAATACTAGGACTAGTATATTCTAATTTAGGTAATACACCTGGATTATTATCTAATATATCTAATATAAATGGTTCAGCAATAGGTAATACTTCATTACTACCTATAATATTCTTAGCATATATTTGTAAATTATTATCTATAATAAACTTTACTAATGGTTCATAATCAAAACTAAAGTGTAGAGGAATACCATCTAACATTTGTCTTTGGATTGTAGGTAATTCTTCTCTAGCTAATAAATTAACTACATCTAATAATTTATAATCAGTTATATGTTCTTGATAATCTTCTAATTCAAATTGTCTTTCAGAGTTATATAACATTTCATAATATTCGTCTATATCATCATGTTTTATACCTGCTAAAAGAATTCTTACAAATTCTTTTTTTAGACCAAAATGGATACGTAATTCTTCAGGTAATTCATATAGAATATGCTTATTATTACGTATAGTATCCATCATTATTTGTTCGAGTTTTCGATCACCAATGATTTGGTCGGCATCATCATCAGTTAAAAAATAAGGTTCGTTTTTAATTCTAGTAATTAATTCATCTTTAGTTTTAGCTGCCATGAATACCACCTCTATTATGTATATTATATCAAATATAAATAGTATTATGTTTGAAGTTTACATAAATAATATATTATTTATGTATATATAATTTTACATGTTTATGTTATACTAAAGGTGAATTTAGGAGGACTTATATGTATTTAAATAACAAGATATTAGTAGGTAAGAATGATAAGAAAGAAATGTATATTATGCCTAAAATGGTTAATAGACATGGATTAATTACAGGTGCTAGTGGTAGTGGTAAGACTACAACAGTTAAAACTATGGCTGAAAGTTTTGCTGATGCTGGTATACCATCATTCGTAATTGATGTTAAAGGAGATTTAGCAGGAACTTGTAAGATAGGTGAAGGTGCTGAATGGGTTTTAAAGAGTAAAGAAAGACTAGGTTTAACTGAACATGAATTTAAGGCATACTCAGTTAATTTCTTTGATGTATTTAAAACTTATGGTTTACCAATAAGAACATCTATTACTAAAGTAGGATCTAAATTACTTTCTAAGATGCTTGAATTAAGTGAAGCTCAAGAAGGTGTTTTAGCTATTGCTTTCCAAATAGCAGAAGATGAAGGAAAGAAATTAATAACTATAAATGACTTAAAACAATTATTATCATTTATGGCTGAAGAAAGAGATAGATATTCAATTAAATATGGTAATATTTCAGCTATTACTGTTCAAGCTATTCAAAGAAATATTCTTGAATTAGAACAAGATGGTGGAGCTAATTTCTTTGGTGAACCAGAATTAGATTTATATGATCTAATGCAATTTGATTTTAATGGTAAAGGTTTTATTAATTTATTAGATGCTCAAATATTATATAAACATCCAACATTATATGCTTGCGTATTAGTATGGTTATTAGATGAATTATTTGATAATATGCCTGAAGTAGGAGACTTAGATAGACCTAAACTAGCATTATTCTTAGATGAAGCACATTTAATATTCTCTGAAATGAGTGAAAGTTTAACTAAGAAGATAATTCAAAATATTAAACTAATAAGAAGTAAAGGTATTGGTGTATATTTCATATCTCAATCACCTAGTGATATTCCTGAAGAAATACTTGCTCAATTAGGTAATAGAGTTCAACATGTATTAAGAAGTTATACTCCTAATGATGAAAAAGCTATTAAGTCAGCTGCTAATTCATATAGACCAAATCCAGAATTTAATACTGTAGATGCTATTAAATCATTAGCAACAGGTGAAGCCTTAGTATCTTTCATGTCTGAAGAAGGAGAACCAAGTGTAGTAGAAAGAGTATTTATCTTACCACCTCAATCTAATACTGGCCCTATTACTGATGCTGAAAGAGAAGGTATTATTAAATCTAGTAGATTCTACGGTAAATATATAAATGAAGTTAATTCTGAATCAGCTGAAGAATTAGTAGAAAAAGAAAGATTAGAAAAAGCTGAAAAGAAACGTATTGCTGATGAAGAAGAAGCTGAAAAGAAACGTTTAATTGAAGAAGAAAAACAAGCTATTAAAGATGCTAAAGAACAAGAAAAACTAGAAAAAGAATTACTTCGTAAGAAAAAAGAAGAAGAACGAGAAGCTGAAAAGAAAAAGAAGAATGATCCATTATACAAACTAGGTAAAAAAGCTGGTAATAAAGTTGTAAATAAAGCTCTAGATAAAGGTATTAATAAATTATTTAAAGGACTATTTAAATAGTCCTTTTTATATACAAAAAAAGCACTCCATATGAGCGCAAGATACATAGTGTATGATAACATAAAAAAATTATAAAAAAAAGACTTAATTTTAATAAATTTTTGAGTATAATAATTAATACCAATTCACTTACAGGCGAATTGGTGCTAGTATCACACTAGCCAACCCCTTTTTATTCTTTTAGGAAGAGCAACCATAATGGTTGCTTTTTCTATTAAATAATAATAAATAATTGATAAACAATAAAATCTTGTATATTTAATAATATATGATATAATTAAATTAACATAAGAAAGGTTCGGGATGATATGTATTATATTGAGATGTTAGGTCTTGCTATTTTACTAGGAATTATATGCCTATTCGTTTTAAAATTTAGTATCAGCAAAGTAATTGGTTTTGTAGTTAATGCTGTACTTGGATGTGCACTTATTTGGGCATTAAATTATTTCCATATAGTATCTGTTCCAATTAATTGGATTACAGCTGCTATAACTGGTGTATTTGGTATTCCTGGTGCTGTAGTATTAGCTCTACTAGCATATTTCAAAATAATATAAGAGGATTTTTCCTCTTTTTTTCTTTTATATTAATTTAAAAAATGCTATTATTAAATAGGATAGAAGTGAGTTAATATGAACAAATATAATAATACTGGTCAAATTATTCTTGCTATAGCAGTAGTACTTATTGCTAGTTTTATTATTGGTAGTATTATTGAAAAAAGTATTAGAGATAAAGAAACTGACTTACTTGAAAAAACTACTTGGGAATATGATTTCTCTGCTTCTAAATTAAATGGTATTACTTCAGAAATAGAAGGATATTTTAAAGAAGCTCTATCTAGTAGTAAAGAATATAAATTAGATTTAATTACTTTATTAGGTATTCAAACAGTAGAAGGTAAGAACTATTTATATTTTGCTAAAGGTACAAAAGATAAAGAAGAACAAAAATATTATATAGTTAAAGTACATGTAGATACTAATAAGAAAGTTAAATTAGAAGGAGTACATATCTTTACTATTGAAATGTATGCTGATAAAGATATAACTAATAATAGAAAGATATTAGTAGGGGCTTGGTCTGCTTATAATAGAACTAGTGAAACTACACTACCTAATGATGTAAAAAAAGTATATGATGAAGCTATAAAAAAATATACTACAGCTATCTTTAAACCAATAGCGTACCTAGGAACTAGAGCATTCCAAGGTCATGATTATGCTATATTAGCAGTTGGTACTAAAACCACAATTGATTCTGTACCAGAAATATATATGATAACAATTTATAAAGATACTGATGATAATACTAAAGTAGGTAAAGTAGCTTATATTGATTTATCTAAATTTGAATAATAGAGGTTGATTAGTATGTCTAAAAGAAATGCTAGAAGAAAGAATAAAAAAATTAAATTTAGTGAAAAAGATTATATAGAAAAAAATTATATAGTTGAAGATGGGAAAGCTATTATTCCTATTGAAATAAAAAGTGCTGATGATCTATATATGAAACACGATTATAAAAGATTAGAGTTATCTCATGATATATGTGATTATATTGAAGAAATAGCGTATATGATACCAATTAATACTGATTTAGTACTTGAAATACATTGTCCTAAATTAACGGAAGAACAACAAGAAAAAGTTAAGAAAACTATTAAAATTAATTATGGTGTTGAAATAGATGATATTGATTATGATATTAATATGTTAGATAAAAGAACACTAGTATTATTACTATTTGGTTTTGCTTTATTAGTAATTAATATGTTATTAGTTAATCACTTAACTCCATTAGTATCTCAATTATTAGATGTTATATGGTGGGTTGGTATATGGAATTCTGCTGAAATACAATTATTTGATAAAAATGATTGTAAGTGGGAAAGATTAAATTATCAACAAATATATGAAAGCGAAATAGTATTTATATTTGATAGATAGAAATTGAATATATCAATTTCTTTTTTTATGTTATTATTTTAGTAGGTGGTTTTATGAAAATAGTTGGATTAATAATATTTATATTATTTGTTATATACTTTTTAGTAACATTTGTTATCTTTTTAATAGCTACTAATAAGAAAATATATAAGTTATTAAAAGGACCTGATAAAGCATTTGAAAAAGCTATTAAAGAATTTGAACCTCGTATTATATCTGGAGGTAAATGGGTAGATAATCAAGAAAAAGAAGATGTATATATTAAATCTAAAGATGGTTTAAAACTACATGGTATATTTTTACCAAATAAAAAGAATAATAAAATAATTATTCTAGTACATGGCCAAGGTAGTGAACCTAGAAGAGATGTATATCCTTCAGCTCATGAATATTATGATATGGGTTATGCTTTATTAATAGTTGATTTAAGAGCTTGTGGGGAATCAGAAGGACATACATATACTTATGGCTATCATGAACATGAAGATCTTAGTTTATGGGTTAATTATATTTATAAAAAGTATAAAAATAGTAAGATTATTTTAGGTGGTGTCTCCCTAGGAGCTACTAGTGCTTTAATGGTACCTAATATCAATAAACATGTTGATGCTGTAGTAGCAGATTCGGGCTTTAGAAATGCTTATAAAGAACTATCTCATGTACTAAGTTATTTCTTTCATTTACCTGGTAATATGATAATGCCTATGGTTAATGTTTATTGTAAGTGGTTTTATCATATTAATCTAAAATGGGTAGATACCGTTGAATCTCTTAAAAACGTAAGAATACCAATATTATTTATTCATGGTATTGATGATGAATTTGTTCTTATAGATAACACTATTGAAAACTATAATAGTTATAAAGGACATAAAACTAAAGTATTTATTAATTTCTGTCAACATGGTATGGGTTACTTAGTTAATAGGAAACAATATATAGATTCTATAGAAAAATTCTTAAGAAAAGTATAAAAAAACATGGATTTAATCCATGTTTTATTGTGTAATTCTACCACAAGTACCTATTAAGTCTTTTATATTTTCTGAAGTATATACATCAGTATCTTTAAAAGTATATGTCTTAGTTACATCATCACCAGCTACATATATAGTTCCTTCTTTAGTAGCATTATCATAAGTAAAATACATATACTCAACATCTTTTACTAATGTTTTATATTTATTATTATATGAATTTAAATATACAAATAATTGTTTATTTTCAATAGAAAAACATAAATTACCCCAAGATATTTTATTATTATCATCTATAGGATATATCTTTTCATTTTCTTGTGCTACATGTGTAGTACGTTCTCCCTTTGGTTTAGTAGTTGTAACAGTAGTAGTTTCTTTACTATTAGTCTTAGTAGTTATTGCTGGAGAACTAGTTGATTTACCAATATTTGTTACTAATCTTATAGTTACTAGTATTGTTAAAAATCCTATTAGGAGAAGTAATAACATCATTTTATTTTTCATGATAATCTTTCCCATCAATTGAATTTCGTTTTTAATTATAACATTAAAGAGTATATTAGTCCAATAATATTTTGTGTAAATCGTATGTGTTTAATATATTATATATATTAAATGTTGGCATTTTATTACCTTTCTATAGTATAATATTTAGAAGTGGGGATGCCTATGGACAAGAAAAAGAAATATTATCGTAAATTAGATATTATTAGAGTAATCTCTTGTGTAGCAGTATTACTATATCACCTTAACATATTAAAGGGTGGTTTTTTAGCTGTATGTATTTTCTTTGTTCTAACAGGTTATCTATCTACAGTATCTTGTTTTAATAAAGATAAAATAGATTTAAAAAAGTATTATATTAATAGATTACAAAAATTATATTTACCATTAATATTAGTAGTATTTATTACTATTGGTATATTATCTTTAATACCTAATATAATATGGTTGAATTTAAAACCAGAAACTACATCAGTATTACTTGGTTATAATAACTTCTGGCAATTAAGTGTTAATGCTGATTATTTTGCAAGAAGTGCTGATTCACCATTTGTTCATTTCTGGTATATAGGTATCTTATTTCAATTTGATTTATTATTCCCATTTATCTTTATGGGATTAAAGAAAATGGCAGATAAGTTTAGTCAAAGTATAACTACTATATGTTTAGGTGCTATTACTTTAGTAGCATCAATATATTTCTTAATATGCAGTGGTACAGCAGATATTATGTTTGTTTACTATAATACGTTTACGAGGGTATTCGCTATCCTATTGGGTGTATTACTAGGATTTATTCAACATTACTATGGGCCTATATTGTCGGCTAAGTCACGTGTTAGTGATATGAAGTTTTATGCTTATATAGCTATAGTATTATTACTATTCCTAACTATAGATTCTAATTCTAAGATATTTGGTTTAAGTATGTTAGCAGTATCTATAATGACTGTTAGAATGATTGATTTATCATATTATAGTTATGGTGGTAAATTAACAGTATTTGATTATGTTATTAAAGGTATGGGAGATATAAGTTATGAAATATATCTAGTTCAATATCCAATATTATTTATAGTAAGTTGGTTTATATCTTCACAATTCTTAATAGTATTTTTAGTTATTTTATTAACTATAGTATTTGCTTTATTATTACATTTTGCTATCCAATACTTAAGAAAGAAAACTAATTGGAAACAAATAAAAGGTATTATATTTGCTGTATTAGTAGTATTTAGTATATATGGTGCTATTAGATTTGTATTTGCACCAGATCATACGGAAGAAATAGCAGAATTAAAACAAGAGTTAGAAGAAGCTCAAAATCAAATAGATGAAAATGAAGAATTAGCTAAACAAAGTCAAGAAGAGTATGAAGCTAAACAAAAAGAAGAGGAAGAAAATTGGCGTAAGCTTCTTAATAGTTTAGATGTTAGTGAAGAAGAAATTAAAAAACAAGTAGATAATCTTCAAGTAGTAGCTGTAGGGGACTCAGTTATGCTTGGTTCAGTATTATCTAAAACATTACAAAAGAGATGGGTAAATGGTCATTTTGATGCTAAACAATCTCGTGGTATGGGTACTGGAGTAAATATTATTGCTGATCTTAAAAAGAATAATAGATTAGGTAATCCATTAGTAGTTAGTTTAGGTACTAATGGTGGATGTTCTAAAGCTAATTTAAATAAAATAATGGATATAGCTGAAGATAGAGATGTCTATATGTTAACTACTACATATCAAAAACTAATTAAGATAAATGATCAAATTAAAGAAGTATGTAATAATTATGAAAATTGTCATATTGTTGATTGGAATCAATTTGTTATTGATTGGCGTAAGGAACATGAAGATGATTTAAAGAAAAAGAAATATCCTGATTTAGTATACTCTGATGGTATCCATTTAAGACCAGATAAGAAGTTAGATGATGGTACTGTTATACCTTTAGGTAGAGAATTATTTGCTAAATTAATATATGATACTATTTATCAATCTTATGTTGATAAGATTAATGAAAGAAAAGAAGCTGCTATTAAAGCTCATGAAGCTGAATCATTAAATAAGATAGGATTTATTGGTAATGAATTATTATTAGGTTCTTATGAATTATTAAGTAAAGAATATGAAGATGCTTTATTTGTAACTAATAAAGACTATAATTTTAAGTCATTAAAAACAGAAATAAATAATCGTATTAAAGATGGTTCATTAACTTATAAAGTAATTCTTATGGTAGATAAGAATGCTAAATTAAGTAATAATGAATGGTCTAAGATATTAGATTTATTATCTGAAAGAAAAGTATATTTAGTTACTTTAGAACCATTAGAATTTGAAAATATATGGTCTTATGTAACTATAATAGATTTCTCAAAGAAAATAGAAAAAAATCCAGATTATTTACTTATGGATAAAGCTCATTTAAGTACAGATGGTAATAAAGCTTTAATTCAATATGTTAAGTCTAAAATAAAGTAGAGGTAATCTCTACTTTTTTGTTGTATAATTTAATTGTGAGTTGGTGATACGATGAACAAATATGTAAGTGCTTTAGTAGGTATTGGTATTACTGTAGTATTCTTAGTAGTATTATACTTTGTTATAAATAATGTCTTAATGGGAGATACTAAGAAAGCTATGAATAATGTTGTTACTAGTACTGTAACTACAACTACTACAGAAGAAGAAACAACAACTACAACTACTAAGACAACAACAACTGGTAAAAAGACTACAACAGCTAAAACTACTGCTAAAAAGACAACAACTAAAAAGGTTACAACAACTACGGAAGCTTTAGATCCAAAAGTGGCTAGTTTAAATTTGGTTGCTGTTGGTGATTCAGTTATGTTGGGTGCACAAAAAGAAATGAAAGCTAGATGGCCTAAAATGTATTATGATGCTAAAGTATCACGTGGTATGAAAGCGGGAGTAAATATCTTAGCAGACTTAAAAAAGAGTAATAAACTAGGTACACCAGTAGTAGTACATTTGGGTACTAATGGTGGATGTTCTGAAGCTAATCTAAATAAGATAATGGAAATAGCAGGAGATAGGCCAGTATTTATGTTAACAACTACTAATCCTAAAATATTAAAGATAAATACCCAAATAAAAACGGTATGTGGTAATTATAGTAATTGTCATGTTGTAGATTGGTATACTTATTTAAATGAATGGCGTGAAGAAAATGCTGATAATCTTAAAAATGGTTGGAAAGATTTAACATATAAAGATGGTATGCATCTAAGACCTGAAAAGGGTAAAAACACTAAAACTGGTGAAAAACAACCATACAGTGGAAGATACTTATATGCTAAATTAATATATGATAATGTTTCTAAATATAGCTAATAATAAAAGTAGAGTTTAACTCTACTTTTTTATTGTAATTATATACTGAATAACGATATAATTATTATGGTGAGCTAACTATGTATTACAAGAATCATGATAAGGATATTAGGGGATTGGATAAAGATACAGAAATAGTGGAACTAGATAGTGATTTAATTGAATTAAAGACTCAAATAGATGAAGAATTATCTAAATTAGCTGAAGAAATTAAATCATTAAAAACGGGTTTATCTTCTTTAGATATTCAAAGAAAAGGTAAGCAATTTTTATCATCTACAATAGACTTACATGATGTTAAAAAAATAAATGAGAGAACTTTAGGAAGTAAACTAAATCCTAATGCATCTATGTTTGGAAATATGTATGAAGAAATAGAAAGAGTATATAATGAAGCTCCAGTAACTTCACCATTTAATATTCCTGTTTTACATGATCATATGGGTACATATAGTGGAAAAACAGAATATGTTCAAGCTAAAACTAATGAGATACTAGTAGACTCTATTCATTTACCTAGAAATAAGAATGAATATAGTCCTCAAATATATGTTAGAGAGTTAATAGATCAACAAATAAGAACTACTAAAGGAGCTATACAAGATATTAATAATCAAGATATAGTTAGTTTCTTCTTCGAATATTTATCTCTTGATACAGACTTAAAAACTAAAATATATAAATATGTAATATTAACTAATCTAAGTAGTAATATAGACTATCTATTAAGTATTCAAGGATATACTGATATAGATAGTATTAAAGATCATATACAAAGAAGTAGTACTAGAATAGTTAGTACTCTAAAAGTATTTGATTTAATAGATTTATTTAATTATTCAGATATGATTAGTCAAAGAGAAATACTAGATGAAATGCAAATGGTTCTTGATGGTATGAAACCATTAGAAGAAGTATTAGAAAATCATTCAATTAATCCTAAACGTGGAATGTTTGTTTTAAGAAGTAATATGCAAAATAATTAGTTCTTTGGAACTAATTTTTTTGTATAATAAAGGTGGTGAAACATATGGCAAAAGATAGAGTAAGATGGATAGATTTCATACGTGGCTTAGCTATTATTTTTGTTGTGTTTGGTCATACTTTATCCGGAGGACCTGTTCAGACATATGTTTATTCTTTTCATATACCTTTATTCTTTTTAATATCCGGTTTAGTATATCATGATAGAGGTACTAACTTTAAAGATTTTACTAAGAAAAAAGCAAGACAACTACTAATACCATATTTTATCTTTGGTATTATAAGTATTATTATTTATAGTATATTTGGTTCTTTTGTAGCTCATGCTTTAGGTAGAGGTGGTAATCACTTCAATATTATAAATAATATACTTGGGTTGATATATGGAAATGCTAAAACAGGTAATCTAAGATATAATACGGCATTATGGTTCTTACCATGTTTATTCTGTACTAATGAATTATTCTATATATTAAGAAGAATACTTAAGAAACATCATTTTGTTATATGTTATATAAGTATTATAGCTAGTATAGTAATAGAACAAGTAGGAGAAGTAGTATTACCGTTTGGTTTAGAAACAGCTTTTATTATGTTAGTATTCTTTGAATTAGGATATGTTATTTATAATGAAAGAGATTTATTTAGAAGAATATTTAAAACTAAAGTAGTTAATTATTTATGTGCTATATTATTTATTATTACAGGATGTGTATTCTCGGCTGTTAACGGAAGAGTACGTTATAGTGTTGGTATATATACTAACTTAGTATTATTTTATTTATCATCATGGATGGGTATAATGGGATATTTATTAATAAGTTATTCTATAGGTAATAATAGAGTAATAGATAATATAGGAAAGAGTTCTTTAGCTATACTAGTATTACATAAATTTCCAATATTAGCATTTCAAAGTGTAATACCATTTACTAAAGACTTATTAAAAGCTAATAATGTATTAGTAGCTATTATAGTAGCAGGTATATCAATAGTATTTTCTATGTTTGTAGGTCATATTATTGAAAAGAAATGTCCAATAGTACTAGGAAAGAAGGTTAAGAAATGGATTGTAGACGATGTGCAAGTTATATGAAATTAAAACATAAAGGACAAACAAGAAAACAAGGTACTCCATACTTTGAACATCCTTTAAGAGTGGGTAATATGTTAAAAGATAAAGGATATGATGATAATTACTTAGTAGCAGGCTATTTTCATGACCTTTTAGAGGACACAAATGCTACAGAAGAAGAAATACTTGAACTAAGTAATAAACAAGTCCTAGAAGCCGTAAAATTAGTTTCTAAGACTAAAGGATATATAATGGAAGAATATATTTCAGGTATAAGAAATAATGATATAGCTAAAATGGTTAAGTTAGCAGATCGTATAGATAATATAAGAGATAGTTTAAATAATCATACTTCTATAGAATTTAGAACTAAGTATGAAAAAGAAACTAAAGAATGGTATTTAGACTTAGCTAAAGGTACAGTATTTGAAGATGAATTAAATGAAGTATATAACTTATTAAAAGGAAGCATATAATATGTTTCCTTTTGATTTACTTTAATAATCAATAATGATAAAATTATGATGAGGTGTTATAGTCATGAATATAACAGATATTAAAAATGATTATTTAACTCTTAAAGAAAAATTAGATAATATAGGGAGGTTACTTTGACTTAGATAAATTAAAGTCAGAAATAAAAGACTTAAAAGATAAGTTAAGTGATCAAGATATATGGAATAATGTTAGTTTAGCTAATGAACTAAATAGTGAATTATCTAATAAAGAAAAGAAATATAATTCTTTTAATGAATTATATGAAAAAGTAGTAGGTAATTATGAATTACTAGATTTAATAAGTGATAGTAATGATGAAGAATTATATAATGAATGTTTAAATGCTTTAGATAGTATAAAGAAAGAAGTAGAATCTTTAGAAGTTATCACTTTATTAAATGGTGAATTTGATAAATATAATTGCTACTTAGAAATACATCCGGGAGCAGGAGGTACTGAATCATGTGATTGGGCTGATATGCTTCTTAGAATGTATACAATGTTTATATCTAAGATGGGATTTAAATATCAAATAATAGATAAACAAGCTGGTGAAGAAGCAGGTATTAAAAGTGTTATGCTTTATATTACAGGTGATTATGCTTATGGATATTTAAAGAGTGAAATTGGTGTTCATCGTTTAGTTAGAATGTCACCATTTAATGCTGCTGGTAAAAGACAAACTTCTTTTGCGGCTGTTAATGTTATCCCGGAAATAGAAGAAGTTAAAGATATAGAGATAAAAGATACAGATATTAGAGTAGATGTATATCGTAGTAGTGGCAATGGTGGTCAAGGAGTTAATACTACTGACTCTGCTGTAAGAATAACTCATATACCAACAGGAATAGTAGTTACAGTTCAAAATGAAAGATCACAAATAAAAAATAAAGATATTGCTATGAAGATCCTAATGAGTAAACTATATCAAATAGAATTAGAGAAAAGAACTGATTATATTAATAGTTTAAAAGGTAATAGTAATATAAATTTTGGTAGTCAAATACGTAATTATGTATTGGAACCATATAGTTTAGTTAAGGACTTAAGAAGTGGATATGAATCTAATAATCCAGATAAAGTATTAGATGGTGATTTATATCCATTTGTGGAAAGTTATTTAAGAATAAAGAGGTAAAGAATATGGAAAAGGGAATATTTAGAACAACATTTTTATTACTCGGTTGTTTGATGATTGCTGTATGTATTAATTTATTTCTAATACCTAATCAAATAGTAATGTTTGGTACTAATGGTATAGCAATTGAATCATACTATATTTCTGGTATTTCACCAGCATTAAACATCTTAATATTAAACTTAATTATTCTATTATTCTCATCATTATTCTTGGGTTTATCTAAAGTAAGAAACTTTGTTACTTCTTCTTTAGCTGTTCCGTTGTTTGTATATTTAACTAGAAATATAACTGATTATATTCAAATAGGTATAACTGATAAATTAATTATTGTAATAGCATCAGGTTTCTTACTTGGATATGCATATAGTTTGTTTTATAAACATGGGTATGCTGGTGGAACAATATTCTTACTAGAAGATACAATTGGAGAAATAACACATATTCATAGTAAATATTATTCATGGGCTATAGATGTCTTTTCGATAGTAGGAGTAGGTATTACTCATGGATTTATGAGTGCTGTATATTCTTTTATACTAATAATATTTGCTAAAGAAATGATTACGAGAGCAAGATTTGGTATTAATGATTCCAAGATGTTCTATGTAATAACTTCTAAAGAAAAAGAAGTAAAAGATTTAATACTAAGAAATATTAAATCTAATATAAGTGTATTAGATGTTAAAGGTGGTTTTTCTAAGAAAGCCAATAGAATTATTATTTCTATTATAAGTACATCAGATTATTATCGTTTAAAAGAAGGTATAAAAGCTATAGATCCTAAGGCATTTATAGTTATTACAGATACATATGACGTTGTTAATAGAAAAACGTATTAGGAGGGTTTTATGAAGAAATTAAAGGTATTAGTACTGGCATTAGTATGTGTACTATTTGTAGGTTGTTCATCACCAAAAGAAGTACTTACAGGATCTGACTTCGTAAGTAAAGCTAAATCAGCTGGATTTACGGTATCAGATATAACTGGTAATTATAAATTTGCTGAAAGTGCTTATATGATATTATCGGATTTTAAAGTAATATTTGTTGAAAGTAAGAATGTTTATGATATTGAAGGTATATTCTTTGATGAATGCAATAATATAAATAAATCATTAACAGAAAATGGTAAATATGAAGCTCATAATGGTAAGAATTGGTCAACTTATGAAGCTACTGATATGGGTGATTATTATTATGTTGCTTTAGTAGATAATACATATATGTATGTTAAAGGAAAACCAGATAATAAAGAAAGAATTAAAGAATTTATTGACACTATAGGATACTAGAAATAGTATCCTTTTTATGTAAAGTTTTATATATTTAACATATATTTTACCTTTTATTAACTTTTTATTGATATAATAGAATTGAATAAGAGGCGATAAAAATGGCTACGTTAGATGATGTTAATTCAAAAATAAATGATGTTAGAAATGATATAATAAGCGTAATTTCGGCTAAAAACGAAGATGCTTTTTATGATGTATGTTTAAAGTGTGAAGGGATCTTCGATTCCGTTATCGGTATGCATCCAGAACAGATGAATCAGAGCGATAAACGTGATGTAATTAATGTTTTACGTAGTTTAAAAGATGTTTGTTTACAGTTAATTAATATCAAGAAAACAGTCTTCAATATTGTAAATCTAGACGACTATAGACAAGCTAAGAGTATCGATAATGAAATACAACAATTAGAAGAAGAACCTAAGGAAAAAGAGGAAGAAAAGACATCTGATTCGAAAGTTGTAGCTCAAAGCTTAGAGGCTAAAGTTTTGAGATTACAAAGTCATAGTGGTAAAAAAAGAGCAGCGTAATGCTCTTTTTTCATATTCTTTTCATTTTTAAATAGTATATTTTTATCGTGAGATGTGATAAAATCAATAATAGGTGAGAATAAGATGGGAGTAAAAGTATTTAAGTCTTTAGACGAACAAGTTGCCATCCTTCAAAACAAAGGACTAATTATTGACGATATAGACTATGCTAAACATGTCTTATTAAGAGAAAACTATTTCTTCTTAATGGGATATAGACATCTATTCATAGATCCACGCGATAATAAGAGTTTCTTAAAAGGAACAACTTTTAGGGAATTATATTCCTTATTTTATTTTGATAGACAATTAAGAAATATAATTTTTAAGAACATACTTATTATCGAGAATAATGCTAAGAGTATATTCTCATATGTCTTATCATCAAAGTATGGTTATAAAGAAGTAAATTACTTTAAACCCCAAAATTATAATCAATCTCCGGATAAAGTACGTCAGGTAAATGACTTACTTAAGAAAATGAAGAGACAAATTAGAGTTAATGGTGGCCAACATGAAGCTACTAAACACTACATCAGAAATTATGGATATATTCCACTATGGGTAGTTGTTAAAGTATTATCTTTTGGTATAACTTCAGAATTATACACAATTATGAAGGGACAAGATCAAAAAGATATAGCTAAAGAATTTAATGTTGAACCAGAAAATCTACTTTATTTCTTACCACTTTTATCTAACTATAGAAACCTTTGTGCTCATGAAGACATAATGTTTGAACATAGAACACAAAAAGGAATACCAAATAATTTCTATCATGTTGAATTAAATATACCTATGGTAAACGATGAGTATATTTATGGAAAAAATGATTTATTTGCTATTGCTATTATTTTCAAATATCTATTAAGTGAAGCTGACTTTAGATTATTTATGAAAGAAGTTTCTTATGAAGTTAATGAATTAAGTGGAAAAATAAAAACAATTCCGATAGAGATGGTTCTTGCCAGAATGGGTTTCCCTAAAAATTATGAGGTTTTATTAGAACTCGATTAGGAGGAATGAATATGGAAGAAAAGAAGAAAAGTAATGGATTGAGTATTGTCTTAATACTCGTTATTGTTGTTTTGATTGTAGCTGTTGGTGCTGATGTTCTTGCTAATTCATCAGAACTAAAAGGGATGTTTAGTAAGACTGTTAATTATAAAACAGAAAAAGAAGTAACAGTTACTGATAAAGGTATTGCTGATGCTGTTGAAAAAATGTATGATGCAACAGTAGTTGTAGAAGTTGGCGATAGTTCTTGGGGTAGTGGAGTAGTATATAAAAAAGACGATAAATATGCTTATATTATAACTAATCATCACGTTGTTGAAGGTGCCAAAAAGATAACTATTATGTACACTGATATGTCTGAAACTACTGGAACTTTAGTTGGTAGTGATGAATATGCTGATATAGCTGTAGTAAAAGTAGATGTTAAAACTATTAAACAAGTAGCTGAAATAGGCTCATCAGAAGAATTAAGATTAGGTGATACAGTATTTGCTGTAGGTACACCGGTTAGAATGGCTTATACATTCACTGTTACTAGAGGTATATTAAGTGGAAAAGATAGAATGGTTGCTATGACTAACAGTAGTGGATATGGTTATTATCAACAAACTACTGATGCATGGTATATGAATTTAATTCAAATAGATGCTACTATTAATGCTGGTAATTCAGGCGGACCATTAGCTAATTCTAATGGACAAATAGTTGGTATTACTAATAGTAAATTATCTGGATCTTCAGGTGGCTTCAGTACTGGTCCAACTATTGAAAATATGGGCTTTGCTATACCTATTGAAGATGCTGTAAGTGTATCTGAACAATTAATTAGTAATGGTAAAGTTACTAGACCTTTCTTAGGAGTATCTATGACAACAATTGATATGGCTCCTAGAGCAGGCGTTACTGTTCCTGATGGAATTACTTCAGGTGCTGTAATTGCTGATATTTCTAAAGGTAGTGTAGCCGAAGAAGCTGGTTTAAAAGCTGGAGATATCGTTACTAAAATGGATGGTAAAGAAGTAAAAGATTATATGTATTTGAAATATTATCTATACAGATATTCTGCTGGAGATACTATTACATTTACTGTTATTAGAGATGGTAAAGAAAAAGAAATTAAAGTTACTTTAAAATAAGAAAATAGTCATTACTTAGTAATGGCTTTTTTAATGTTTAAAATAGTGTTTTTTATGTTATAATATGGGAAGAAATGAGGAGATTATATGTCACTTAAAGCAGGTATTGTAGGATTACCGAATGTCGGTAAAAGTACATTGTTTAACGCTATTACAAAAAAGAATATTTTAGCAGCAAATTATCCATTTGCTACTATTGATCCAAATGTCGGAATAGTAGTTGTTCCAGATAGTAGATTAGATTTTTTAAATGAGTTATATAAACCAAAAAGTTTAGTTCCAACTGCATATGAATTTATTGATATTGCAGGGTTAGTTAAAGGTGCTTCAAATGGTGAAGGTTTAGGTAATAAATTCTTAAGTCATATTAGAGAAGTTGATGCTGTTGTTGAAGTTGTTAGATGCTTTGAAAACAGCGATATTACGCATGTTGAAGGTGGAATAGATCCATTAAGAGATATGGAAATAATTAATGTTGAACTTGCTTTAGCAGACCTAGAAATTGTTCATAATAGATTAGCAAAAATTGGTAAAAAAGCTGAGATGACTAAAGATAAAGGTGAACTATTAGAAATCAACACTTTAAAGAAATGTGTTACTAATCTAGAAGCAAATATTCCACTTAGATTAGTAGAATTTTCACCTGAAGAACAAGCTGTTTTAAAGGCTTTTAGTTTCATAACTTACAAGCCAATTATTTATGTTGCTAATGTATCAGAAGAAGACTTAGCTGTAGGTCATAATGAGTACACTGATAAGCTAAGTGAACAAGCTAAAAAAGAACATGCTGGAGTTATTGTAATGTGTGCTCAAATTGAGGCGGAATTATCATCAATGAATGATGATGAAAGAGCTTTATTTATGGAAGATTTAGGCATTAAAAATAGTGGCTTAGATAAACTCATTTTTGAGACATATGATTTACTTGGATTACAAACATTTTTCACTGCTGGACCAGATGAATGTCGTGCTTGGACTTTCAGAAAAGGAATGAAGGCTCCTCAATGTGCTGGAATAATTCATACAGACTTCGAAAAAGGATTCATTAAAGCCGAAGTTATGAGCTTCGAAGATCTTAAGAAATATGGTACAGAATTAAAGGTTAAAGAAGCTGGAAAAATGCGCTTAGAAGGTAAAGATTATCTCTTCCAAGATGGAGATATTGCTTATTTTAGATTCAATGTTACAAAATAGACTTAAAAAGTCTATTTTTTTATGTTATAATTTTAAAAGAGAATAGGTGATAAAATGAAGAAATTCACGTACTTATTTATAGCTATTGTAGCTGCTTTTGCTTTTGGAATTATACTTATTCCATCTGATGAAAATTTTAAATTAGATTCTTTATTGGAAATGTTTAGAGGAGATGCAAAAACAGTCTTCGTTAATAACTGTAATGGTTTTGCTAAGAAAGTAACTGATGTTTTTGATAACGATATGAATGCTCCAGCTAATGCTGAAAGACTAAATAATACGCTAAATACAACTCCTTATCTTTTTGATGGAGTACTAGTAATTTACTCTTCTTATGGAGCATATGAATTCTCAATCGAAGAAGATTTTGGTAGTTTAGTTATGTACGTTGCTATCGATAAAAACTCAAAAACAACATACATGTACGCTATAAATAGTGGCGATCCTAACAGTGCAAGATACATGTTAGTGGGTCATGTTTATAACTCTGATCGTAAGACTCAACATGGTGTTGTAAGTACAAGTTCATTACTTCCATTTGAACGTAAACAATATGACACAAAAATGGCTGATGCAGCTAAAGTTTGCGCTGATATAAAAGCAAATACCGGAAGAGCATATATTTGTGTTGACAGAAAAGGCGAATTAATCTTATAAAAAATACCTAAAAAAGACTTTTATAAGTCTTTTTTTTGTGTTATGATATATATAATAGAATAGAATAGAGGGATTATTATGGATGGGCAGTTTACCGGCACTAACTACGTCAACAACCAGCAAAATAATGCTAACCATGCCATGAATAATCCACCTGTTGGACCAAACAATAATCCGCAGGGAATGCCTTCTAGCATGCTTTATAATCAAAATCAAATGATGTATTCTAACCGAAATATGGGACAAATGACGCCAGTAATCCCTCAAAATAATGCGCAAAATGCCCAAAAAGGTGGAATGTCTCAATTTGCTAATGGCACTCAACCTCCAATGATGAATGGTGGTCAACAGACCTATAATAAATCTATGCCAAACAGCCAAATGCCGGGCTTCTACCCAGGCATGAATGGTAACTTAAAGATGATGTATCCGAATGGTGCAAATGGATTCTATAACCAAGCATATCCGAATATGATGAATGGTATGAAACCAATGCCAAACGGCCAAAATATGGTAGGAAATAAGGATAATCAGCAGCTTAATGCGAATAATAATGGTCAAAATATCCCTCTAGTTGGACCTAATAATCCGCAACAAACTGCTATGCCTATGCCTAATGGAGCATTACCAAATGTCGGGGTAATTGCGCCTAATAATGGCCCACAAGCTAACTTGAATACGAATACTTCTAACATTGCTAAACCAGTAGAACAAGGGGTAACTCCGCCAAAAGAAGTTAAACCAGAAACTGTTGAGTTGCATACTGAAGAAATCGTTGAAGATAAGCTTTATGAAGATGGTGTTGATATCAGCAGAGATACAGTTAAGAGTGTTTCTGATATGGGTTATAATTCGAAACTTGCTAGTGGTACTAAGACAGATTCAATACCATCTGCACCAATTAAACGTAAGTCTAGCTTAAGAACTTTAACTCCAATGGAAAGACTACAAAGTGCTAAACCAAGCGTATCGTTAATTCCAAAAGATGAAGACGAAGAAGACGAAAAGGATAAGAATAAATCACCTGTAACACCACCAGTTGAACCTGGTGCTGGTATGATAAATATGCCTAATATGAATGGACAGTATATGGGTCCGGGAATGGCTAACCCTCTAGGCCAAACTCAACCTATACCTATCCAACCATATGGCGGAATGCCACCTATGGGAATGCCTATGGGAGGTCAATTCCCAATGGGTATGTATCCAGGAATGGCAATGATGCCTAATGCAGGCAATATGCCACCTAATAATGGCATACCAATGCAACCAAGTGTTCCAGGAGAAGTCGTCAAACCAAAAGACGAAGTTAAAGAGTCTCCAACCGATTCCGTTGCTAGTGTTGAATCAAGCATTACTGAACCAAATAAGACTGACGTAATAATCCCTCAAAATATCACTCAGTCTGAAGAAGTATCAGTAATTAAACTTGAAGATGACAGTAGCAAAAAAGGATCGGTCGAAGTTAACAAGAAGGATGATGTAGTACCAATCCGTCTAGATGAAGTTGAAGATACGGAGTTAGATGCACTTCCAGAAGAAGAAATTGAGGCAGCTGAAGAACCTGAAGTAACTCAAGACTTGGCAACCCCTCTATTGCAGCCAAGTGAAGAGAAGAAAGATGAAACAGTTGCTCCAATGGAATCTCAACCTGAAAGTGTATCTTCTCCATCGATAATTTCACCAGAACCGGTACCAACATCTGATGAAAATATAACGGAGGTTAAAGAACCAGAACCAGAAATGGCTCCAGAAGTAGCTCCAGTAGAGCAGCCGGTTGAGGAACCAGCTCCAATAGTTGAGCCAGAACCAACACTAGTTGAACCTACGCCAGTAGCTGAACCTGTACAAGCAGTAGAAGTAGCTCCAGAAGTAGTTCCTACTCCAGTAGAAGAACCTGCCCCTGTAGCAGAACAAACTCCTGCCGAAGAACCAGCTCCAGCAACTGAACCGGAACCAGTACCAGAACCAGTTACTGAGCCAACTCCAGAGGTTAAAGAACCAGAACCAGTTACTGAGCCTGCACCAGTTGCCGAGCCAGAGTCTGTTCCTGAAGTAAAAGAGCCTGAAGTTGCTCCAGAGCCTGTACCTGAACCAGAGCCAGTTCCAGGGGAACCAAAAGTTGAAGAACCAGCTGAAACTCCGAAAGAAGAACCAGCTCCTGAATCAACTCCTGAACCCCAACCTGAAGAACCAAGTGAACCTGAAGATGGTCCAATTATCGATGATGGTCCTATCATTGGCGATGGTCCAATAATTGAAGACGGTCCAGCAATTCCAGGATTAGATTCTGGTCGTAAATCATCTGCTCATACTTCGGCAGTTGGCTTACCAATACCAGGCCCTGAATTAGGAACAAAACCATTACCTGAAAAGAAATCTAATGTTTCAGCCGTTGGTCTTCCAATACCAGGTCCAGAGTTAGGCACTAAGCCAGTTACTAAGAATGTATCCGCAGTAGGTTTACCAATACCAGGTCCAGAATTAGGAAGTAACGAAGTTAAGCCTAAGGAAGAGCCAATGATACCTGGTCCAATCAAGAATCAAAGATTCGAAGAACCAATTATGGGACCTCAAGAAGAACCAACTACTGAATTCGTAACACCAGTTGTTAAGATTCCTACTGGATTAGGCAAGAATGGTGAATTTGCGAGACCAGTAATAGTCCTTCCAAAGAAAGGAAAACCTGCTCCAGCTCCAATGCCAGAGCCAGAACCTGTTGAAGAGGTTGAACCAATTCCTCCAATTGAACCTGTGGTAGAACCAGAGCCAGTAGCTCCAGTTGAACCACCAGTTAAGGAAGAAGAACCAATCATTGACGAACCAGTTATTGATGAACCAGTAATTCCAGATGGTCCAGTTATTCCTGATGAACCGGTAATACCAGTTCCAGAACCTCCAAAGATTGCAGTTCCAAAACCAGTAATTCCAGAACCACCTAAACCGATAGTTCCAGAACCTGCTCCAGAACCTGTAGTCGAAGAAAAGGTAGAAGAGCCAGTGGAGGAACCAGAACCTGTTAAGGTAGTAGAGCCACCTAAACCAGTTATGGTTAAGGTTGTAACTCAACCACCAAAAGAGGTTATTAAACCAGTAGTAATTGCAGTTCCAAAACCAGTTGAAGAAAAACCAATAGAAGAACCAGTTGAAGACGTTCCAGAAAAAGAACCAATGGTAATTAAACCTGTTACTATTGTTGCTCCAACTCCAGTTGTGGTTCCTACACCAGTAGTTGAACCAGAACCAGTAGTTGAACCTGAGCCAGTTTCTGAGCCTGCTCCAGTTGAAGAACCAGAGCCAGTAGAAGAACCTGTTCCAACAGTAGAACCAGAACCAGTTCCAGAGGAACCAACTCCAGCTGTTGAAATAGAACCTACTGTTCCAGAGACTCCAGAGTCACCTGAACCAGTTGAAGAACCAATTGAGGAACCTGCTGTTCCAGAAGAACCAGTAGTTCCTGAAGAGGAACCAGTTCCAGAAGAACCGGTACCTGAGATTCCTGAAAACCCAACAGTCTTTAGTGAACCATTCCTTCCACCTGAAACTCCAGAGGAAGAACCAACTATTCCAGATAATCCAGCTGTCTTCAGTGAACCATTAATAACTGAAGATCAACCAGTTGAACCTGTAGTAGAAGAACCAGTTGTTGAACCAGATCCATTGGCTTTAAATACTGCTCCAGTCGCAACACCAGTAGAGGAACCAGTTCCAGAAGAGGAAGAAAAACCAGTTGAAGATGAAGTATCAGCCGGTCTAATAACAGCACCAACAGTTAAACCTGCAAGTGTAGTTATGCCAGCAACTACTGAACCAAATGTCATTCCATTAAATGAAAATACTGTTAAACCTGAACCAACTGTCGTTAAGAAAGTTGTTACTCAACCTAAGGTAGTTAAAGTTCAAAGTGGTACAACAGTTAAGAAGATAGTTCGTAGTAGTAAACCAGCTCCACAACAAACTGGAACTAAGATAATCAAGATGCAAAACGGTAAGATGATTCGAAAGAATGGCGATGAAGAATCAGTCGATGCTGTTTCAAATAACGGAAAGATTAAGATTACTATTCCAATTATCAATGTTTCATTACCAGAAATGTCTAGAAAGTTATTCTTAGCAATCGTTTCTGTAGTAGTAATACTAATTGGTATCTTAATCGGTTATATAGCCTTTGTAGCATTTGGTAATGCTAATTCTAACAAGATAGTCATAAGTTTCTACTATGACACAGATTCTCGTACTTATAAGTTCGAGAAAGGAGACTTATCTAATAAGTCTACATTCAAACAAAAATATATTTGTAATTCTGAATCATGTATGGCACGTGGTATGAATTCTGTTGAAAGTGATGGAGATAATGGATCATCATGGGCATTAATCTACGATGATAGACCTGTATTATTTAACTACATCACAGGAAGTTCAAATCCAAATACTGGTACATTAAATAGATTTACTGAAACTGAACCATTATTCGTTAAAGATTCAAATAATGTCCTAGTTGGAGTATTATTCGAAAACATTGGTGATGATGGTAAGAAATATATAGGTGCATGTTCATTCAAGAGTCCAAACTGTCAAAACTTAGATGGTGTAACATTCTATGAACCACAAGCTGAATCAGGTAATAAAGTTTATGCTGATCATGGACACTATGTCCTATTGAATGCTACTAATAAGTCAGATTCAATCTTATTCAGTTTCGATGATAAGAAGAAAACAGCAGCAAGTCCAAGAGGTGTATATTCAGTAATTACAAGTAAAGGAAAAGATTATCCAGCAATTATTCTTGATAAAGATAATCAAAAAACAATCTCATTAGGATTCTTCAATGAAGAAGATCAATTCATTAACTTTGCAATTAATGGAGAATATCAAGCAGCTTCTAGAGTATTAACAATGAATACATTCTCTTATAGATTCAATTCAAATGATTCTGATTATGTTTACTTAACTAGAGAATTAAATATTTTCTACGTATGTAACTTAGTTGAACATAATTGTATTCAATCAAGTGAAGAAGGATTAAGTGGTGGTTTAGTATACTCAGTAATTAATAAACCAACTAATACCGGTAAGAACGGTGATAATTATGACACGACTGATGTATTCAAGATTATTCGTCAAAATAATAAGTACTTATTAAAAGTACCGAGAAGTGCTGATTCAAGGAGGACTAAGGCAGCGCAGTATGTTGACTTAGATATTCCAGATGAGTACAATACAAGTGACTTAAAAGTTGATAGTACTATTGCTCCTTATCCATTAGGTGACAGACTTCTAATTGAGTTTGTTGATGGAAAGAATAATAGAGGAATAAGTATTGAAATACCACTCGACCAATTAGATGGCGAACATGATGCCAAGAAGATTAGTCAGAAAGTTACAAAACATTCATAGAAGGGAGTAGATGATTATGAAAGATGAAAATAATACAAACAATGCATTCTCAATGCACGATGATGGAAATCATGATATAAATGAAAATGTTGTAGTTCCACCACAAGAGGAAGATACTTATAGCAAAACTGAAATGCTAGATGTAACAGCTATTATGCGAAGTGTTAATACTGATAATACTACTCCTGATGTGAGTGATACTAATAGTGAAAAACCTAATGTAGACCATTTAACAGGGGTTGTAGAAGTTCCAATACCAGAAGAGGTTGTATATGATGAATTAACTGGTGTTGCCTTACATGAAGATTCTAATGGTTTAGAAGTACCAACTGTTGAGGAGGTTGTTGAAG
>JAEEGL010122778.1_pt1 | contig 28308 bp, 28 predicted proteins | sample 9134231 | NCBI WGS metagenome assembly JAEEGL01 (sample SAMN16246548, study PRJNA631951) | gut metagenome | biome: gut microbiome; feature: rumen; material: fiber-attached | host: Bos | place: Iran: Karaj | collected 2018-10
CGGACGGGATACTGTAAGCTCCTGCTTTGCCACACGGATATGCGATCAGTACGTTGTCTTTGCTGAACAATACTCCGCCATCTGACCGGTAATTAAGATTACCAGCGGAGACATTGATCTCCTGCAGCTTGTCTGCACCCCTGAAAGCACCGGAACCTATAGCGGTCACACCGGCAGGGATTGTGATGCCTGTCAGGTCTGAACAATTTGCAAATGCATTATCTCCTATACTTGTCACGCTGTCCGGGATAGTGATACTTGTCAGGCTGTCACAATTTGCAAATGCACCATTGCCGATACTTGTCACGCTGTCCGGGATAGTGATGCCTGTCAGGTTTGAACAATCTTCAAATGCATTATCTCCTATACTTGTCACCCCGGCAGGAAGAATTATGTTTGTAAGATCCTCACAATTTCTAAATGCATTATCGCCTATACTTGTCACTCCGGCAGGAATCGTGATACCTGTCAGATTGTAACAATCATAAAACGCAAAGTTGCCTATACTTGTCACACCATTTGATATTTCAAGCTGTTTTACTTTATAGCTATATTCATTCCACGGCCCCCCTTCCTCATGAAAACCCGGCATATCACCCGTTCCGCTGATGGTGAGTTTACCGTTTTGATCCAATTCATATGACCAGCCGTTCCCGAAAGTTCCGCCAATTCCAACATTAACAGTACAGCTTGCTGTCTTTTCGCCATCCGCCGTTTTTACCGTGACTGTTGCTGTTCCCGGTCCTTCACCCGTAACAGTTCCGTCTGCAACCGTAGCCACTGAAGTGTTACTGCTTTTCCATGTAACGTTTTTTTCAGTAGCATACGACGGTAACATCACCATTTCCAGATCTGCACTTTCGCCATCATTGATTTCGAGCGTGGCCGTTTTAAGAGCAATTTTAAAAACAGGAACTCTGTCTGCTTTGCTTGCATTTGACAGAACATCATTTCCTGCATATGTACGGTCATAATTCATATTAACCCACGAGCCCGCATTATAAACAGTATCCAAAGGGCAATTCAGAAATGCATCATTACCTATTGTTATCTCTTTATCGGGAAACGTGAGATATTTCAGTTTACTGCAGCCGCGAAATGCATATTCTCCTATGCTTGTCACCCCGGCAGGAAATATCATCTGCTCAAGACCGCTGCACCTGTCAAATGCATACTTTCCTATCTCTGTAACACTGTCAGGTATATATATTTCCTCAAGTCCGCTGCACTTGCTGAAAGCATTATCACCTATCCTGGTGACTCCGGCAGGCAAAGATATACTTATAAGGTTTGAAGAGCATGATACAAAGGAATACGCCCCTATAACCGTCACGCTGTCAGGAACGGTATATTCAGTTCCGACTTTGTGTGACGGATATAAGATGATCTCTGTTTTATCCTTATTAAACAGAACACCGTCTGCAGATGAATAATTGGCATTTCCCTCTTCAACGCTGATCTCTTCCAGGTTTGGACAAGACATAAAATTTTCAGCAGTTACTTTTGTCACTCCTTCGCCGATCAAAACTTTTTTTATTTCTGAGTTAGAATCATAGTTAAACCATGGATTACTTGTTACCTCTCCATTCCCATTTATGTTCAGCATTCCGGCATCATCAATATTCCAATTGACATCTGTTCCGCATGTTCCCGAGTGTGCGGGATCCGCATGCACCTCTAGCGTCAGCCCCGGCACCTGCAGAGTGCCGATGACCAGGATCACAGCCATCATGAAACTGACTATCCTTCGTTCCAGCTTCTTTTTCATTCCCTTATTCCCTCCTTCTTTTTTCGGGCCCTTTTCCACCCTTTGAAACCAATTCTACCTAAACACCTTTTTTTCCGCATCACCCTCAAGAACCATTTTTTTCTTTTTCCTCTTCTTTTCACATAAAAAAAGCAGCTCCCGCTGCTGTCACCCCTTTTTCAGGCTTTTATGACTCAAACGTTCTCTCCCATGCATTTGAGTCATAGAATTAACTCTTCCTTTCGATCAATTCAACTCCGTATTCTCTAAATCCCGCTGTTCGTATGACTCAGGAAGCTCTCTCCTTACTTTTAGGTCATAGCCGCCCCCGAAAACAGCTTTGCTCCTATGACTTAACAGACACTTTTCCCTGTTTTAGGTCATAGTCACCTCCAAACCATCGTTGCCCCTATGGCCTAACAGGCACTTTTCCTTTGTATAGGTCATATCCCCGGAATCTACGAAGTATCAACCGGAAGTATTCACCCTCTGTTCCCGGTCCGGTCGTCATCGTGGACCACGAGACCTAAGGCTTTGGCGTTCACTGCCAGTTCAAGCCGGTTGGAATAGCCTGTTTTATTGAGCATGTTCTGGATATGGCGCTTGACCGTAAAGAGTGAGATATTGTACTTCTCCGCTATCTCTTCGTTCGAGCGGTTGGTCGTAAGCTCCCTAAGGACTTCCAGCTCGCGCTCCGTAAGAGAGGACTTGCTGGCATCGCCGAGCATCGGATCCGGCCGTGAACCGGGATATACGGACTCGCCCTTCATGGTGCGGTCCATGACCTCCAGGAGCGAGCTTTCATCGTACTCCTTGAACCAGAAGCTCTCAATACCTGCCTCTTTTGCTTTATCTATCCATTTATATTCCGCAGTCGATGTTGCAAGTATGATGCGTATCGACGGATCGTTGTTCTTGATCGTCTCTGCACAGGTCAGGCCGTCCAGGCCCTGCTTCATCATCACATCCATGATCACCAGATCAGCGCCTTCACGCCTGCAGTAGTCCACAGCCTGTTCTGCAGATGAAAAGGAAGCCACCAGCTCATAGTCTGCCGACATCTTTACATACATTTCAAAAAATCCGCGTGCCACATACTGGTCGTCCGCTATCACTACCCTTGTCTTTTTACTCATGCTTAATCTCCCGCAGGAAGAAATGCTGCAATATCTCTTTTCCCCTGTCCGGTCAGATCATAACTCTAAAACGTTTCTTCCGCATCACTCCCGGGAACCATTTTTCAGAACTATCCTGAGGGTAAAAGGATCGGTACTGCATATCTCCATCATCCCTCCTGCGTTCTCCACGAGAGTACGCAGCGAAGACAGTCCGCCGCCTTCGGATACTTTCTTATCCGCAGGCTCACCGTTACTCACGACCGTAATGCACAGCCCGCCGTCCTGCTCCCCGGTCGATACCTTGAGCAGGTCTCCGTCCGCATGTTTCCTGGCATTCGTCGCACACTCATTTATAGCGACCGCCAGTATATTCCTAGCCGCACCGTCCGCAGGTATCACTCCGCCAAGTGCCACCTTCACGCCTATCGTCCTCGCCATCTCCATTGCTTCCGTCAGCGGATCGCGCGTGGTATCATCTTCTTCATATTCACGAAGCAGTGAAGCATTGGTTATCTGCAGTATATTCAGAAGAGCCGCCTCGTCCACGACCTCCGGATGGTCCATGTATCTGCGGCTTGCCAGCAGCACATGTCCGGTCTCGTTATGCACCTGCATCCTGGCATTCAGCAGTTCCTGCGAGATGATCAGCTGCTCTGCCGTGCGGTTATATATCTCCAGACGTTTTTTGATCTCTTTGAGTTTTGTGTTCTTACCTTTCAGTTCTTCATTTATCTTTGCCTGCGTTGTGATATCCGTGGCGGTGAGCTGCAGATAATCCTTCCCGCCTTCGCTTATCTTCTCCCGGGTAAACTGCCAGGTCTTCTCTCCGTCATCATATACCGTCTCCTTCGGGAGCAGCTCTGTATTGCGGATAGTCCTGCCGCTCTTCTGCCCCGCTATCCTGTTCATCGTCAGGTTTGCCAGCACCACGCTTCCGTCCTCTTCGGCAAATGCGACTCCCGCAGGGAGCAGATCTATGGTCTCTTTCACTGCCCAGTATGTCAGCTTCTCCCGCCGGGATCTTCCAAGCCTTAAAAAGCCTGCCACCATCGCTGCTGCGCAGATCAGTTCAAACACGATAAGCAAAACAGCCGGCAGAGCGTGGAAGGCCATGACATACCCGGGCCAGGTACGAGGTTTTTCCGGTTCTGCATAATGGAATACGGTATCAAGCGCAAGGAAGAAGATCAGAAACTCCACGGCAAACAGTATCACACCGGCTATATTCAGCCTGTTTTTCCTGTCAAGTCCTATAAACGCAAGCATCAGATATCCCTGCAAAAGCAGCAGTATCATAAGTCCCGTTATCAGTATCTCCCGCAGAGGAGTCTGCATGGCTTCAAGTATCGTCATACCGTCTCACCTCCCGTCGGAATACGAAGAGAGATATAGAGTATGTCTTCGCTGATATTTGTTTCCATATATGCCGGCACTTCCGCCACCGGAAGCGCAGCCAGATCACAGGCAAGCTTCAAGCCGTCAGGAGTAAAGGAAACCATCAACAGTTTTCCCTCACCGATCATGCCTTCAGCCAGTATCTCAAAGCTGTCATACAGCGCGATCAGCGCTTCCGCAGGCAGCTCTGCATCAGCGCCGCTCTCCTCCACCGAAGTCTTCAGTCCCACATAGGACAGATACCTGCCCGATTCCGAGACTGCAAGATACAGTTCGTTCATGCTTATCCTGTCCGCTTCTGAAGCCAGCAGCAGGAAATTGGTCTTACGCTTTACATAGGCATTGAGCACTGATACATATGCGATGCATTCCATAAAATCCGGATCTCCGGGCCTGATCTCATTAAGCATATCCCTTATACGCGTCTGGTAAGGATACATCTTCTCGGCTATGTCATGATAGATATGATGACGTGAGGAAACATAGGCATCCTCTTCCTTCTGCTTATTCTCGTATTCTATCAGGGTATTCTCGCTCTCCAGCAGTTCGTTGGCTTCCTTCAGCTTTTCATTGGCGCGGATCACCTCGCTCTCATCCTCCACCCAGAAAGCGAAGCCTCCGTTTATGCTCTTTCCCGAAAGCTTATGCTCTTCATCAATATATACAGCTTCTTTCAATGCTTCTTCCAGCTGCGTATCTTCCGCATCCATGCTGCCTGCCGAACGGTATACCGGCTCAAAGTTTTTATCCGTTATCATTACCGGCATAGGCAGCTTTGAGAAAAAGCCCGGATAATTTTCATTGTATGGTATCAGCCTTTTGCGTATGCAGATCTCGAAGATCGCGATGATACTGAAGATGTTGAGTTCCGGCGTCTCCCAGGGCGGGATGAACTCGAATAAGCGTTTTAAGTTGTGAAGCTGCAGCAGTAACATCCACGCAACTATAACGCCTATGACTTCCAGCATAGTCTTCTTATCACGTCCGCGTCCGCATTCATGCAACAGTATCGCAACGCCGATTATTATCGAGAGTATCATCCAGGCATAGATCAGATAGAAAAGAAAAGTATAAGTGTATGTTCCGCCGCTCCCTATCAGTACAATGGTATCCGGCTTCGGCACGAATACGGCGTAATGCAGATCGTTGGTCATGACCACCGCCGCAAGAAGCACCGCAGGTATCAGGAGCAGTCGTTCGTTAAACTTCGTATTCGCTCCTTTTCCGCTCCTTACGCATACCATCATAAAAAGCGTGGGCATCAGTATCAGCGGCACATAATAAGCATACCAGCCGAATCTTAAACCTGTGGGAGAATCAGTGATCCTGTACCTGAAGGCACGCAGGCACAGATAGAGTATCATAAGCACTGCCGCCGCAAACATGTAATTCCGGGATTTCGACGGCAACAGCCTTGTGCGGATGCTTAATATCCAGAACAGCAGAAGCAGCGGATATATTATAAGCATCAGACAGAATATAAAGGTAACAAGAGAATAATCCGGATCCGGCACGTTGTGAAAAACATCTTCAAGCACGTGTATCAGGCCGGCAGAAACGAACACCAGTATGAACAGCAATGTATTTTTCTTCTGTACAGACATCAGTTACTCCGTCTTTTCCATCAGGAGACTTTCAATTCCGTCAATATCTTTATCAGCGCTTGTCCATTCTATATCACCGTAATCACCCATTGAAAAGTATCCGTCACCGTCTTCATAGACAAGCTCCTCATCTTCCCCGTTTTTTATATAATACTTTGCGCCCGTGTACTCCATAAGAGTAGTGGATTCATAATACGTTCCTTTTATCTCCCATACAGAGACAGTCTGATCATCATTGTTACGTTCAATGACAATATCGTAGTCAGCTCCACCGGCAGACGTTATCTCTGCTATACAGTTCCCGGAGTTCACATCTTTCCATTCTCCCGAAAAATCAGGAGGTGCTTCGGGATGCAGAAACTCATCTACCTTCTTTCCGGTACCTATAACAGTATTCCTTATACTTGGCTTCGCCAGCGGATTACTGCGGTTTCCGCAGCCCGTAAGAAGAAGCATCATAATAATAAATACGGATATTGTTTTTTTGATCATTTTCTTTTCATTCATAGCTTATAACTTTTCAAGTACCTTTTTTATCTCAGTTTCATTATCATAAATATAGCGTATGCGTTTAAGGGTATTCTTTACTTCCGATATCCCCATATCCCTTTCCTGCTCATCAGCGCTCTTTCCGAGAGCCCTGCTTATATTATACTCCAGCCATTCGAGCCAGGTATAGACAAGGCCGAATATCTCCTGATACGATCTGAAACCGTTATCATATGCCTGAAAATACCCCTCAAAGAATGCCTTAATATGGCTGAGGTCTATATTGCATATGGTTATCCCGGACCATTGCAGTGACAGCTGCAGCGCATGTGATACGGGATTGCCGTAATTCAGGCATTCAAGATCTATCACATAAGGCTTCCCGTTTTCCCACATCACATTTTTAGGATCCATATCTTCATCAGAGATCCGCACTATATCAGGCAACAGCTTTCTTGCCCTGTTCAGTTCACTCTCGGCATAGCGTATCAGTTCTTCATTATCGCTAAGCAGCCCGTATACCTCATTTTCCGTATCGCGCGCTTCTCTTATATACTTATCCCAGTCAATATGACATTCCTCAGGTTCTTCCTTTATATCCTTATCAGGTTCAAGCGCATGTATCCTGCCCAGTATATTGCCGGCTTTCCGGCACTGCTCCTCGGTAATATTATTCCAGTCGTTTATGCTCCCCCTATGCCATTCAAAGAGATAGAAACAATCCGTACCTTCTTTGATCATCTTCCTGCCATCAAAGCTAAGTGCCGCCACAATGGGAATCCCAGCTTCCTCTATTATGCTTTCAAGCTGCTCTGCTTTCGCATAGTTTGCAGCGGCATCAGGCCTCTTCATGATCTCCGGATTCAAATGCTTTACGGCATAAGTTTTATCCGCAGTACATACCTTATACATCCTGTGCATAAAGCCGCCTGAAACAGCTTCTATAGGCTTAACGATACTGCCAAGCTTAAGATCATCAAATAGTTTTTCGAGCTGCTGTTCTATCATACTATCTGTCACGTTCTTCAATAATGTGCAATATGGTTTTACTGCCGAGGATCTCTTCTATACGTTCAGGTATGAACGAGGGCTTTATATCTGCTTCTTTTGCTTCCTGTACAGTCAGCCAGCACAGCTCTTCTCCCTCATCATTGACTGCTTTTATCTCGCTGCCTTCCTCCATCGAAATGATGTAATAAAACTCAAGTACGTGACAATCCATGCCGTCAAAGATCCCGTCTTTTCCCTTAAAGAAGTTCTCCGTTACAACAGCAAGGCGCTCCGCATGAGCCGCTATCCCTGCCTCTTCACGCACTTCTCTTATTATACAGTTTTCCGAGGTCTCACCCAGCTGCACCGCGCCGCCTATCATATAGTAATATCCGCCGAATTTACTTTTGACAAACAAAAGCTTACCGTCATGCACTATAAACGCACCGGTGCGGTAGCGAAACCAGTTATTCCCTTTTGAAAAACAACAATCTTCCTTCATATCCGCTCCCCTCTCGCTTAACTGCAGGAATCCGATAAATTATAACATTTGGTGCTGTTTAGCGCAATAAACGAACAGGCTCCCGTAAGCGGGAGCCTGCTGATCATTATGACCTTATGCAACTTCTTATCTCGTAAAGTTCGTCCATACCCGTTCCTCTGTATCGGGAACTCCTATGCTTTGTTTCCCCAGTTCAATGCTCTTCATAAGAAATACCATATTTCTCGCAAGCACTCTCATAACCTGCTTTCCTTCATCATCGACCTCAGCCTCGCCGGGCTCCCAGCCGTATATATTATTCCAATACTGGCTCGTAGCAACGGGCATATTGCAGAGGGTAAAGAACTTATTCAGTTCATCAAAAGTCGCGGTACAGCCCGAGCGTCTTGCCGATACCACACTTGCTCCGACTTTAAGGCTCTTATCAAATGAGGTGCTGTAAAACAGCCTCTGAAGCGCAGACATAAGAGTTCCGTTAGCTGAACCGTAATACACGGGAGAACCTATCACAAGTCCGTCTGCCTCTTCGAACTTAAGGGCAAGTTCATTAACTATATCGTTAAATACGCACTTTTTATTCTTTCTGCAGGTTTCACAGGCTATGCAGCCCCGGATGTCCATTCGTCCCAGCAGGATGTTTTCGTATTCCACGTTTTCTTTTTCGAAAACCTTCTCAATCTCACGAAAGGCCAGAGCTATGTTTCCGCTCTCCCTCGGACTGCCGTTCAGCATCAATACCTTAAACTTTTTATCCATATGTCTTCCTCCGTATACTGTTTTCCTGCCTCTATCAGCATACTACAGCTGACGCCATCCAAAGTCATGCGGATATTTGTGCTAAACATATTTATTTTTGATATGCGTAAAGACATTATGCTTTATTTCATACCCTTTACCATATTCAGATATGAATAACTGTTATCCGCCTCTGTGGCATTGAATTTAAAACCGTTTTTATCAGCCACCCATTCGGATGTCTCACGGAATAATCTGCACATGATATCAACAGAGTTCCGCATCTGATCGATATCGCAGCCGCAATATGTTGCCAGATACGCATTCCACTCCTTTTCACTGAGCCACCTGTACATATACTTTCCGGATTTTCCGATACTTACCGAATAATCGGTAAGCTCCCCTATCTTCCATGCCAGTACTGTCTCAAGCTGCTTTCTGACCACGAAAGCCAGCATATCCTGAACGTAGGTCACCTCCCCGCGTGCAAGCCCCTTTGCAACATTGTTAAGACACCACCAGAACTCATTGCAGACAGAGGCATATTCTTCTTCAGCCGGCTTTCGCACACGATGCGTTTCATCCGAGGCCTCCGGTATCGGCGGCAGGATACCGTCTTTATCAAGCAGGACAATACAAAGACTGTCCTCCAGTACATTTTCCTTTGCATGCTCTATGGACTTAACTGTCAGATCTATCCTGTTGCCATCCTTAAACAGCATCAGCCAGCCATAGGAATTCTCCTTGTCATTCGGATAAAAGGGGGATTCATCCGGATACTGCATGATCAGGATATCACCGAAACGCGCCGGCCAGTTCTTATCTTTTATAAAAGATCCCGTTTCCTCAACAACATATACAATGTCATAATCCTGAAACATATCCTTTGGCGCATTGGGATTTGTTCTGGAACCGTTCATATAAACAGCCCGTACCCGTTCATCATTTTGAGCAATCCCAATGATCAGCTCCATCATTTCTTTTTCACTTCGCATATTCTTTACTCCATATCTCATAAGCTTTTTCCCAGGTATCAAGAGCATAAGGCCTTCTCTCATCTCCGATTTCTTTTGCATACTGTCCGACGAAAGCCAGGAAGAAATACATGTGTTCCAGTGATGATTCCTGTTCCCGTATTATCACTTTGCTCCAGACATTAGCTTCCCGGTATTGTCCGCTCTGCTTCACTTCAGCGATATATTTATCCTTGTCAAAAGGAACTCTCTTTTCTTCAATTTCAACCTGACCGTCATCCCTGATCTCCAGCACCGTGTATGGTGCGCTGTTCTTAATACCATCCAGCGGCAGACCGCAGGAACCCGGATTGATCATATATATCTCTTTGGTTTTATCTGTATAGCTGCACTGAATATGGGAATGGCCGAAGATATATACTCCTTTTTCAAGTTTATCTATGGCTTCCTGAAACTCAGCATCCTTCCTGCGCTCATCCGCCATATCCGAGAGTATCTGTTCCGGAGCAATGTCAGCTTTTCTGCTCCTTTCCGCAACTGTAACGGAATTCCAGGTATAGAAAGGATGAGTCCCCATGAAATCCATTGAAGAATGGGCCATATGTATCTTTATCCCGTTACACTCAAAATCATCTCTGTGGGGCAGACTCAAAAGATAATCAAGATTCTCCCTGCTCACATTTCTGTAACACCAGTATGAGACCTGCATCTGTCCGTCTGTCCATGCAGACTGGTCTTTATCGATAAGATTTTCCAGATATTTCTCTTCATTGCCTCTGATAACATGCTTGTGATCGATCTCTTTAATAGCAGTAATGCATTGATCCGGCCATGGCCCGCTGATGCAGTAATCACCTGCAAATATGAACTGTGAGATTCCCTCTTTCCCTGCATCTTCCAGCACAGCCTTAAGTGCCGGACCGTTCCCGTGCACATCGGATATGACTGCATATTTCATAGCTTACTTATCTCCTGTCTAATCGCTTAAAACATGTTCAACTTCTCCGTTTTCATCCAGTGTTACAAGCTGTCCTTTTTCGTTATAATGTTTCCTTCCATCCAAAACAGCCTCATAATCATCGCTGTACCTTCGATGTATATCAAACAGACTTCCCTCATCACTTGTATAAACCTTGAAACGATTACCTTTTGAATCGGTGACTACCTGTCTTATCAGGTATCCCTCATAATCCGGCAGCGCTCCTCCGCCCGCTTTTCCGTATTCCTGCCATATTTCAACCGTGAAAGTTTCATCCGGATATGTTTCTTCAAGATACTCTTCATATTCCGCGATCATTTCACTGAGCTCTTCATCACTTAATTTGTCATCGGATCTGATGGTACATGCACTTGTTGAAATTAACAGACATATGCACAGACTTATGAATATGTTTTTTTTCTTTATCACTTTTCTGCTCCCTCTGAATCGCCTCCGTCATCTTTGAAAACGGAGCTTCCCCTTTAACTGCAGCTGCTATTTATGACTGCACAGTGATTATACCATGCCACTGCCATCAGCGCTACCGCCGCACAAGCGTTTTTTAGCCCAAAAAAACAGAAAAAACACCATAAATAATCTGCGTTTCGGCGTATAATATAACAAATGCGAAAAAACGATCATACACGGAGAACTGCTTTATGAAAAGAATAATAATAACGATATTCTGCCTTATATTCCTGCTTGTCGGCTGCGGAAATGAAGAAGTAACGGAAAAGGACCTGCAGCTTGCCGTTCATAGCAGAACAGACTCCGGCGATGCCTCATCCGCAAGCTTTCAGGACGAGTACCCGGAAAAGTTGGCAGCTACTGCAAGCTGGGCCGAATACCCGGATGATAACCTCATGGGTTTATGCGGTACATGTTCGTACGACGAAAACGGAACTACCACTCTGATACTCGCCTTCAAATATCTGAAGAAATCGGAAGTAAGCGACAGGATCATGAATGAATATGATTACCTGAAAGGCATGTGTCCTTACGGATATTTTGATTTTGACGACAGCAAAGTTTTTAATGAGAAAAACTACTATTTCGTAAAGCTGACTTATGACAGCAGGATCAGCCTGACAACCATATCCTTTGACAAAGAAGATGAACGCTGCAATATAAGCTTCAAAGAAAGTATCGATCTGACATACTGTGACTTCCGTAACCTCGAAAAAAGCAGGAAAGTGTCTCAGTCCCTGGATCCTGACACTAATATGTGGGTTGATCCGGGCGAGATCATCAACAATGAATTACCGCAAGCAGATACAGGATACAGACAATATACAGAACTTGCGATTGATCAGAATGCATATACTCCCTCTGCCGAAACCGACGGCGTTAAATTTACCGCTCTTGACTGCGGATATACCCGTGAACACTATAATATATACGGAGAGATCGATCAGGATCCGGTAAGCTCCTTACGCTTCAGCTTATATTGTGAAGATCATCCTTTAGATGAGCAGGACAGTTTCAGACTTTATCAGTCCGTTGGTAATACTTACACGGATATCACTCCCAAGGATCTTACGCTTGACACGTCATTTGAAAAGGACGGTCATTATATTAACCTGACCATGCAGAGCAGTACACTGGGTGAAATGTCCGAAGGAGATTACAGGGCGGAATACGGAGCTTACAGCGTGGATTTCCGTCTGTCTGTACAGACCTTTGAGGTATGGTAGATCGGCTATGAAGCCGTATTGTTTCCGACAAAAAGCTTCCTGTATTCTCCCGGCGCCATTCCCTTCTCCTCGCGGAATACCCGGTTAAAGCTCGGAATGCTTTGGAAACCTGACAGCATCGCGACCTCTGTCAATGATCTGCTCTCTTCGGAAAGCAGTTCGCTTGCTTTTTCTAATCTTATCATGTTCAGCCATTTGCTGTAATTCAGGCCCGTCACATTCTTGAATATCCTGGAAAAATAGTCCTTGCTTATACCGGCCATTTCGGCCATGGCCCCCTGGGACAGATCATCTGCAGTAAGATTATTCTTGATATAATCGGTTACACTCATCATACGTCTCATGACGTCATCGGTATATGCATAACTGTCATCATCCTTAAGCTCAGGCGCAAGCTCTTTCCTGTATTCATCCAGTGTCAGCATGAATTCCATAAGCAGCATGCAGCATCTGATCTCCCTGTCCTGTCTCTCGGAAAAGAAGATATTCTTCATCTTAAGAGTTATCTCTTTAAGTCGGGCAGCCAGCTCCGGGTGCGCGTGAATACAGATTATATGCAGATTACGGTATATATGCATGATCCTGCGCAGATCAAAAAGGGAATTAATGAAGGCGTTAGAAAACTGTATGACCAGGGCCTCTTTCCTGTCAGCGTCAACAATGGAATGCATCTCCATCGGCCACACGATCACCAGGTCGTCGGGCACCAGCTCATAGGTATTCTTTCCGACACTGTATATATTGGTCTTACCGGGGCCAACCAGCAGTATCTCTCCATATGAATGCCAATGGTTCTGATAGCTTCTTTCCTTATATCCGGTGGACATATTGAAAGCGCTGAAATGATCAAAACCGTATACCTCATATGTACTGTAATCCATAATTCCCCCTTAGCTGATCACGATCACTTCTTCTTTATCATCCGTAAGATCGATCTTAGCAGTTCCTTTATCCGTTACTATTTGGTATTTTCCTTTGAAAGCCTCTACTTCCGTCATGCCGTTTTCATCGGTCTTTACCGTCGTATCCGTCCACCATTCATTTTTCACCAGTTTTTTCAACATGTCAAATGAAGGTTTGCGTGAATTATCCTCTCTTAAAAATCCGCTGGGTGCTTTCAGCCATGCCCCGTCTTTGAAATCCCAGGTAGTAATGGCTTCAACCAATGGATGTGAGAAGAGTATCCTGTACATCTCTTCAATTTCCTTTGCCTGACGTTCTTCACCCTCGGGAGTCGAAGGCCATTCTTCCACCTGCCAGTCATTCAGATCCACGATATGCGCCGGCATTATCTCACCGGATATCAGGGTATTCTCTGTAAAATGTATAGGCAGTCCGAAAGATGAGAAACGTTCAAGGACCTCCATCAGCTTTTCGCTTCCCCAGTAGCCCTGATGCTGATGCGACTGTATACCGATGGCGCTGATGGGCACTCCCGCATTCATGCAGCCGTCGATAAGTATCTCGTAATTGATCGAAGTATTAAAATCATTGAGCAGCAGTACAGCATCCGGGTTATTTTCATGCGCTCTTTCAAATACTGCCTTTATCAGACCGACGCGGCCTTTCTCCTTACATATCCTTGTGATGGCATTATCATACTTATCAAAGATCGGCATGATAACGACTTCATTGATCACATCCCACATATCGATAACGCCTTTAAATCCGCTGACTTCCCTGTCAATCCTTTCAAGCTGTTTTTTCATTATCGTGGAATTATCGTACTTCATGAGCCAGTCAGCGCATGCGGTATGCCAGCACAGAGGATGCCCCTTCACCCTGACATCCTTACTGTTCAGGTACTGCGCAGTCTTCATGAGCGCATCACTATTCGGCTTTCCTTCCTCAGTCTCATAACCTCCCCAGTAAAAAGGAAGTGTAGCATAATTGAATATCTCCAGCCAGCTGTCCGTTATCTTCTGCCAGGGTTCACCGCCCTGCATGACAGCGGGAATAAAATCAAAAGCTCCGCAGCCAAACAGAAACTTATGATTCTTCTGATGTATGCCTATGTCCTGATCAGATAACGGATTGTTGTTTATGTCAGTGATCCTGAGTTTCTTTGTAACTTTTCTGTGTTTGATATCCATTTTTTCTCCTTATCGCTACTGCTTTTTTTAATAAGAGCTCCCGGATAACCGAGAGCTCTTTGAGGGGGGGAAAAGTGTATCAGCTAACCTTCTTCAGGTCTGCTTTTGCAATGGTAAGCTCGTAGTATGTATCATCCATGAGCTCACCACCTTTTACCTTGAGACGATACTCAATATTCTTATCTTCCAGTTTCTTTATCATCTCATCCTTCTGTGATTCCTTGTAATACACCAGCTTCGTTTTTTTTGTAAATATACTCATCTCTTTATCCTCCTTGAACTCTTTGAGTTTGACTTTAGCTTATGAGCTTACTATAGTCTCTTAAGGAGGATGATGCTCATTATTTCTTTAACTGCGATATATCATTTTTTGACCGCTGTATTTATTCCGGTACCGTTTTGAGCACGAACTCACAATTCCCACTGCTATACGACTATTTTATAATTCCCGCTCCCCCATTTCATGCCGATATTTGTCGTAAATCTGTCCATTTTTGGTATATCTTCATTTTGCTGATTCAACCTATCATCTCAGTTCTCTGCTTCGTTCCTGCCACTTTTATGGCCTGCGGCTGTAATTTCACTTGTTCACTCCCGAATTACAGTCATAATCTCACAAACAAGACTTTTTTGTTACCGTAGCAGCTGTAATTACCCACATTTTTCCTTGTATTACAGCCATCCCATCAAAAAAAACGCCTGTTTTCCCCCGAAACGACTGTAATTTCACTTATTTCATCTCAAATTACAGCCGCACAGCTCGGATCTGCCGATCACCGGGACGGTTCTCTGATCGGCATATCAAGCAGACAATGAAAAGCTTCAAGACTCGTAGCATTAGCGCAGAACGATCTGCGTGCAAGGCTGAAGCTTTTGCATTGGCTGCGTAAAAAATGAAATCAACCGGGGAACCGTCCCGGTGATTGAATGGATTGCTAAATTGACTTTAATGTGTACGTAAATTATACTTTCATAGGACAAAAATCAGGATTAATGCGACGATGGAGGTGAGACTATGGCAAGGCAGAATATCTACGATAATGAGACTTTCTTCAGTGAGTACAGGAAACTTCGCGAGCGTGAAGTCAACGCAAATAATCTGTTCGAACTCCCGACCTTATTCGCTAATCTGCCCGACCTTGAGGGGAAAAGGATTTTGGACCTCGGCTGCGGTTCCGGTGAACGCTGTAAAGACTATATTAAGCGCGGTGCCGCTAAAGTTACGGGTATAGATATCTCGGAGAAGATGCTTGCAGCAGCAGAAAAAGAAAACAGTGATCCGAAGATCACGTATATTAAAATGCCTATGGAAGATATCGGCAGCCTGAAGGAAGAATTTGATGTGGTGATCAGCTCCCTGGCTTTGCACTATGTTGAAGATTTCCGCGGTGTCACGGAGAGTGTTTACCGGCTCTTAAGTGAGGGAGGCATCTTCCTTTTTTCACAGGAACACCCCTTAGCAACCTGTTTTTCCGGCACTTATGACAGATGGACCAGGGACGAAAACGGAAGAAAGATCTATGCTAATATAGCTGATTACTGTGTGGAAAGAAGAAATGATTCAACCTGGTTTGTCGAAGGAGTACAGCGCTATCACAGGATGTTCTCGACCATAGTAAATACCCTCGTTAACAGCGGCTTTAAGATACTTAAAATGGATGAGCCCTATCCTACAGAGGAACTTGTGCAGAAGTATCCCGAATACTATGATCTTTACCACAAACCAGACTTCCTGTTTGTGAAAGTTCAGAAGTAATCAAAAACCCGCCTGCAGCTTGCAGGCGGGTTGTACTATGAATGATCATTAAAACTTCACTTCTTCCGGCGCTTTCGTAAATGAACTGAAGGTAGCGGTCGCGTCTTTGAAATAGAAGACTTCCGTATTGTCATCATCGGCTGAGTACATTCCCTGTAATGAAGGGTATGCATCCAGCATTGACTGTTTTGCTTCTCTGCGATCATCTTCAACAAGGATGCCTGCAACACGCAGCCATTCACCATCCTTGAATGCGCAGATCTCAACCTTCGGATTGGCATGTATCTGCTTTGAAACTGCTTTGGATTTACCGGTCTGGATATAAAGCTTTCCATCAAAAATATTCACGGTGCCGAAAGGCCTTACCCTTGCCTGATCTCCGTCGATAGTTGCCAGATAGTAGGTTCCTGCTTCTTTTAAGAATTTTTCAACTTTCTCCATCGTGCCATCCTCCTTGTGTATTTAATGGATAAAATCACCTGCATCATTATATCAAAAAATGATCCTTCTGTCACAAACTAAACTATAACGACTTATACAACATAAACAGCGCCGCCAGACTGAGCACAAAACTCAGCACCGGTCTTAATAAGAGTTTAAACCTTTGTTTTACGATAAGCAGTACAAAGACAACGGGACTCATGATGGCTGCTATGATAGCCGCAAGCATCACTATCTCCATCACAAAAGTCATGATACCCATGGACACACCCAGCGTGGCAGCGCCGTCGGTTTTACCCGAAAAAGTGATCAGATGCATCACAAAGAAAACAACAGCAAAGATCAGCGCCCCCAGCGAAAGGCGAAGTGAAACATTGGAAGCCTGCTCTACCCTGTCCCTTGGTTTTTGGTATCCTACCAGCTGATTTTTTTCTTCTATACGATTCATGCTTCCTCCTATAAGGCGTTGTCTTTTTTCTCAACAACGGCTTTTCCGAGCCACTTCTTCTTATACCAGTAATACATGACGATCAGGCCCCTGATGCATTCATCCGTGGCTGTCCCTGCATATATGCCCCATACTCCGACTCCTATCACCACACCGACAATATATCCTGTAGTGAGTCCCAGTCCCCAGTTACAGACTATTCCCATGATAAGCGGGAATATGTACGCACCGGCTGCCTTCAGGCTGCTTACGAAGGTCATATTGAGACAGCGTCCCGTCTCGACGAAAATGTCAGCTATCATTATCGTCTGCCCCAGCGCGATGATATTCAGATTATCCGTAAAAAGACTGAGAGTGTATCTGCATAACAGCGCATTGATCGAAGCCAGCGCTATAGTTATCGGCAGTGAGGTCCTGAGGGTTTTGAACACTCTCTTATATGCTTCTTCCGATTTGCCCGCCCCCACAAGATGTCCGGTTATTATCTGCGTCGACATGGCCGAGGCATTTGAGAAGATCATTGCAAAGGATATAAGTGTATTGCAGTAAGCCCTTGCGGTAACGGAATCATTCCCCATCCCGTTCACAAAAGACAGCAGCGTTGTCTGATACAGGTTATATGTAAGACTTTCTCCGGCTGAAGGAAGTCCTATCTTTATCATCTTTGACAGCAGTCTTCCGGGGAAGGGCTTGAGATAACGCAGTGAAAGCTTTCCTATCTTTGCGCCGTAGAAGAACAGGATGAGCACGGTCACCGCTATGGCCCTTGCACCGATAGTCGATATCGCGACACCTTCAACTCCCTTCTTCAGAAAGGCCAGCGGACCGTAAAGGAAGATATAGTTGCCGATGATATTGATCACATTGATCCCCAGAGACACCCACATTCCTATCTGGGTGTATCCGTTACACCTGAGTATCTGAAGCATTACATTGAAGATCGCTGTGACAAAGCCTCCGCCACCGACGATATAGATGTATATCATCGAATAAGGACGCATCTCATCCGATACGTTAAGGAATCTCATGATAAGAGGATTGGCCGCGCAGAAAGTACCGCTGAGCACAAGGCCGATAACAAAGTTAACGGCAACGGCAAGGGTGTAGATCATGTTCATCTTATCGAACTGTCTGGCTCCGAGATACTGGGCAACCACCACGCTTGTGGCTGTTGCTATGACATTAAAGAGTATGTTCATCATGAACATGATGATATTTGCGTTTCCGACCGCACCTACCGCATACTCATCATAGTGGCTCAGCATCAGCGTATCCACGTTGTTGAGCATCGTGTTCAGGAACAGTTCGAGAAACATCGGCCCCGCCAGCACCAGCAGCGGGGTATTCTCATTTATTACAATTGTTTTTTTCTTATCCATAAACAATAAAGGACTTTAATGTCCCGTCACTGCTGTCTTTCTCAGTCCTTATCCTCCATACTGTACTGCATGAATTCGTATTTTAATCTTGAACCTTCGGATATCTCGGGCGGAAGGAGAGCTCTTGCCACCAGCTTCAGATCATCGCTTTCTGTATCCGTCCGCTTGAGATTTGCATAATCCCCGTCAATGCTCACTACTTCATAAAACCATGTTTCCATATTTTACCTCCTAAGGATCATTCAGCCTTATTCTCCGAAACAGGCTTTGGTTCGTAATACAGTCCCGCAACCGGCGTATCTTCACCCTTGGCGTACAGCTTGCCGTTTTCCATGCGGAAGTTACTGTTATCCGGAGCAAGCTCCACGTTTATCGAAACAAAATAATACTTCTCTTCACCGCTGTCGTACTTTGCATAAAAATATCCGGGCAGGTCATTGCTGAAGATATCCGTGATCGCATTACTGACCACCATGGTAAATTCCAGTTCTTCAACCTCCGTGCCTTCGGGGATCTCACTCTCATCTATACTATATGCGTTCGGAATTCTCAGATAAAAAGGTTCCGGAAGTCCTCTTCCGAAAAAGCCGCCGTATTTCGTGATCATGCAGCCGTTTACCGATCCCGGTTCCATACGCAGGCCCTCATCGGTCCCGTCCCACTCATAGTACTTTGCAAACGCGATCATTCCTTCGGGATAAAGCGCCGCGGTCCAGGCCCCTTCAGTTGCGGATTCCGAAAAATCCAGGCTGCTGGTGCAGGCGCACAAAGTCAATGCCGCTGCGAGCAGTATAATAATTATTCTTTTATGCTCAGCTGTTTTCATCCGCACTCTCCTCAGTCATCCAGCAGTTTCTGCGCAGTCTTATAGAAAGTAAAGCAGCCGCAGTCCAAAAGTTTTCCCTTATCATCCGTGATATCCACATCCACGGTGATCAGATGCGCCCCGCCCTTTCTGAGCTTCGCATCGCAGTAAATATACTCTGTATCCATGGCCGGCGCCAGAAAATGCAATGAGCCGTCTACAGTAGTGACTGCCATTCCGCCCATATTGGCAAGAGTGCCGGCTATGGTATCCGCTATGGCATACAGGCTTCCGCCATGCATGGAGCCATAGGGATTTTTATATTTTTCAACAAAGGGCATGCGTCCCCTGGCATGTTCCTCATCAAGAGAAAGCAGTTCTATTCCCATATAAGTAATGAATTCACTTTTTTTAAGAAAGTCTGCACAGACTTTTGCTATTTCCATTCCTTACCTCATTTCACATGCCGAGATTTTTAAGACTCGCAGGTTCTGCCGGCGCGCCGCCGCACACGGGGCAGCACAGGTTTTCCAGCTCATGATCCTCTGCCCTGCGCATCACGCCGTTACATTTCTTACATCTGTGGATATACTGTCTGAGCAGACGATAATCCGCCTTGAGATCAAAAGAATAAACACAGGCCGCAGGCTCCTTTCCCGACTCAGTTCTCGGCACATACATAGCCAGTCCCTGCTCTTCGGCCCAGTTGCCGCATCTTTTACATACATATACATACTGTACGGCATCTACTGCTGCTCCGGCATTTTCTTTATAAAGTTTCTGCCATTCTTCACCGTATTTTCCTTCTTTTACGGCTTTCAGCGTTCTGCTGTATTCCAAAGGAAAATCAGTCCCTATCCCCCAGTTTGCCGAATAGGTCCTTTTACATCTGCTGCAGGTAAAAGAAAAGCCCGTTGCCATAAAGTGTACCTATGCCTCTTCGCTGCCTGCGGTAAGACTTTTTTTGATCTTTTTACTCCAGGCATACAGCGCGAAGCTGATGGCTACGGCTATGATGGCAACAGCCAGTCCGGTATATAAAACAGGTCTTAACAGAGTTGCGTAATCATAAGGGTCAAAGATTCCGTCATAGTGCAATTTCTCTGAATAATACATCCAGTAAGCTGTAGCGATGAAGGCCGTTATCCACAGAAAAACACGAATGGCAAAAAGTATCTTTATCTTTAATACGGCTTTCTTTTGCATATGCTTCTCCTTTCTTTGACATATAAAACGCTATTATTTATAATATCAGCTATCGGGGTGTGGCTCAGCTTGGTAGAGCGCCTGGTTTGGGACCAGGATGCCGCAGGTTCGAATCCTGTCACCCCGATCTTTTTATGTCTGCGGTTGATAATCTTTCAACCGAAGAACCGTCCCCCCGGTTGATATCTCAACTATGCCGTAAGTTCCCTTTCTTTCCGCAGACCTGGGATACACGGGTGAGCCCGGGTTCATGATCTTCAGCCCCGGCTTTTCATCCAGCAAAGCCACATGGGTATGACCGAACAATGCTATATCTGCATACACATCCTTTGCGGCATCCATCAGTTCCTGCAGTCCGAACTTCACATACTGTCTGTTCCCGTGGCTTAAGTAGATGCGATGCCCTTCGGCTTCTACCACCTTCTCATTCGGATAGGGTGAACCGAAATCCATGTTTCCCGATACCACATGAAAAGGACAGTTAATGTTTTCGATGATCTCCGAAACATCGGCGCAGATATCGCCGCAATGAAGCAGCATATCCGCATCACTCTCCCTGCTCATGATATCCAGTATGGCAGAATTCTTCCCGTGGGTATCACTGATGACAACTATCTTCACAGGATGTTCTCCTTCACCAGCAGATCCCTCATAGCTCTCATTGCCTTGCCTCTGTGGGATATCTCATTCTTCTGCTGCCTTGTCATCTGGGCTGTGGTGCAGCCGTATTCCGGCACATAGAAGAAAGGATCGTAGCCGAAGCCTTCCGAACCCTTAAGTTCTCGGTCCACCATGCCTTCGACTTTTTCTTTTACTATCATGGGTTCATGACCGTTAACACAGGCAGCCATGGCGCAGACAAAGCGCGCGCCGCGCTCTTCATCGGGCACATCCTTCATCTCTTCTATGACATCAAGCATAGCTTGGGTATATGTACGTTCTCCCAGCCATCTGTGTGACTGTACTCCCGGCATCCCGCCCATATGGTCGATCTCAAGGCCCGAGTCATCGGCGATGATGATATATTCTTTCATTTCTGGTTTATTTGCGAGAACATAATCCTCTACCGCTCTGGCCTTTATCAGCGCATTATCGGTAAAGTCTTTTCCGTTCTCCTCTATCTCATCATCAAAGCCTATCTCACTCATGGTCTTAAGTTCGATATCCCTGTCAGAAAGTATCTCGCCTATCTCTTTTAATTTATCCTTATTGGTACTGGCAAATATAACCGTCTTCATAATTGTTCTCCAAGTGTTCCTTTACTGCAGTTTATCCGAGAAATACTCTGCGCCGTATATATCCGTAAACTTGTAAAAACCGATAAACTTGCTGTCCACGTATGTATCGGTGACCCTGAGATTTCCTGATACGGTCATCTCTTCACCCAGATAATAGCTGTCCATGTAATCACCGTTATAACTGTAGTAATCGCAGAGGAAGTCTAACTTATCCCCGCTTTGTATCTCGATAAGCCCGCGGCTTTGGGTATCAGTCACGCTGCTGTCATAATCGGGATCCGCACCGGCTACAACGCTTTGGCCTGTCTTGTTATCAGTAACTATGATCAGCTTGACACGCTCATCATTGAGCATTGCAGGCACATATCCCCATATCGTATCCCCTGTGGTATCCGTGTGATAATATGCTACAGGCTGGTCATTTATTGACATCCATGTGCCCGAAACATCGGGCCACAGATTGCCGTTGTCATCTATGGTATAGAGCACATCAAGTCCCATGTCCACATAGCCGGTACCGTCATCAACAAACATGTTGTACTCCACCATGTCCACCAGCTTCCACTGATCTGCGGGAAGACTGATATAGGAGTTACCGTTGCCGTCCAGTTTCCAGCTGAGGAGTCCCGCATCAAACTGGTTATCGCAGACATAAGCTGCGCTCTCTTCAGGACTTAAGCTGCGCCCCGATACTCCCGAAAATGCGTTCATCATGTTAAGTATGCTTTCGAGCGACTGTATGCCATAAGATGAACCCTGACCGCCTATCATATCAAATACGGAAGTTCCGTAGCTTGCGCCCACGCTCTGTCCAGTACTCTGTATTCCGGCAAATTCCCTGATGCAGTCGGCATACTCGGAATCCATTCCTATCTCGCCGTAAATATTTTCTGCGGTATTTACCTTTGAAGTCTTTCTGTAGGGGAAGTAAACGGATACACCGTAGGCATTTGTCATGTTCGTGGAAGTCCTGTTGTACTTGACTGCTCCGAGTATGGTATCCGCCAGTTTCTTTCCTTCCTCGGTTCCCATGTTCGTTGCAAAATTCACCAGGTCTACCTGGTCTATCTGCGAAGACTGGGCAAACTCTCTGGAAGCGCTTCTTGCATCTGCCACCACCGAATATTTCTTCTCGGTGATCAGGTCGGTAGTCTTTTTCGAGAAGGCCTTGAAGTCGTCGGGAAGTGTCTCTGAAAGCTCCGCAAGGTCAACTATGGACAGCGTGGTCTTCTGACCCTGACAGCTCCTTGCGCAGACGTCCACGAAATCGTCTATTATCATCCTGCCTATCTCGGTAGTTGCCATTGATGTGTTCTTTGAAAGCTCGGTAAGCCATCTCGTGTAATACCAGCCCACACCGGGTTCGGTCTCCTCGGATGCCACCATATAATCGGCATAGTTTGCAGCCATCAGGTCGGTCTCAACCGTTGCCATCAGGCAGGCATCAAAACCTATGATATCGTATTTGATCCCTGCATTTGCAAGGGCTTTGTTAATGCCGCCCAGAGTCATGGAACCTGCAGAAGAATGTGTCTCGTCATAACCGTAACCGGAGAGGGATCCTCCGCCGTGATCCCAGAATATCAGCATATTCCTGTTGGCCGGATAATTCTTGGAACAGTAGTTGATGAACTCCGTAAGGGTAGCCGGGTCGGTCATTGCCTTGTTGCCCATATCAGCTTCCAGCAGCTCCATCTTTCCGCTCTTAACCCTGTATATCTGATTGGTCGTCGAACTGATACCGTTCTGCCACTGACGGCAGCCGCCGGTATATACGATTATCTTTACCTTATCGGAAAGCTCGGCCTTCATCATCTCATTAAGATCGTTGGAAGCCATGCCATGCTTTGATTCCAGGTCGGTACCGCACATATAGACCATTATGGTGATCTCATCCGCTCCGCCGCCCTTGATCGTCGTATATCTGCTGCGTGCTTCGGAAGCCACACTGTCATCAAGATTTCCGGAATTGTTCGGAGTGACCCAGTCACTGTTGGTGCCGCTGACATTGGCATAGGTACTGTTGCCGAAGCCCTGTCCCAAAACTGCTCCCGCTATGTTCGCAACAGAAGAAACGGGACTTGTCGCTCCGCCGTTCCCGCCGCCTCCGAGCAATGCGCCGAGGCCTCCGCCTCCGCCGAGCAGAAGCATCAGTACTATTATGATCAGTCCGCCGGGGCCTCTTGTGGGGCCCCGCTGGCCGCCGTCGCTCCCTCCTCCGGAAAACGCGCTACCGCTACCCACCGGTCCCGTACCGAGACCGCTTCCTCTTCTGTGGACGCCGTTTCCGCTTCCGCTTATGTTCTTTTTCCTACCCTGTTGATCTGCCATTTTAATTGTCCTTTCTTCTTGGAGGCTTAGGCCCCATATACTGAAGATAATATGTTTTCAACATTCCGTTATACAGCTTTCTGTTCTTGTCCGCTTTCCTTCCTATCGCCTTCTCGGCATCCGCATAGGAAGTGATGATGTACATTGACCATGAATCCAGAGCCCTGTATCTCTCACCTATCATCGCATACAGCGCATCCATGTCCGCGTCCCCGCCTATCCTCTCTCCGTAAGGCGGATTGCTGATAAGAAAGCCGTATTTCTTGGGATGACTGAGCTTCGCCGCATCCCTTACCTGAAAATGTATGAGCTTTTCCACTCCTGCAAGTTTTGCATTTTCCCTTGACATCTTCACCATCTCGGGATCGAGGTCATAACCCTGTATGTCGGTATCCACAGACATATCAACGGCTTCAAGTGCTTCTTCCTTCGCATCCTTCCAGTAAGATTCCGGTATAACATGCTGCCAGGTCATCGCAGTAAACTTTCTGTTCATGCCCGGGGCCATGCCTGCTGCCATAAGTGCGGCTTCGATCGGGAAGGTCCCGCAGCCGCAGAAGGGGTCCACGAGTATGCGGTCCTTTTTCCAGGGCGTAAGCATGATAAGCGCTGCTGCCAGGTTCTCCGCGATCGGAGCCTTGGCCGTATGTATACGATAGCCTCTCTTATGAAGCGATTCGCCTGTGGTATCAAGTCCCACCGTCACCTCATCATTTTTAATGAAAACTCTGAAGGGATAGGCTTCGCCGTCTTCTTCAAAGTGGGGCGTATGATATGCATGGCTCAGTCTCTCCACCATGGCTTTTTTCATGACCGACTGAATTGCGGAAGGCGCAAAGAGCGCGCTCTTTACGCTTGCTGCTTTGGCCACCCAGAAACGTCCGTTTTTAGGTATCCACTCTTCTAAAGGCAGGGCTTTGGTCCCCTGGAACAGTTCCTCAAAGCTTGTAGCCCTGAAGCTTCCCAGTTTGACCAGCACTCTCTCTGCAGTCCTTGACCACATATTGATGCGGCAGATCGCTTCGATATCACCTGCAAAGGTGACCCTGCCGTCCGAGACATTGGTCACATCGTAGCCCAGCTCGTCTATCTCTCTTTTCAGCACCGCTTCCAGTCCGAAATGGCAGGGCGCTATCAGTTCAAATGTTTTCATAACGTTTCATTTTACCACTAATCTTCGTGTTCCTCAAGATACAGCTCCTTGGCAAACTGAAGCAGCCCGGCATCTATCTTTCCGGCCTCGGCTTCCTCGTCGAGTATCTCAAACGCCGCCTTGACGGACTTCGGCTTTTTATACGGTCTGTCGTCGGCTATCAGAGAATCGTAGATATCCATTATCGTCAGTATCCTGGTCATCACATCTATATCTTTGCTCTCAAGTTTTTTCGGATAGCCTTTTCCGTTGAGCAGTTCGTGATGATCCGCTGCCATATGCCGCACATCCCTGTACTCATCTCCGAAGGTCATATGCGAAAGTATCTTATCCGTATAGACAACATGGCTCTGCATTATCGTGCGTTCGCCATCCGAAAGGGTCCCCGCCTTTATATGCAGATCATCCTTCTCCTCATCTGTCAGATAGGGTATGCGCGTTCCGTCCTCTTCCTCATAACAGCCTTCTTCCATTTTCTCTATAACTGCCCATTCCTCTTCCTTCAGGGGCCGTCCGCAGTTAAATGCCTGTATATTGTCAGTAAATTCCCGTATCTTCTCTATCTCTTTTCCTGCTTCCGCTTTATCTCTGCGTCCTGTCAGAATATCATTCTGCAGCTTAAGCTCTATGATCTTGAGCCTGTCCCTGAGCCTTGCTTCCTTGCTTCCGAGCTTTGTGGGTTTATCCATGACTTCCAGAGGAACATCCATCTTTCCCACATCATGAAGCATGGCCGCAAGATAAAGCTGCCTCTTATCCTCTGCGGTAAAGAAGTAGTCGGTCTTTTTCTCTTTATGCAGTTCATTGATATAGTCCAGCATCTCGATACAGCGCTTTGCCACATTTTTGGTATGGTTTGCGTTATAGGGCGTACGGCCTTCTATGGCTTCCGCGAAGCCCTCGGCCATGGAGAAGAGCATCTTCTGCGTATCTCTCTGACGTTTTCTCAAAAGATCAGCATACCTGTGGAATATGCCTCCTATATAAATGATCACAAAACCTGCGCTGACTGCAACCAGCGGAAGTTTGACCGAGAAGATACAGAAAAGTAAATAGCAGACTATCGGGTATGCAAGGACTGTCGATATCAGAACCTTAAGACTTCCCCGCATGCCGCTTTTTAATATCAGGACGCCGTATATAAGACTCAGCAGGAATATCGTTATAAAAACAAGGGCTCCGGGCAGGGGGCGCACCACCTTACCGTTCAGGAAAGCTGAAATGTAATTAGCCTGCATCTCCACGCCGTACATCTGCCTGGAGTAATCGCAGGGCACTTTGTAAACGTCCATCATGCCTTCCGAGTATGCTCCGATAAGCACAACGGAGCCGGTGAAATTAGACACGGGAATAGTACCGTCCAGCACATCGGCCATGGAGACCGCTTCTGCCTCGCCGGGTTTTAAGGGATAGATTATCTCTTCGCTGTTATTGTATTCAGGAAGTTCTGCCAGCTTCGAAGCAATGGTGCAGGCGAAGCTCGTGTAGTCGGGCGGAAAGCCGGTATATGCCCTTCTGACCACTCCGTCCGTATCGGTTATCGCGTTGGTAAAGCCGTACTGCGCCACTTTCTCAAGGGCATCATAAGGCTTGTGTTCTTCGCTTATAACATTCCTCACATAATACTTATCGCCATTCTTAGCGATCTCTCTTTCTCCCTCGAGCGCCGATGCCAGCACTATATTGTCATATCTGCCGACGGTTTCCGCCAGGGCTTTATCCTCTTCGGAATCATTGGAACCGGTGAACACTATATCGATGCCTATGACCTGCGGACGCAGCTTCTCATCCTCATCCAGCATTTCTATGAGCTTCGCAAAAAGCTCCCTGTTCCAGTCCGAATAAGGTCCCAGACGGTTAAGGCTCTTTTCGTCTATGGCTATGATCTTTATGTCTTCCGGTATGCCGTCCAGCCTGCGATACAACAGATCCTCCATATATTTTTCTATGCTGTCGGGAAGCCTGAATAAAGCAAGGACCGCTAACAGAACGGATATCAGTACCATCACCGAAAAGCTCAGGTACCTGATGAGTTTTTCATTGTTTTTTTCAAATTGCATTATATGTCGTACACTCCGTTTTATTTGCCATTATTCTATCATTTATCTCTTCCATTTTGTACTGGTTTTTTGTATAATCGTTGTATGCGGGCTTTACGCCCCAATAAAATGACAAAGGAGAGTAAGGTATGAAATTCGGCTACTTTGATGACGCGAACAGAGAATACGTCATCACAACTCCCAGGACACCCTATCCCTGGATCAACTATCTCGGAACACAGGGTTTCTTTTCACTTATTTCCAACACTGCAGGCGGATATTCATTCTATAAAGATGCGCGTCTGCGCAGGATCACACGTTATCGTTATAACAATGTTCCCATTGATATGGGCGGACGCTATTTTTACATCAATGAAAACGGCACCGTATGGAACCCGGGCTGGTCTCCGGTAAAGACGGAGCTTGACGAGTATGAGTGCCGTCACGGCATGGGCTACACCATCATCAAGGGTAAGAAGAACGGCCTCAAGGCAGAAGTCACTTTCTTTGTTCCCCAGGACTACGACGGTGAAGTACAGCAGGTAGTGCTCACCAACGAAGGCACGGCAGAGAAAAATTTCTCACTCTTCTCTTTTGCAGAGTGGTGTCTCTGGGATGCCCAGGACGATTCCAACAACTTCCAGCGTAACTTCTCCACAGGCCGCGTGGAAGTAGACGGTTCGGTCATCTATCACAAGACAGAGTACAGAGACCGCCGCGATCACTATGCATTCTATTCCGTAAATGATTCAATCGACGGTTACGATACCGACAGGGATTCATTCATCGGTCTTTACAACGGCTTTGGCGATCCCCAGGCTGTACTGGCTGACAAGGCTACGGATTCCTTTGCAGACGGCTGGGCTCCCATCGCTTCACATTACAAGAAGATAACTCTGGCTCCCGGTGAGAGCAAGACTCTCGTATTCGTACTCGGTTATGTTGAGATGCCTGCAGATCAGAAGTTTGAAGCTGACGGCAAGACCATCAACAAGGTTAAGGCTAAGGCCATGATCGATAAGTATTCTACTCCCGAGAAGTTCGCTGAGGGCATGAAGGAACTCAAGGGCTACTGGGATAAGCTGCTGGGTATCTTAAGCGTTGATACTCCCGATGATAAGGTTAACCGCATGGTCAACATCTGGAACCAGTATCAGTGCATGGTTACCTTCAACCTTTCACGTTCCGCTTC
>JAEEGL016023633.1_pt1 | contig 28304 bp, 25 predicted proteins | sample 9134231 | NCBI WGS metagenome assembly JAEEGL01 (sample SAMN16246548, study PRJNA631951) | gut metagenome | biome: gut microbiome; feature: rumen; material: fiber-attached | host: Bos | place: Iran: Karaj | collected 2018-10
ATGCCATTATCCACTGCGACCTGCTGATGGATGCTGGCATTCTGAGAATAGAGAAGCATGATGACCGTCTATGTTTCCGCAATCCTGGACTATTGAAGTTGCCAGTAGAGGCCATCTATCGGGGCGGTAACTCAAAGGCTCGTAATCCAAAGATTCAGAATATGCTTCGGATGATTGGCTTTGGTGAGAATGTCGGCTCTGGATTCCCCAAGATTATTGCAGCATGGAAAGAAACAAATTGGGGCGAGCCACAACTGATAAACAAATTGGATGTTGACGAGGTGGAACTGGTGCTGCCCGTACCTTCTCCAAAGTCTGCCGTTAAGACTGTAAATGAGACTGTAAATGAGACTGTAAATGAGACTGTAAATGAGACTGTAAAAATCAGTGATGCTCAAGAGAAGATTTTGCAACTCCTTCAAAATAATGAAGATATAACCTATGAGGAAATTGCAGAAAAAATGAGTATTTCAAGGGCAACAGTAGGAAGGCATATAAGTGTTCTGAAGAAAAGCGGAATACTTAAGCGTATAGGTGAAGACAAGAATGGGCGTTGGATAATTCTAATCCAAAAGAAAGGCTGACTTTAGGGTAAGTACCAAACATTTTTATATTATAAACATGACCGCGAAGGAAAATAATCGTACGTTCCTAACGGAAGTAAACAAAATTTATCAGGTGCTTGGAGGAGCGTAAGGCCCCGATTTCAGGGCGTTCCAGTGCCCTCGGGGTTTCCTCCGGGCAAAGGCCGACTTTCCGCCGATGAAACACCCGTTTTCCTCCGAGCCAACTGCGACGCTGCAGGGAACCTTCTGTAGCCGTTCCTTTAGAAGTGCTGATTTTGTAAATTTATTCTACCAATATTTGCTTTGCTGAGGCCTTAGACCGTCTTGCCCTGAAAAACGTTGAATCAAAATTGGACAATTGGACAAAACTAAAATTCGATTGGAATCGACGGTACTAATGACAATAATTTAATTATATTATATATTATAATATATAATATAATTAATATAATATATATACTATTAATTATTTCCTTTCTTTGTCTAAATTACGACAAAGAAAAAACATTTTGTCCAATTGTCCAATCGTCCAATCAAGGCGGATTGTACTTCCCTGGAAAAAACTATTTCAAAAAATATATCCGTTTTTTCTTGTTCGTCAGAAATCATGATTCGGATATGGTATCCTGTTGGTTGCGAGCGACCAGAGGATGAGCGCGACAGACTTAGAAAGCGGGAAGATATTTGTGAAAAATTAAAAAAAAAGACGAAAGATTTGGTTGGTTTGTGAAAAATGTATATATTTGCCAAACAGTAACTAAAAAATCATAATGGATCAAGCAGCGGTCAAAAAGCGTGTTGTCGGCGTAGACATCAGTCTGGAGGAGACAACCTATGCTATCGTGGATGCCAAAGGGGATATCTTCGCCAAGAAGAGTTTTCCTACCAATGACTATCCCGACGTGCATGGGTTCGTGAGCGCGTTGAGCGGACATATCCTCGACCTGGTGGAACAGAATGGGGGCTATGAGACCATCCGTGCGGTGGGCATCAGTGCACCCAGTGCCAGTTATATGACGGGGTGTATCGTCAACTCGGCCAACCTGCCGTGGAAGGGGGTGATACCCTTGGCAGCGATGCTGCGCGGACGACTGGGACTGGCTGTGGCCGTGGCCAACGATGCGCATGCGATAGCCTTAGGAGAGCATGCTTTTGGCTGTGCTCATGGCATGCAGAACTTCGTGCTGATCACGCTGGGCAGCGGCATGGGCAGTTGCTTCTTCTCGAATGGTGTAGCGCATCAGGGCAACGACGGCATGGGTTGCGAGGTCGGACATACGTGTGTGGCGCTGGACGGCCGACAGTGTGGCTGCGGCAACCACGGGTGCCTGGAAACGTACACGGGTGCGCGCGGCATCGTGCAGACGGCCCGTGAACTGATGAGTGAGACCACAGAGCCCTCGCTGATGAGGGGCGTGGAGGGACTGACGCCAAAGATGATTACGGCTTTCTGTGAGCAGGGCGACAAACTGGCTCAGGAGGTGTATCGTCGTACGGGCGAGGTGCTGGGCATGGGCCTGGCCAACTATGCGTCGCTCGTGGATCCCGAAGCGTTTATCTTCGCTGGGGGCGTGTCGAAGGCGGGCGACTGGCTGCTCGAGCCGGCCAAGAAGGCGTTTGAATCGTATGTATTCCCCAATATCTCTGGACATGTGCAGTTCCTCCTCTCGGAACTCGACGACGAGGCCCACGACGTGCTGGGCGCCAGCGTGCTGGCATGGGAGGCGAAAGAGTATTCATTATTTAAGTAGTAAACAGTAATCTAATCAGTTATGGTGGCAATGGATCAAGTAGATGGTGTTGAGATCGTGGATCAGATTAAGACACGTGTGGTAGGTATCGATATCCGTCTTTCAAGGACTACCTTCGCGGTGGTGGATGTCAGGGGAGAAATTGTGGCTCAGGATCGGTTTGTCACCGCTGATTATCCGGATATCAACGACTATGTGAAGGTGTTGAGCGACAAGGTGATGATGCTGGTCGAGGAGAACGGCGGCTACGAGACGGTGCGCTCCATCGGCGTGAGCGTGCCCAGCGCCAGCTCGGTGACGGGCTGTATAGAGAACGCGGCGAACATGCCATGGAAGGGCGTTATACCGCTGGCAGCGATGCTGCGCGACAGACTGGGACTGGCGGTGGCTGTGGCCAACGATGCGCATATCACGGCCCTGGGTGAGAAGGCTTACGGCAGTGCGCATGGGATGCAGGACTTCGTGGTGGTGTCAATCAGTCACGGTGGTTTGGGAAGCTGTTTCTTCAGCAACGGGCATCCGCACTTGGGATACAACGGCTTCGCAGGTGAGTTCGGGCATACTTGTGTCAAGGTGAACGGACGCCAGTGTGGCTGCGGGCGCAGGGGCTGTCTGGAGACATACTGCTCGGTCAAGGGGTTGCTGACCACCATCGACGAGCTGATGGCGGAGGCCGACGAGCCCACGATGCTGACCGATCTGTGCCAGAAGGATATCGCTTCGATAGCGGCCTGCTGCGACAAGGGTGACAAGCTGGCCATCGAGGCCTTCCGTCGCGTGGGTGATATGCTGGGACTCGGACTGGCTAACTATGCCTCGATACTGAACCCGGAAGCCATCATCCTGACGGGCGACATGACGGTGGCAGGTAAGTGGCTGCTCAAACCCATGCGCGCCTCGTTTGACGAACATGTCTTCCAGAATATCAAGAACAAGACACGAATACTCGTTTCCATCCTCAAGGAAGGCGAACGCGATGTGCTGGGCGCCAGTGCTCTGGCATGGGACGTGAAGGAGTACTCGCTGTTCAAATAAGTCAACTATATCATAATACTTTACTAAAACTGTGGAAGAGTTTAATATCAAGACAAGGGTTGTTGGTGTCGACATCAGCAATGAACGTACTACCTATGCAATCGTGGATATCCGAGGGAATATCCTGGCGGAGAATTCCTTCTCTACGGAAAACTATCCTGACATTAACCAATTTGTGACAGTGCTCAGTGAACGCATCGTGATGCAGGTCGAGGAGAATGGTGGCTATGAGACCATCCGCTCGATCGGCGTGAGCTCGCCGAGTGCCAGTCCGGTATCGGGCTGTATTGAGAATGCCGCCAATCTGCCGTGGAAGGGGGTGATACCCCTGGCTGCGATGCTGCGCGACAGACTGGGACTGGCTGTGGGACTATCGAACGATGCGCATATATCGGCGTTGGGCGAATATACCTTCGGTAATGCGCATGGCATGTCGAACTTCGTGTTGGTGAGCTTGGGCGTGGGCGTGGGCAGTTGTTTCTTCTCGTCGGGCAGGGACCATCAGGGCCATCTGGGCTTTGCGGGTGAGTTCGGTCATACGTGTATCGTAGATCACGGACGAAAGTGTGCTTGTGGACACGAGGGCTGTCTGGAGTCGTATGTGGGTGCCGCAGGCATCGTGAACACCGCTCAGCAGGTGTTGGCCGAGAGTGGTAGTCCGTCAATGTTACGCGAGCTGGAGAAATTGTCGCCACATACCATCTGCGATTGCTGTAACAAGGGCGACGAACTGGCCATCGAGGTATTTCGACGCACGGGTTACATGCTGGGTATTGGACTGGCTAACTATGCCTCGATCATCGACCCTGAGGCATTCATCCTGACGGGCGGCATCTCGAAGGCTGGCAGATGGCTGACAGATCCGGCCTATGAGTCGATGGAGGAACATGTGTTTGGCAACCTTCGTGGAAAGGTGAAGTTGCTGACATCGAAACTGGACGATCGTGAGCGCGACGTGCTGGGAGCGAGTGCTCTGGCATGGAGCGTACCAGAATATTCACTGTTTAAATAAGAATGAACGTAGATAGAATCAAAGAAATCATAGAGCAGAAACCGAATCTGAGTACCGCCCTCGGGATGGAGTTCATCTCCACTCCCGAGGTCGATACTTGTATGGCAAGGATGAGAGTCGATGAGCGCAACAGGCAGCCCTTCGGCTTCCTGAGCGGCGGTGCATCGTTGGCGCTGGCGGAGAACGTGGCGGGCGTGGGCTCGTCGGCGCTCTGTCCGCACTGCGCTTGTGTGGGTATAGAGGTCAGTGGCAGTCATGTGAAAGCCGTAGCCGAAGGGGATACCGTGACGGCCTATGCGCGGATGTTGCACAAAGGCAAGACGCTGCATGTGTGGAACGTGGATATCAAGGATACCTCGGGAGATCTGATCTCGAATGTCCGAGTGACGAACTATATCATCAGACAGAAGAAGGGATGACAGGATTCGCACTTTTCCGACTGCCTTATGCTATGGAGGCAACCTGCATTCGTCAGACGACAGGGGCCCCCACAGAGCTAGAGGCCTGTCAGGAGCTGAACGGACGACAGGGGTTCGTGGTGGCACCCTTCGAGGTGAAGACGGGGCAGCCCATCCTGCTGATACAGCCTGACGAGGTGACGACCATCGATCTGCGCGAGGGCATCACTGGTCTGCAGGGGGCGATACCGCCCTTGGAAGCAGCGCCGACGGCCGGGGGTAGCAGAGACTCGTATGCCATCGACTTTGCTAACTTCCACGCGCAACTGTGCATGGGCACCTTCCAGAAGATTGTGCTGGCACGGTGTGCCGACGAGCCGCAGACGGAGGCGTTGTCGCCCGAGGCACTGTTCATGAGGGCTTGTGAGCGCTATCCACGTATGTTCATCGCCCTTGTCTGGACGGCCAAGAGCGGCTGTTGGCTGACGGCCACGCCTGAGATCTTGTTGGAAGGAAAGGACAACCACTGGCGCACCATCGCTCTGGCTGGCACCATGCGACTGGAAGGCGAGAGTCTGGCAGGCGAGGGTGAGACAGCCACGTGGACCACGAAGAACATCCAGGAGCAGCGTATCGTGACCACTTATATCACGGAGTGCCTGGAGCAGTTTACCTGCGACTTCCACGAGGAGGGGCCTCGGACGGTGCGGGCGGCCAACCTGGTGCATCTGAGGAGCGATTTCACGTTTACGCTCCCTGATAACCAGCATATCGGCGACCTGTTGCAGGTGCTCCATCCCACACCGGCAGTCTGCGGACTGCCTAAGCGCGAGGCCTTCCGTTTTATTACCCACAACGAGCATACACCTCGACGGTACTACTCGGGATTCATGGGGATGATTGGTGAGACGGAGACGCATCTCTATGTGTCGCTGCGGTGCATGAACATCGCGAGGGACGGCTATCGGCTTTATGCCGGTGGCGGACTGCTGAAGGAGAGCTCCGAGGAACTGGAGTGGCAGGAGACAGAGGCGAAGATGGAGACCATGAGACGAATATTGGATAATCAATTATCATATTAATTCATTTTATTGTTAAATTTTAAATTGTGATACTATGTATAGCAATAAAGAAAATGTGAACATCCTAACGGCGCTGTTGTCGACGTTTGGAGTGAGGCACGCTGTGGTGTGCCCTGGTAGTAGGAACGCAGCCATCGTGCACAACCTCAACGAGTGCCCTGAGATCACGTGCATCCCCGTGACTGACGAGCGCTCGGCGGGCTTCTATGCCCTGGGCATGGCGCTTGGCGAGAAGTTGCCTGTGATAGTGTGCGTGACCAGTGGTACGGCCTTGTTAAACCTGGCGCCTGCCGTCGCGGAGGCGTATTATCAGTGCGCACCGCTGATCGTGGTGTCGGCCGACCGTCCACCACAGTGGATAGATCAGTTGGACGGACAGACGTTGCCACAACCTGATGCCCTTGGACGGTTCGTGCGCAAGGCGGTGACGCTGCCTGAGCCGCACAATGAGGAGGAACACTGGTATTGTAACCGTCTGGTGAACGAGGCGCTGCTGGAGACGTTGCGTCACGGTGGCGGCCCCGTACATATCAACGTGCCCATTACGGAGCCGTTGTTCGAATTCACCGTCGAGAAGTTGCCTGAGGAACGGGAGATCGACTGCACAGCCAACGAACTCTCGGAAGACGAGGCTGCTGCTGTCACCCTGCACTTCCTACAGGCTGAACGACCGCTGTTGATTAGTGGGCAGCCGTTGAACGCGCTGATGGACGAGGCCGTGTATCTCGTGGCCGATGACGAGAGCTATACACCCGATTTTGTGCTGAACATGGGTGGCTCTATCGTGAGCAAGCGCTTGAAGCAATACCTGAGAAGGGCCAAGGAGAGCTGGCTGGTGAACGAGGCGGGAACGATGGCCGACCCCTTCATGAACCTGACATATATCATCGAGGGTTGCCGCAGTGATGTGGAGGACTATCTGACTACGGTGCTGGAAGTACGGAAGAAGGACTTCGTGGAGAAGTGGAAAGATTTGTTGGACAGGATCAGGGATCACGTGAATGCCTACCAGCCTGACTATTCGCAGATGGCGGCCGTGAAACTGTTTGAGAAGAAGATCGGCCAGGCTGAGGATATGTACGTGCATTACGCGAACTCGACGGCCATCCGTCTGGCGAACACCTATGCCGAGCATGATGTGTTCTGTAATCGGGGTGTGAACGGCATTGATGGGTCGCTGTCGACGGCGGCTGGCTTCTCGTGCGTGACGGACAAGAAGGTGTTCTGTGTCATCGGCGACCTGAGTTTCTTCTACGACCAGAATGCGCTGTGGAACCAGAACCTACGCGGGAACTTACGTATCCTTTTGCTGAACAATGGACGTGGGGGCATCTTCAACACGCTGAAGGGGCTGGAGAAGAGTGAGGCGCGCGACACGCTCGTGGCTGCCAAGCACCACACCACGGCAGAGGGTATCTGTGAGCAGAACAAGGTGGACTACATGAAGGCAAAAAGCATGAGGGATCTGAAGAAGGGTATCGAAAAGTTGGTCGACTCGAAGAGCAGGCGTCCCATGCTGCTGGAGGTGTTCACGGATGCCGATGAGGATGCGCGTGTCGTCAAGGACTATTATGAATCATTGAAACAAGTAAAAATTTAAAGCTATGAGACAGTGGAAAACTATCAAGGAGTTTAAGGAAATACTTTTCGAGGAATATAACGGTATCGCGAAGATCACCATCAACAGACCGCGTTACCGTAACGCTTTTACGCCGAAGACCACATGGGAGCTATCGCAGGCCTTTGCGTTGTGCAGGGAGATGCAGGACATCAGTGTGGTGCTGTTGACGGGTGCCATGTCGGAGGTGCCAGAGGGACAACAGCTCGCTGACGTGAAGCATGCTTTCTGCTCGGGAGGCGATATGCATGTGAAGGGACGGGGCGGCTATGTCGACGAGGAGGGCGTGCCACGTCTGAGCGTGCTCGACGTGCAGATGCAGATACGGCGTCTGCCCAAACCCGTCATCGCCATGGTGAACGGCTATGCCATCGGAGGCGGTCATGTGCTGCATCTGGTGTGCGACCTGACCATCGCCTCGGAGAATGCTATCTTCGGACAGACGGGACCTAAGGTGGGCTCGTTTGATGCAGGCTTCGGCTCGTCGTACCTCGCGCGGATCGTGGGACAGAAGAAGGCCCGTGAGATATGGTTCCTCTGCAGACAGTACACGGCCAAGGAGGCCGAGGAGATGGGGATGGTGAACAAAGTGGTGCCCATCGAGCGTCTCGAGGACGAGTGCGTGGAGTGGGCGGAGGTCATGATGGAACGCTCGCCGCTGGCACTGCGTATGATCAAGGCCGGACTGAACGCCGAGCTCGACGGACAGGCGGGCATCCAGGAACTGGCTGGCGACTGTACGATGCTGTACTACTTCCTCGACGAGGCGCAGGAGGGAGGAAAGGCGTTCCTCGAGAAGCGGAAGCCTGACTTCAAGAAATATCCGAAACTGCCGTAGGATGTTAATCTCAGGGAGCAGTCTCCCGACTCCAGAAAACTTATAACAATGAAATACAGAATAGAGAAAAGAGTGCTGCATTTTAAACAGCCGGCAGGGACATCCAGAGGTGTGTATACCACGCGTAAAGTCTGGCTTGTGCTGCTCTCTGACGGAGAGCGTCAGGGAGTAGGGGAGTGTGCGCCTCTGCCTGATCTGAGTTGTGATGCCTTGGAGGATGAGAGGTATCAGAGTATATTAAGTAAGGTGTGCGAGGAGATCTGCGACACGGGTATCGTGAACTACGACTATCTGCGCGACTACCCCTCGATGCTCTTCGGACTGGAGACGGCCTTGCTTAATCTGAAGTTGGGAGACTGCCTCTTTGACACGTCCTTTAGTCGGGGTGAGGAGGGCATACCCATCAACGGACTGGTATGGATGGGTAATTATGATGAGATGCTCCGTCGGATGGAAGAGAAACTCGAACAGGGCTTCCATTGTGTGAAACTGAAGATCGGAGCCATCGACTTCGAGCAGGAACTGGATCTGGTGAGACGGATACGGGCTCGCTTCACGCATCATGAGGTGGAATTGCGATTGGATGCCAATGGGGCCTTCCCTTATCAGGAGGCGCTCTATAAGCTGGAGTTGTTATCGCAGTATAATATCCATTCTATCGAGCAGCCCATCAAGGCCGGACAGTGGGGGTATATGGCTGAGCTCTGTAGGGAGTCGCCCCTGCCCATCGCACTCGACGAAGAGCTGATAGGCATTAATGATCCGGAAATGAAGCGTCATATGCTTGGGATGGTCAAACCACGATATATCATCCTGAAACCCTCACTCCATGGTGGTATGATGGGGTGCAGAGAGTGGATTGGCATTGCGGCCGATCTAGGTATTGGCTCATGGATTACCTCGGCTCTGGAGAGTAATATCGGTCTGAACGCCATCGCCCAGTTTGCTTCGGAGGTGTATGGCGACCATATCGGTATGCCGCAGGGGTTGGGAACGGGCCAGTTGTTCACTGATAATATTCCGATGCCACTTGAGATACGTGGCGACAGACTATGGCGATGTCGTTAGACCAGTTCCTTGAGGAGTGGAATAACGCCTCGCCTTATGTGCGCGTGCAGACCAGTGGTAGTACGGGCGCACCGAAGCCGATGCTCGTGGAGAAGCAACGGATGCTGGCCTCGGCCCGTCGTACGAACGACTTTCTCGGTCTGCGCAAAGGTGACACGGCCCTGCTCTGTATGTCGCTCGACTATATCGCTGGTAAGATGATGGTGGTGCGGGCCCTGGAACGTGGTCTGCGACTGGTGACGGTTCAACCCTCGGGGCATCCGCTTCAGAAGTCTGTCGCTGAGGATGACGTGCTCACCTTCGCTGCCATGGTGCCCTTGCAGGTTTACAACGCATTACAGGTTGACGAGGAGCGCGAGCGTCTGAGAAGGATACGACATCTGATTATCGGAGGTGGGGCTATCGACGTGTCGTTGACTGAAGGACTGAAGGACTTCCCCAATGCCGTGTGGAGCACCTATGGTATGACGGAGACCCTCTCGCATATCGCACTCCGTCGCATCAACGGGCCTGAGGCATCAGACTGGTATACGCCGTTCCCATCGGTGGGTGTCAGTGTGTCGGCAGACGACTGTCTGGTTATCGATGCTCCGGAGGTGTGCGCGGAACGTCTCGTAACCAATGATATCGTCGAACTGGTACAGACGGAACAGGGGGGGCGCTTCCGTATCCTCGGAAGGAAGGATAATGTGATCTGCTCTGGTGGCATTAAGATCCAGGCGGAGGAGGTGGAGCGCCTGTTGCGCCCTCATCTCTCGGCGCCCTATATCATCACTAAGTGTCCGGATACAAAGTTCGGCGAGATCGTGGTGTTGCTGACAGAGGGGACGGTTGACGAGGCGCGCACGGTCTGTGAGACGGTGCTGAGCGGATACCTCCGCCCTCGTGGCTATATCCATGTAGACAAAATACCGCTGACGGAGACTGGAAAGCCTGCCCGTCAGCGGATATTAGAGATTGCGAGGTACTCTATTTTACAATAACTTTCTTAGTGCGCGTATGCCCGTCTTCTAACTGCTCGTTGCAGATGTTAACTCCTTTGGCGAGATTCTTGCGGGGCATGCCTGCGATAGAATAGATCTGTCGACTGACGACCTTCTTCTGATCGTCGTTGTCGATGGCGCGGATACTGCTTTCTGTGTTCTCCACGACCTCGCGTGTGACGCTCTCGAAGGGAACGGTGAGCCGTTCCTGTCCATAGCGCTGGATGGCAAAATAGGTATAGCTGGTGGTCAACTCATAGACCAGCTCGTTGACACCTGCCTGGATGGGCGGATACATCTCTGCCTGTGCTTCTCCAAACTCGTCTCTGAGGGAAATCTTCCATTGCAGGCCTTCTGGTAGTGGCTCTGAGGTCTTGACGGTGATGATGTGCTTGGTGCCTTGGTTGACATCGCAGCCCCAGCCAGAACCTCCAATCTCGCCCCATTGGCCGGAGAATGTGGCGGTGCCGCTGTAGATCTTACCATCGGCGGCAGCATCACCTGTGACGGAACTCGACCAGTTCGTGAGCAGTGGCAGTTGTTCCTTGGTGCCGATGGCAGGACCGTTAGGCACGTAGGTCTGCTCCACAAACTCTGCCGGCTCACGGATGCCCCACCAGCCCATCCACCAGTCGAGATCGGCTTCTGGTGCAACCACCTTTGTGCCGTTGGCAGTAGACAGGTAGAAGTCGGAGGCGATACGTACGTTTGTGTTGACATCTTCTTTGCCGAGCAGGAAACGGTCTAGATAGGCCTCGACCTCAGGCTCTTGAGTCTCCGGCAACTGACAATGGCCGTGGTCGCTAACGAAGGAATAGCCTACACGGTCGCCGATGCCGTATTGCTCCCATACCTTTGCTGCGGCATTCATGGAGACAAAACCCGACTGGTCGGCCAGCCATATCTGTGTGGGGTTGCCAAGCATCAACAGAGCACGTGGGCACACCATCGCAGCCAGCTCATGATGGTCGTAGGGAAGGTAGGAGACATCCTTGCCTCCGTATTCGTTCTTCAGTTTCTCCATGAACCAGTGGTAGTCGGTACGGTCGAGACTCTCCACACCAGAATCACCGGCATTGAGAACATCCTTGTTGAGAACGCGTGAGAAACGCCATGCGGCAGCGCCACCACCACCTGGTTCCTGGGCGATGGTCAGGGCGATTCGCTCGTCGAAGGCTCCGCAGAAAAGGGCCATTTTACCAGCGTAGGAGCATCCTGTGACACCGATATGCTTGGTGTCGATCTTAGAGACCTCAGGACCAAGCTGCTGGAGACCGTCGATTAGACGACTCAGTCCCCACGCCCATTCGCTGTAGGCTCCGTTTCCTACCAGATCAGGATAGAGGCGCTCGAACTCGCGCTTGCCAGAGTCGAAGAACTGACTGTAGCCGTTGACCTGTGATGACGAGAAGTTCATGTAGGCGATAGGCCTTGATGTGATAAGGGTGTTTGTCAGACTGATATTGTCCATGCCGATCATCAGGGGATAGGGAGCCTCTCCTGTCGACGGGTAGTGGATGGTCGCACTGAGTTTCAGCACTTCGCCATTGATGGTGACTGTCACCCTCAGTGTGTCGGCATCCATCGTGGCCGTGACGGCTGAGGAAGCTACGGCGGGTTTGGTGCCGATTTCGTAATGCTGGATCTCCTTGGCTATCTCGCCTCTTCGCTGTGTCCAGTCTGAAAAGTCTGTGGCACGTCCGCTGCCGTCAGACCACTCCAGAGGGTCTGGCAGTGGGTCGATCCTGCGTCCCTCAGCCTTGGTCGGCAGGACGGGATGAACATTCTCACCTGTGTTCTCCACCTCGTAAACAAGGGGGATGTCTGTGGCTGTTCTTGTCTTGCCGCTTAGAGGTGAGAGAACCTGTGCTGATGCTCCTAAGCAGGTGAGTAGCACGAGGGTAAGGGTAGAAAGTTTCTTCATAAGTCTTGGTTTTTAAGTGAATGAAAAGATATGGTTGTGCTTATGACCACAAAAATACAATAAAGGTTGGTAAACGACTTTCAAAATGGGCTCAAAAATAGTGGGTTTTGTCTCATCTCTGTATCAGAAGGCAGAAAAACGATACTTTGCAAAAGAAAAGGTTACATGATATAAAGTGAGATAGGGTCACTCTCACGAGCAACCCTATCTGCGATTAGTTAGTAATATGATTAGGTCTATTATTAAGTTGATTGGTAACTTATTTAATCGTCAGCACTCTCTGTAGAAGTCGAGTGCCTCGAAGATTTCTTCTTTTGTGGCCGTCTGGTTGATGCGGATGTCTCCGATGCCTCCAAGCAGCGTGAAGTTGATGATGCCCGATGTGTTCTTCTTGTCGTGGGTCATGAGCTCGAAGAGATCGGGATAGTCGTCGCAGGTGATGGTCATCTTACCATAGTGCTCTTTGATGAAGCTGACCGTCTGCCGCATCTTGTCCGATGGGAATCCTGTCTTGACAGTACTCAGGTAGAGCTCGCATATCAGGCCCCAGGCAACAGCATAGCCATGGAGTACAGGCTTGTGTCTGAGAGCGAAAGACTCAAAGGCATGACCTGCGGTGTGACCGAGGTTCAGAGCCTTACGGATGCCCTGTTCTGTGGGGTCTTCCTCGACGATGCGCTCCTTCACAGCAACGCTGTCGGCCACCATCTGTCTGAGCTTTGCAAGATCTGGCTGCTCCAGATCGAAGGTGATGAGTTCTGCCCACATCTGTTCGCCAGAGATCAGACCGTGCTTAAGCATTTCTGCATAGCCGGAACAGATATTCTCTCTGTCGAGTGTCTGAAGGAACTGAGTGTCGAGGATAACGGTATGAGCATTGCTGAATACACCAATCTCGTTTTTCAGTCCTCCGAAGTTGATACCTGTCTTTCCACCGACAGAGGCATCAACCATGGCAAGAAGCGTGGTAGGGATGTTGATATAGCTGATACCTCGTTTGAAGGTAGAAGCTGCAAAACCTCCAAGATCCGTCACCATACCTCCACCTATATTTATTAATAAGGAGTGACGTGTGCCTCCACCCTTGCCCAGTTCCTCCCACACGTGCGTCAGGGAGCTGAGCGTCTTACAGGCATCGGTGGCTCCGATCACGATATGGTAGGCGCTCTCTAGACCGCCGACCTTTTCGATGGCGGGGACACAGAGTCTTGCCGTCGTCTCATCTGCAAGAATAAACACACGGTCGTACTCACATTTTTTCATGGCTGTTGTGAGTGCTTGTTCAAGCTGATCGGATATAACGACTTCTTGTCGGGTCATCTTTTAATGGTTCGGGTCTGTCTTTATTGATTCGCCGACAAAGATACGATAATTTTTCATAATTTACATCATATTTAAGAAAAAAATGCCGCTCGTTTATTAAACTTTCCTTTGCTGATTGCGTCAAAAGTTCAAAAAAACTAAAGATAGAATGAGAAGACTAATGATTCTGACTGTCTTTCTGTCGATGACAGTCGCGCTGTTCGCCCAGCACAAAGTAACGGGAAAGGTTATAGAACAAGACACAAAAGAAGCCGTTATACAGGCGACTGCATCTCTGTTGAGTGGCGAGAAAGTTGTATCCAATGCATTAACCAACACAGAAGGATTTTTTTCCATTACAGCCCCTGGCGATGGTACTTATACGCTGAGAGTAACATTCGTGGGCTTCAAGACCTATACGAAGAAGATATCCATCAAGGATGGTAAGGACTATCATGCCGGCACTATCTCACTGGCTCCGGATGCCATCATGTTGAAGGGTGCCACAGTGACGGCTCATGCATCGAAGGTGACACTGAAGGCCGATACCTTTGTCTATAATGCCAATGCCTTCCGTACTCCAGAGGGATCGGTGGTTGAGGAACTGGTAAAACGACTGCCTGGTGCTGAGGTCAGTGACGACGGTTCTATTAAGATTAATGGTAAGGAAGTGAAGAAGATCCTTGTGGAAGGCAAAGAGTTCATGACGGGCGACACCAAGACGGCCTTGAAAAACCTGCCTACCAATATCATCGATCGTATCAAGGCCTACGACAGACAGAGTGACCTTGCTCGTGTATCGGGTATTGAGGATGGTGAGGAGGAGACCGTCCTCGACTTCGGCGTTAAACCGGGTATGAACAAGGGATTCATGTTGAACGCCGACCTGGGAGCTGGTACGGAGCATCGTTATGCAGGTCGTATCTTCGGTGGCTTGATGAGTGACGGCTTGAACCTGATGATGATGACCAATGCCAATAACACCAACGATATGGGCTTCCCTGGTGGTGGAGGAGGTGGACGTTTCGGCATGGGACGTCAGGGACTGACTGCCATGAAGATGACAGGTGTCAATATCAACTACGAGAAGACCAATAAGCTGAGGTTGGATGGTAGTGTGCGCTGGAACCACAGTGATGGTGACGTGTTCTCCAAGAGTTCTACGGAAGATATCTTCGGCGAGAAAGTGTCTCAGTTTGGTAACAGCCGACGGAACCAGTATTCGCGCTCAGACGGCTGGAACGCGCAGATGCGTCTGGAGTGGCAGCCTGACTCAATGACGAACATCTTGTTCCGCCCGAATTTCAGATATAACGTCAGTGATGGCGCTAACTCCAGCGTGAGAGCTACTTTCGACAAAAACCCCTATGATTATACTGACGATCCTTTGGCATCGGTGAAGGAGCTTGCACAGAAGTACGGCTTTGTGAAGAACTTCAGTGAGCAGGATGGTATCAGCTATGATGAATCGAAGAACCTCGGTGGTATGTTGCAGTTCAACAGACGTCTGAATAACAAGGGGCGTAACATCACCTTGCAGTTGAATGGTAACTGGAGCGAGGGCAGGAGCAAGTCGATGAGCAATGACTTCACGGAGATGTTCCAGCTGATGAACTATCTTGGCACGAGCGACTCTATCAAACAGACCAACCGTTACAGTGTGACGCCGGAGGATCGATGGGGCTATAGCGCCAGAATGACCTACAGCGAGCCAATCATGCGTCAGGTGTACTTGCAGTTCAGCTATACCTACCAGTACAGCTTTACGAAGAGCGACCGTGCTACCTATAGTCTGACTGGTGTCGACTATTCCGGTATTACTCCTTCCTATCGTAACTGGGATGCATATCTGGGTCGTCTGGTTAATCCTCTTGATATGTACGAGGATGTGAAACTGAGTCGTAAGTCGGAATATAAGAACTATATCCATACTGGTGAGGTGATGCTGCGCATCGTTCGTCCTGCCTATAATTTCAATATCGGTTTCCAGGTGATTCCTCAGAAGACACATTTCATGCAGGACTATCAGGGCGTTCATGCAGATACGACGCGTACGGTGGTCAACTTCACGCCGACTCTTGACTTCCGTTGGAAGAAGTCGATGACGGGTCAGTTGCGCTTCACCTATCGTGGACGTAGTCAGCAGCCGTCGATGAGCGATCTGCTTGATATCGAGGACGACAGCGACTATCTGCGTATCACAAAGGGTAACCCTGGCCTGAAACCCTCGTTCACCCAGAACTTCACCCTTTTCTATAATGATTATTTCCAGAAGCACCAGCGGGCCGTGATGACCTTCGTGAACTTCTCGACAACCAGCAATTCTATTGCCAACAAGACGACGCTTGACAAGTCAAGAGGTGCTACGATCACACAACCGGTGAATGTGAATGGTAACTGGAATGGTAATATGGGCTTCATGTTCAATACGGCTATCGACTCTGCCGGCTTCTTCAATATGAACACCTTCACAAATCTAAGCTATAATCGTCGTGTGGGATTCGTCAGTGTCGATATGGCGTCTGATTCTCAGAAGAGTTCTACTAATACAATGGGCATCGGCGAGCGTCTGGCAGGTAGCTATCGTAATGAATGGTTGGAAGTGGAGCTGAACGGCTCGTTGAACTACAACCACTCTCGCAGTAAACTCCAGCCGAACAACAACCTCGATACTTGGATGTTCTCTTATGGCGGTATGGTGGGCGTGACGGCTCCTTGGGGTACGTCGCTTACAACCAACATGAATATGCAGAGCCGTCGTGGTTATAGCGATAAGTCGATGAACACCAATGAACTGATATGGAATGCACAGATCTCACAGAGCTTCCTGAAGGGAAATGCACTGACCATCTCGCTGCAGCTCTATGATATCCTGAAGCAGCAGTCAACCGTGAGTCGTATGATCTCTGAGATGCAGCGTAGTGATACGGAGTATAATGCTATCACCAGCTATGGCATGGTGCACGTGATCTATCGTCTGAATGTCTTCGGCGGAAGAGGAGCCCGTGGTGGTTTTGGCGGTCCTTTCGGTGGCGGTCCTCGTGGCGGCGCTGGTCCTCGTGGCGGTGGCGGTCCTCGTGGTGGGGCTGGCCCTCGTGGCGGTGGCTTCGGTGGCCCAAGACGCTTCTAACTTCTAGTATAAACAAAGAATCCCACCAATCGGTGGGATTCTTTTTGTAATCTGTTTCTGTTCTTTATTTCCTGTCGTCGACGTTGTCGCCTTCTGTAGGTGACATCTCTTCCTTGAAGTCTGTGACACCGTTTTCCACAAGGATATTATACCAGGTGATGAGCTTCTTGATATCGCTGTTATGCACGCGATCACGATCCCACTCCGGCAGTACCTTCGTGAAGTAGTCCTGCAGCTCAGCGCCAGAGGCTTTCTTCTCGTTGATGCTGGCTTTCTTTCCGTTTTCGAGTGTCTTGAGGTTCTCAAGTACGTCCATCAAAGGAACATCGTCTGTCTCAGTGAACATGGCGATGTCGGCCAGTGATGTGATCCTGTCGGTGGCAAAGGCAGGCAGACGACGGTGTGTCGCATCGAGCGCTTCGACGATCAGGTTGTTCTTTCCTCTTGATACGAGTTTGTAAAGACCGGGCTTTCCGGAAATTGCTAAAATTGTCTGTTGCATGTATTCTCTAATTAGTTGTTGTTAATAATCTGTTTGAATCTGAAGGTCAGAGAGGAGATGATCCAGTTGGGCATCTACGTCTGCCTTCCCATCATTGATGATCTCGTAGTCGGCCAGACTGCGTACCTCTTCCTGTGACATCTGTCTTCCCATCCACTCAAGCACTTTCTGTCGTGAGATGCCGTCGCGTTTCATCACACGTCGGATACGGACCTCCTTAGGTGCTGTGACTACTACGACGCGGTCGACGAGGTGCGCTATGCCAGACTCATACATCAGTGCGCTTTCCATCCACTGTATTCCACTGGCTAAGTAGTCCTGAAATACGGCAGGATGCACGATGCTGTCAATGGCTTTGGCATTCTCCTCGGAGGCTAACAGGAACTTGGCGACGACCGCCTTGTTCAGTTGTCCTTCTGTGCCGTAGGTCTCTGGTCCGATGAGGGCTGAGAGCCTCTGGCGGATATCTGGTGATGTGCGAATCAGATGCTTGGCGGCCCGATCACAATCATAGACCGTGATTCCTCTCTCTTGTAAACGGCTACATACGTAGCTTTTCCCACTACCGATTCCTCCAGCGATCCCGATCCTCATTCTTCCTGCGATTCGATGAGGTAGTCAACAAGTGTCGTCTCCAGATGAGCGCGTGAGATGCCGTTGGGCACGTTCTTCAGATAGATGTGACATTTCTCTGAAGGGTGTTTGGTCAGGTCACGATAGTCGGCGACAACAGTGAAGTCCTCCGGACGAAGATTCCGGTAGACGCTTACACCTGTAACAAAACTGACAGCGACTTTCGCGGGGAAGGTACGCAGGGTCTTTCCCTCCGGCATATTGATACCTTCGACGGGAATGCCCTCGATACGCTCTTCCGTCAGTACATCGGTCAGGAAACTGACCTTGATGTGGTCGGGCACCATCTTGACCCCTTTCATCTTGGCCAACTGACAGTTTACGACAAGCGTGTCGCGGAAGTTCGCATAGTTTAACGACTCGGTGTATACCATGTTAATGCTGTCGAGCTTCTCGTTGGCCGCATAGATGGTAATGCTGTCGGGAGAATATTCTACTCCGGAGATGAAGTAGAGCTCTTCAGGAATGACACGTCCGCTCCATCTGACAGGCACCCTTTTCTTACTGCCATAGTTGTAATAGAATTCCAACTTCTCTGGTTTGATGCTGATAATCTTGGAACTGGCGTTCAGTTGCTTGTATACAACCTTCTGGATGTCTGAGGCGGTCACGTTGCCTTTGCCGTTGTTGTGAGAGAACGTCTTGAAGTCGAAGTTCAGCTTCTTGAACAAGTCACTATATTGGTAGGTAAGTAGTGTGATACCCTTATCACGGATAGTGACCTTGACGGTGTCTGTCTCGTCGGAGGTAAGTACGGCGTTCTTGGGGATGCCGATGACGGACACGGGTATGGCGAACTCTTTCTCGTAGGTTTCGCTCAGCGTCTGTGATAGCCAGAAGACGCCCGACAATGCGAGAAAGAAGCAGAATACCAGAAATTCCCTGTTGGTGTTACTAAACAGGAAACCTCTGATGAACCGCCATATCTTGCCGATTCTCATCCCTTGCTTGTGTTATTTCTGCACAGGCGTGTTGGCTGTGTCTTTGAAGACATAGCTCTTGTCGACCGTGATGACGATATCACGTGCGATCTTCACTTCAACAGTGTTCTTGGCGAGGTCGATGCTTTTGACAGTGCCATAGATGCCACCGCCAGTGATGACCTGCTGACCCTCTGCCAGTTCGTTCTGGAACTTCTGGATCTCTTTCTGTTTCTTCTGCTGAGGTCTGATCATGAAAAACCACATGATAGCGAAGATAGCGACCATCATGATGATAAAACTCATACCACCTCCCTGTGATGCCTGTGCGGCTAATACAATACTTGTCATGTTTTTTGTTTTTATTTATTGTTTTTGAGTTCTTCAATCTCTTTTTTGATCTCCTGAATGTCTGTGACATCAGAGATGGTCTCTCCCGTTGGCTCTTCTTTCTTGATGCGAGGTCTTGTCTTGGTGGGCTTGCCCTGCTTGTGAGGCGCTCTTGCGCTGGCCGTCTTCTCCTTGCCGTATTTCTGGTTCTTGACCGGATCAATGTGCTTCATCAGTCGACCGGTGCGGATCAGGTTACGTGCGATGCTGTCGAGCATACCATTGATGTAGCCTCCGCTCTTGTAGGTGGAATACAGCTTGGCAATATCAACATATTCGTTGATGGTGACGCTAATGGGAATATTGGGAAAGGTCATCATTTCTGCAATGGCAATCTGCATGAGGATCACGTCCATATAGGCGAGACGGGAGAAGTCCCAGTTGCGAGAGGCTTCACTCATGTAGTGCTGGTATTCGTCTGCGTTGAGGATGGCCGAACGGAATAGTTTGCGTGCGAACTCCTTCTCTTCCTCGCTGTCCCATTCCGGCAGGAGTTCCTCCTTGGCACCGTTTTGCTCATTGAAGCGCTTGATGGTCTTCAGGACGAAGGTGTCGACGATCTCCTTGTCGTCGTTCCAGTACAGGCTCTGGTCTTCCAGGAGTGAATCCAGATCCTGGTTGTCTTGGATGAAGGTACGATACAACTTGCGCCACAACTCGCGGTCGGCCTCGTAGCTGTCCTCCTCGCTGTTCATATATTCCTGATAGATGTCGCTAGACTCAATCTGCTCGAAAAGTTGTCCCAAGAACATGGCAGAGTCTTCCCACGTCATCTTCTGAGTACTCATGAAGTCGTTAAGAGCTTTGATCTCACTCAACTGCAGTGCGAATCGGTTGTATACGAATTTCTGCGACGGCTCTTTTGTCCCTTCACGCTTGGCGCGCGCCTGTGCCACCTCCAACCTGCGTCCGGCTTCTTTAGTGACAGCGACAATCAAAGCTAGCAGATAGTTGTAAAGGTCATATGCCTTTGAGAGACTGAAGAAAAGTTCCTTTTCAGCCGAGTCGATGTTCTTGTTACCGTTTTGATAGTAAGCATAGGTTAACTGAACAATCTTAATTCTAATAATTTCCCTATTAATCATCTCACTTGATGCTTTTTATTTAGTTTTTTACCTTTAAAATGATTGAATCTAAGTGCAAAGATAGTTATTTTTCCGCTACCATGCAAGAAAGATACCATAAAATAGAATAAAAATGTTGTTTTTTAGGCAAATATTTGGTTGGTAAGCAAAAAAGTGCTACCTTTGCACCGCTTTTTCTCAAAGCACTACGATATGCTCGTGTGATGGCGAATTAAGCAAAATAGTTTTAAACTTAATTTAGAGTAACACAATTATGAAAGAAATTAGCGTAAGTGGTCAGAAGCGTGCCACTACCGGTAAGAAGGCAACGAAAGAGTTGCGTAAGGAGGGTCTTGTTCCCTGTAACCTCTATGGTGAGAAGAAAGGCGAGAATGGTCTGCCTGAGGCTCTGGCATTTGCTATCCCTGCCTCTCAGCTCCGCAAGGCTGTCTACACTCCTCATGTCTATGTTGTGAACCTGACCATCGACGGTGAGGCCCACAAGGCTGTTATGAAGGAGCTTCAGTTCCATCCCACAAGCGATGCTCTGCTCCATGTGGATTTCTATGAGGTAAGCGAGGAGAAGCCCATCACCATTGGTATTCCTGTTAAGCTCAATGGTCTGGCACAGGGTGTTCGTGACGGTGGTAAGCTGAATCTGGCTGAGCGTAAGCTGAACGTTACCGCTCCTTACAAGCAGATCCCCGAGGTACTTAATATCGACGTGACCAACTTGAACCTGGGTAAGGCCATTAAGGTTGCCGACCTGTCGTTCGAGGGCCTGGAGATTGCTACTCCTGCACAGGTTGTTGTATGCTCTGTGAAGGCTACACGTGCTTCACGTTCTGCAGCTGCCGCAGCTGAGAACGCTGGTTAAGTGTGAATTCCTTAGTACTGTAGGGAATGGACAAATACTTGATTGTTGGTCTGGGCAATGTCGGTGATGAATACGAACTGACCCGCCACAATACGGGATTTATGGTATTGGATGCTTTTGCGAAGGCATCCAATATTCATTTTGAAGACCGTCGGTACGGTTTTGTGGCCGAGACGTCGGTCAAGGGGCGTAAAGTGTTTCTGCTCAAGCCCTCTACGTTCATGAACCTCAGTGGGAATGCAGTCAGGTACTGGCTGAATAAGGAAAACATCGAACAGAACCGTCTGCTGGTCATCAGTGATGATGTAGCGCTCCCGTTGGGAGAGTTCCGTTTGAAGGGCAATGGCTCAAACGGTGGTCATAACGGCTTAGGACATATCCAACAGTTAATCGGACAGAACTATGCGCGCCTTCGTATGGGTATCGGAAACGATTTTCCCCGTGGCATGCAGGTCGACTGGGTTCTGGGGCGTTATAGCGAGGATGAGCTCAAGGAGCTTCAGCCTGCCATCGATCTGGGCGTGGAGATTATCCGTAGTTTTGTCTTGGCAGGCATAGATATCACCATGAACCAGTTTAATAAATTGGGAAAGCATGGACGAGGCCAGAGTTGACAAGTGGCTATGGGCCGCACGGATCTTTAAGACACGTTCTATTGCTGCCGATGCGTGTAAGAACGGTCGGGTCACAATTGGAGGTGTGAATGTAAAGCCCTCGCATATGGTGAAGGCTGGTGAGACAGTCTCTGTGCGTAAGCCGCCGGTGACTTACTCTTTTAAGATTCTGAAGACGATAGAACAGCGGGTAGGTGCAAAACTCTTGCCTGAGATCTATGAGAATGTGACGCCCCCTGATCAGTACGAACTACTGGAGATGAATCGTATCAGTGGTTTTGTGGATCGTGCAAGGGGCATGGGACGGCCAACCAAGAAAGACCGTCGTGCGATGGATGCGTTTATCAACGAAATGGAATAGGGTATGTTGCTGAATATTGTGTACATTATTGTTGGTGTGGCTCTTGTGCTCTGGGGTGCGGACCGTCTGACGGAGGGAGCCTCATCCTTGGCCCGTGGTATGCGTGTGCCGGAGATCGTGATTGGTCTGACGATCGTGGCTGCCGGTACGTCGGCACCCGAACTCTTTGTCAGTCTGGTGTCTGCCTTGAAAGGCACGTCCGATCTGGCTGTGGGTAATGTGATCGGTTCGAACATATTCAACACCATGCTCATCGTAGGCTGTTCGGCGCTGGTGGCTCCGATGGTCGTGTCGAAGACAACAGTCAAGAAGGATATCCCGTTTGCTGTGGTGGCCTCTTTCATGCTGTTCGCGTTGTGCTTTGACGATATGGACTCTCCTCACCTGTGGGGAAACGATATCAGCCGTTCCGACGGAATCATCCTGCTGGCAGGTTTCCTGGTCTTCATGATTTATACGTTCCGGGCAGCGAAGAACGACGGTCTGATGCCTACTCCTGAGGAACTGGACGAGAACAGTGAACTGCCCAAGGACTATTCCAAACTATGGCGGAATCTTGCCTTCATCGCATTGGGACTTGCCTGTCTGATTATCGGCAGTAACCTGTTTGTCGATGCGGCCTCGTATGTGGCTCATCGTTATGGTGTTCGTCAGAGTGTTATCGGTCTGACCATCGTGGCAGGCGGTACCTCGTTGCCTGAGTTGGCCACGAGTGTCGTCGCAGCCTACAAGGGACGCTCGTCTATTGCCATTGGTAATGTGATAGGCTCCAACGTATTTAATATCCTGCTGATTCTGGGAACGACGGCAGTGGTTCACCCGATGCGCATCATGGGTATCACGATTGTCGATCTGATGATGATGCTGGTGAGTGTCGGCATCCTTTGGCTGTTCGCTTATACAAAGTATGCCGTCTCGCGCCGTGAGGGTGCCTTGCTGGTATTGGGATTCCTTGCCTATATGGCTTGGCTGCTCTATCTGTTGTAAAAAAAACACAGGGGTACTTGTAGAACCCCCTTAAACAAAACAAGAATAATGAAACAAAAGAATGATCAGAAGGTCAGTGTGCTGTTCATGTCTTACGGCATACTGTTCTGCGTTTGCCTGATCACGGCAAACGTGTTAGAGACCAAGCAAATCTCGTTTGGTCCGGTGAATGTGACGGCGGGACTGATTGTGTTCCCCGTGAGTTATATCATTAACGATGTCGTATGCGAGGTGTGGGGCTATAGTCGTACGCGTCTGCTCATCTGGCTCGGGTTCGCCATGAACTTCCTGTTTGTGCTGTTCGGAGCCATTGCCGATGCCATCCCCGGTGCCTCCTATTGGGATGGTCAGGAGGGGTTCCATCAGATCTTCGGATTGGCACCCCGTATCGCGGCCGCATCGTTTATCGCCTTCCTGGCAGGCTCGTTTATCAATGCGTATGTGATGAGCCGGATGAAGCTGTCGGCCAAGGAAAGACGGTCTGCCGACTCGAATGGATTCACCAGAGACTTCTCGGCCCGTGCCATCTTAAGTACGGTGTTCGGTGAGCTGACCGACTCCCTTATCTTCTTCCCTCTGGCTCTGGGGTGGGTGATTCCCTGGGAGGAGATGCCGTCGCTGGTCATCTCGCAGGTGTTGCTCAAGACCTCTTATGAGATCGTGGCTCTGCCTATGACCATCCGTGTCGTGAAGTTCACGAAGGCCCACGACCATGAGGATGTGTACGACAAGGATATCAACTACAATATTTTCAAGATCAAGAGCTGATATGAGAGAAGACAAGTTACAGGCATTAGGTAAGAATACGACCTATCGGATGGACTATGCACCAGAGGTGTTAGAGACCTTTGTCAATAAGCATCCGGATAACGACTATTGGGTTCAGTTCAACTGTCCGGAGTTCACTTCGCTCTGTCCTATCACGGGACAGCCCGACTTCGCGGAAATCAAGATCATGTATATCCCGGGTGAGCGGATGGTGGAGTCGAAGAGCTTGAAGCTCTATCTGTTCAGTTTCAGGAACCATGGCGACTTCCACGAAGACTGTGTGAATATCATTATGAAAGATCTGGTGCGCTTGATGGATCCGAAGTATATAGAGGTGATAGGACTCTTCACACCCCGTGGTGGCATCAGCATCTATCCCTATGCCAACTACGGACGTCCAGGCACAAAATACGAACAGATGGCAGAGCAGCGCCTGCTCAACTATCAGGCTCGCTAAGACAGACAGACGGTCTCCCGAAAGAAGGGAGGCCGTTTTTCTGTCTGTGCCTGAAAAAGAGCGATATTTGAAAAAAAGAATGACTAAAATTCGCCCAATTCGATTTTATTTGTTATTTTTGCACCTCAAAAAACTATTGTCAGTATAATTATGGCTAAGAAGAAAATACAGTTCAGTCTCGTATATCGGGACATGTGGCAGTCTTCAGGTAAGTTCCAGCCACGTAAGGATCAGTTGGAGCGCATCGCTCCGGTAATCATTGATATGGGCTGCTTTAGTCGCGTTGAGACTAATGGTGGTGCCTTCGAGCAGGTGAACCTGATGGCCGGTGAGAATCCTAATGATGCCGTGCGCACATTCTGTAAACCATTCAACGAGGTGGGCATCAAGACCCACATGCTCGATCGTGGTCTGAACGCACTGCGTATGTATCCTGTGCCCGATGATGTACGTGCCTTGATGTACAAGGTAAAGCACGCACAGGGCGTGGATATCACCCGTATTTTCTGTGGTCTGAACGACACCCGAAACATTATCCCGAGTATCAAGTGGGCCAAGGAGGGTGGTATGACACCGCAGGCTACGCTCTGCATCACCACTTCACCTGTACATACGGTAGAGTACTACAGCAGGATCGCCGATGAGGTGATTGCCGCAGGCGCAGAGGAGATCTGTCTGAAGGATATGGCCGGTATCGGTCAGCCTGCCATGCTGGGCGCACTGACGAAGGCTATCAAGACCAACCATCCCGATATCATCATCCAGTATCATGGTCATTCTGGTCCTGGCCTTTCTATGGCTAGTATCTTGGAGGTGTGCAACAACGGTGCCGACATCATCGATACCGCCATTGAGCCGCTCTCTTGGGGTAAGGTTCATCCGGATATCATCTCAGTACAGTCGATGCTGAAGAACGAAGGCTTCGAGGTGGCTGATCTGAATATGAATGCCTATATGCAGGCCCGTACGCTGACTCAGGAGTTCATCGACGAATGGCTTGGCTACTTCATCAATCCTGCCAACAAGCATATGTCGAGCCTGCTGCTCGGCTGCGGACTCCCCGGTGGTATGATGGGATCGATGATGGCCGACCTGGGAGGCATCCAGTCTATGATCAACAAGCTGCGCCAGCAGAAGGGTGAGGCCGAGTTGACGATGGACGATATGCTCGTGAAGCTCTTCAACGAGGTGGAATATGTTTGGCCGCGCGTGGGTTATCCCCCATTGGTGACACCGTTCTCTCAGTATGTGAAGAACATCGCGCTGATGAACCTGCTCACCATCGAACAGGGCAAGGGGCGTTTCGTGATGATGGACGATGCCATGTGGGGTATGATCCTCGGTAAGAGCGGAAAGATTCCTGGTACCATCGATCCGGAGCTTGTGGAACTGGCTAAGAAGCAGGGACGCGAGTTTACCGATGTCGATGCCCATACTCTGCTCAGCAATGCCCTTGACGACTTCAAGAAGGAGATGGACGAGAACGGATGGGACTACGGCAAAGACAACGAGGAACTCTTCGAGTTGGCTATGCACCCCGAACAGTATCGTGCCTTCAAGAGCGGACAGGCTAAGAAGCAGTTCCTGGCCGACCTGCAGAAGGCGAAGGATGCGAAGCTTGGTGGTGGTAAGATCTCGAAGGAAGAGATCGATGCCCTGAAGCATGCCAAGGCCGATGCCGTGAAGTCGCCTCTGGCCGGACAGCTCTTCTGGAGTTTCGGTGGTGAAGGTGTGATGGCACCGTGCGTGGAGCCGTTCATCGGTCAGAAATACAAGGAGGGAGATACCTTCTGCTACCTGCAGACGAAATGGGGTGAAATCGTTGAGATTCCCGCAGCCCTTGGCGGTAAGCTGGTTGACATCAGTGTGAAGCCCGGACAGAATATCCGTCAGGGTGACACCATCGCTTGGATAGAGCGTGAGGCGTGATCTGTGTTAAGCAGAAGATATGGACTATCAGAAAATCATTGACAAGTATTATCCGTCGGAGAATGAACTCCGGCGGATATTGCTTACACATAGCCGACAGGTGGCCGATCGTTGTCGGCGTATCGCCAGTGCCCATCCGGATCTGAAGCTCGACGTGGATTTCCTGTACGAGGCTGCCATGCTCCATGACATTGGTATTCTGGCTTGTGATGCGCCTGCCATCGAGTGTTTTGGTCCGGAGCCCTATATCTGTCATGGTATTATCGGTGGACGGATGTTACGTGAAGAGGGATTCGTGCGCCACGCTCAGGTCTGTGAGCGCCATACAGGAACAGGCATCAGTAGGGAGCAGATCATCCGTCAGCAGCTGCCCCTTCCCTTGGACGGCTGCTATGAGCCCGAGACCTTGGAGGAGCAAGTGGTCTGCTATGCAGACAAGTTCTATTCCAAGAGTCATCCTGAGATGGAACGCACGGTAGAGCAGACGGCCCGTAGTCTGGAGAAGTTTGGTGAGGCCGGCTTGAAGCGTTTCTTCCGTTGGGTAGACATGTTCGAATAGTCGAGAGGTAAGAGTTAAGAATTGAGAAATTTACAACTGCTGAGGCAATTTTTCTTAACTCTTAATTCTTAATTCTTATTTTATTAGTACCTTTGCACCGTGAAAAGGAAATCAGCCCTGATTCTGATGCTTTTCGTCATCATCGTGGTGATGGCGGAAGGATCGTTGTCTTTTGTCTCCAAGGCACCTGTCTATGGGACCAATGACAGCATCCCGACTGATACGACGGTGTCCGTTCCTGTTGATACCCTGTTGAGGCGGAGTGCCGCCGCCGCAGCCAGGATGAAACGCGATACCACCACGATGGACTCTCTGGAATTGGCTATTTACAGGCATAACAAGGCTATAGACGACTCGCTGGCGCTTGACAGTATCAACCGGAGCCGGAAGACTGGTATCGACTCTCCTGTAGAGTATTCGGCCAACGACTCCCTGACCTATGAGGCGGAGTCTGGACTGGCTCACCTTTTTGGAGAGTCGACGGTGAAATACCAGAATATGGACCTCTCGAGCGATAAGATCTATATGAGCCTCGACAGTAGCCTGGTGCATGCGACGGGTTCGATAGACACCACGACCCATCAGTTGGCCAAGACCCCGGTCTTCAAGATGGGCAGCGACGAATATGAGAGCGATACCATGGCCTTCAACTTCAAGACGAAGAAGGGTCTGATCACCGAGGTGTATACCCAGCAGGAGGAAGGTTACCTGACCAGTAAGTTGTCGAAACGTGGTGCCAATGGCGAGATGTTCCTCGAACATGGCCGTTATACGACCTGTGATGATCCGCATCCCGACTTCTATCTGGCCTTGTCGAGGGCCAAGGTACGTCCGGGTAAGGACGTGGTGTTCGGTCCGGCTTATCTCGTGGTGGCCGATGTGCCGCTGCCTCTGGCCATCCCTTACGGCTTCTTCCCCTTTACGAAGAGCTATTCCAGTGGTATCATCATGCCGACCTATGGCGATGAGATGTCGCGAGGCTTTTATCTGCGCGATGGCGGTTATTACCTTGCGCTGAGCGATAAGGTGGACCTGAAGCTCTTGGGCGAGATCTATACGAAAGGCTCATGGGGCCTGTCGGCGGCATCGAACTATAAGAAGCGCTATCGTTATTCGGGATCCTTCTATGCCAGTTATCAGTCGACGGTCACTGGTGAGAAGAACATGCCGGATTATATGAAGGCGAACAGCTTCAAGGTGACTTGGCGGCATCAGCAGGATCCGAAGGCCAACCCCTTCAGTACGCTCTCTGCAAACGTCAATTTCTCTTCTGTCGGCTATGAGCGGAATAACCTGACATCGCTGTATAACCCGCAGAGACTGGCACAATCGATGCGCACCTCTTCTGTATCGTGGAGCACAGGCTTCTCCAGCATTGGCATGACCCTCAGCTCAACGATGAACCTTGAACAGAATATGCGTGACTCTACTATCGGTGTGACACTGCCTGGTCTGGATATCCTCATCTCGCGCTTCTATCCCTTCAAACGGAAGAAGGCGGCAGGCGCACAACGATGGTACGAGAAGATCTCGATG